>ERZ791905.896-NODE-896-length-23052-cov-3.698135_pt1 | contig 23052 bp, 20 predicted proteins | sample MGYA00510147_ERZ791905 | MGnify/ENA primary metagenome ERZ791905 (study PRJEB30046, sample SAMN00792084) | human gut metagenome | study: EMG produced TPA metagenomics assembly of the A metagenome-wide association study of gut microbiota in type 2...
TCATCCCCGCCCGTTAAAAAAACCAAAAGTTCAGGATATTTATGTTTCATAGCCATTATGTAACCCGAAATTTCATATTCCATACCTTTCAGCACCCCAGCGCGGATGGCAGTCTCAGTATCCTTTCCCATCGGGAGTTCACGCCCTTCACGCCGCACCAGCGGCAAACGTCCGGTAAACTGGTGAAGTGCACGAAAACGCATTTGCAAACCGGGTGAAATATTCCCGCCGTGATAACGTCCTTCAGCATCCACAAATTCGTACGTAATGCATGTGCCGGCATCAATCACCAAGATATTTCTGCCAGGAAACTGTTCGTTAGCAGCTACTACAGCCGCCATACGGTCATAGCCCAATGTCTGAGGAGTCTCATACAGATTTTCCACCGGTAGTGGAGTCTTTTCATTCAGCCAGAGTACCGGTATAGGAAGTAATGCTAACTGCGCCAACACCTGTTCGCTCAAGTCTATTACGGTTGCAACAATCGCCTTTTCAAAGTGATATTTATGATAAATATCTTTCAGATGCTCCAAATTCTGTTTGGAGTCATATACCACTTCCAAAAGTGAAAAGCCGTCAAAGACAGCTACTTTTGCTACCGTATTTCCAATATCAATAACGAGATTCACTGAATACTGATTATTTTTCCGGGCGCAAAGATACTATTTTAATTGAATTGGTTTTCTTTTTTCTATCAATATTCATCATTAGCGTAAAGGAAGTCGAATGTAGCTTGATTATACTCGAATATTTCTTCCGGTTTAAAAAATCTTTTCAACTCCACTTCTGCAGCTTCAAGCGAATCGGAAGCGTGAACTATATTTTCCTGAAAGCTCATGCTGTAATCTCCGCGAATAGTGCCGGGAGCAGCCTTCCTTCCGTTGGTAGGACCTGTCAGTGTTCTTACGGCTTCAATCGCATCCACTCCCTCAAAACAACACACAATGACCGGGCATGCCATCATTGAATCCTTCACACGCTGAAAGAACGGCTTTGCACTTAAGTGGGCGTAATGCTCATTAAGTATTTCATCCGTCAGCTGCACCATCTTCATACCGGCTAGACGTAAGCCTTTACGTTCAAATCTATTTGTGATCTCACCTACCAAGCCTCTTTGCAGGGTGCATGGTTTCAAAAGGACCAATGTTTTCTCCATCATAACATTCGATTCTTTTTTAAAAGTTATAAAACAACTCTTTTCCAAAAATACGACTTTTCCCTGAAATAAGCTCTTCGTTGAGTCTTTTTTATGTGAATTAGAGGCAAAAAGGATAAATAAGCAATTACTTAATCATAGAATTCAAAAGATTAATATTCTTACTAACTCAACATTGAATTACATAAATTACACCACATAACACCCAAAGAAGTAATATAACAAAGGACAGCAACATCCTTTTCCAATTATCTTTCACCCAGTTCATATCAGTACTAACACAAAGAAATAGAAGCAACATGCCGCCGATGGGGAAATATATCATTTGAAGCACTATTATCAGGACAACTGTCATCGCCAGACTCATATCAATAGATAAAACGACTAATACCAACACAAGAAACAGTGCAATATAACCAAACACACTCTTGATAAATATTATAAATGGATTACTTCTTATTTTTCCAAACGTAACAAACAAGACTAAAAGTAAAACTGGAATCAGATTTACAATAGCCACAATCCAATAAATATTTGCCTCAATAAAGTGTGACATAATTAAAAACACTTATCTTGATATAACCGAATCTAACATTTAGCAAAACAAAGCAGCCCATCTTACCTTACCATAAAACGCCCTATTGTAAAATACCAGTTTTCAGAAGGCAGTTTTTCGTCTCTTTGCCATTTTCCTTCCGTGGATAAGAGTATCTTCTTGATAAGTCCATCATAATCAAATTTAGAATTATCATATCCGCCTCTTTTTATAATTCTTATTTCCCGTATTTTAAGTTTATCATTAAAGAGGATAGTATAAAGACAAGAACCATTTACTTCATCACCATTATAATTAGCCCAATAAAGACTATCTTGATATTCTCTTAAAGACTCATTTCCACCTACGTAAGATATATCTGTAGATACCTTTTGAAATTCCTTTTTAATGTAATAGAAGACAGCATGTTTAGATGACTTAGTGGTATCTAATATTGATTTACATACAGGCAAAAAAGTCTCAACTTCAAAAAATGTACTACTTTGTACCTCTTTCTTATAAGGGCTGGTATCACTTGAGTAGATAACACTTTCATTCACTATTTTGCTTTGCCCATATAGCGATGCGGAAGCCATCATCAATAAAAAAGAAAATATAAATTTAATAGCCATATTCTTACCTTTTTAATATTATTCCATATCTAAACTCGTCATATCGCCAAAATAGAATGAACTTATCAATGCCCATACAACCTTAACATACATACAATCACCAAGAAATTTACGACTGTAAATATAGGCAATAGAATAGATATTTCGAAAAGAGAATATAAAAGAAATATAGTAACACATAAACAAACAGAATAGAAGAAACATACTACTAAAAACAGAATATCACAATTAGGATTCCTCAAGATTACTTTCAATAGGGATATTGTCAGCAGAATTACTGCAGCAATTATTGCACCTATAGACTGAATCGAAAGAAGAAAAACTCCTTGTAAGCCCCAATACAAAGGCAAAATAAAGTTTAATATATTTCTTTTTATCATTATCTATTTCTTTCTATTACATACCCTCGTAGATTATTTCAATTCATAATAAGCCTATTCATTGTTGACAATGGCAATGAATAAAAAATACACCAATAAAAAAATGTTGTGATAGCTATGAGTACAAACTCTATTATACAGAGATTTTTATTGTAACTCCCAAACGAAATAAAACGTTCTATTACAAGAACTATCACAGATAATATTATTATTAAGAGTGAAATTACATTTCCTATAGCCCCTTGGTTAACCCCACTGATAAATGGCATAGAAAAAAGATTATCTATAATTAATATCAGTGAATAAATAAGAATAGGAGTCAACCTTATTTTCTTTATTATTCCAATAAAATCATTCATCTGTTTTCAATATTTTTATGCGTTGCATATATTGTTTATTCGGATTGTTTTTAATGATCTCTTTAAATGAAATACTTGGAACAAAATTTCGCAAACATTTAATACCCTGTTCAGCCAAATAAAATATTCGACTGAACAAAATAATAAAGTCCAAATAATAATTTGTTTGTACTTACCATAAAAACATCTGTATCACAAACGGGAAAATGCATACAATATAAATTAATATATAGAATAAGACTTCTAACCTTCTACGTTCTTTATACACAAATAGTATCTCAAAAATAGTATAAATAATAGCTGCATAGCACAAAATTAAAGCACCTCCCAATCCATTTCCACCTTGTGCTATTTCTATCACTTTACTATAATATCCCCACACAAGAAGATACAACAATGATATTATACAAAAAAATATATTTTTCTTCATTCCCCATCCTCCTTCAATGCCCATGAATCACCATTCCCTATATATTATATATACCTTTAATCACACTTTATTTACGAAATCAAAAGAGCAATAATTCACAGAAGCTTACTTAATAATACTTTTCCGCCATCAGGTGTACAGAACTCTCCGTTATCCAAAGATACATAACCTTCTCCCATTAATAAACACTTAGCTTCACCACCTTCATAGATCACATTACTGCAGTAAGTCGTCCGGGTAGTGCTATTTCCTATCTTATGTTCCACACGGAGCTTTGTACCGTCTGCCGCATAAGTATAGGTAATAGTACTCTGATCCTTAAACTTTACCAGTCTTGGCAAATTTAAGCAATTGTATTGAATATCCTCTATACCTTTGTTTAAATCTTGTGTTAAATTACCATTGGCATCATAAGCATATTCATTATCCTGTTTCACGGCATCTTTAAATTCGAATCCACCACCATAGGCAGAAACTGTAGAGGCATCATCCACACGGTTCAGCTGATTACCGGTCAACGTCATCGTAAGGTTGTCAATCAGGCTGTAAGATATCCTTATTTAAAATAGTATTATTGAGCAGCCTTTTGTACCGTATAATAAATGGTGTTCCAGCTCGTTATGACAAGTGATATAGTCCAGATAAGAAATCCCTATCTCTGCAAATATTCATATTCAGAGATAGGGACAAATTAGATTAGTGGATTGAGAATCTTAGTACTCGATACAGTCGCATAATAATATCGAACGGAAGACATTACATATACTGTACTAATCTTCGATTTTTTTTAATTTAAATATTTCCAGATAATCAGGATCTTCATACATTTTTTTTTCGAAAAAAAAGCCACAGACTAAAACCACACGGATTTTCTTTCTCCAAATATATATGGACAGTTGAAATGCTAAGTTATAATAGACTTTATAGTGTCTAAAGTTTATCCCAGGTGCAACACTATAATAATCCTCATCTATATAATCTAAATGAAAAAGATTTAGTTGCAAAAATCGTTCTAAGTTCATTCCGATAAGTTCATATCCCTTAAAAATAAAGCTTTTGTAACAACCAAATCCTGAAATTTTAGTTAGTCCTTTCCCTGTCCACACCCTAAAGCTTTCATCAAAAAACATATATAATGAATAATACTTACCTTCATTCTTTTTATGTCGAATTCGGTGCCTCTCTACAGTATAAGGAAAAACAAGTTGCTCCCGCACATCTTCTCCAAATTTAAAGAATGCAGTTACTCCTTTCTTATTGTCTGCCACAATTCCCTGCTGAGGGATAAAAGTTATTTTACCGTTTTGTGTTCCCATGACTATGTTCCTCTCCTTTATTTTTAAATTCTCCATCTTCACGAATATGTCTCTTTTTATTTTTCATTCTATTTTTATCTTTCCTATTCAAATGTTCATTTTTTAGTTTATTGTCCAGTTCCCCCATTTTCTTCTTTGCTTTTTCCATAGTTCTTCCACTATCCCCATGCTTTTCATTTTTCTTACTATCAGTAGTCTCTTTCACATAGGCAGGAGACTCGTCTCCTTGAAGGAGTATCGGAATCGTTAATATAAGAGCACCCGAAGAAAGTGAAACACCCTCCATAGCTGGTGCTACAAGACCTCCAATCGGAATGGGTAAATCAATGGCATTACCCATTTCGAATTGACTGATTCTTTCTTCTGTAAACAAAGAAGCGCGAGGAGCAGCACCAGTAATAGCATCCACATCTGGAGCTACCAGAGGATTACCAGAAGTTACAGCAGGTTCTATTTCTATAGATAAATTGGGACTTAAAGGAGTCCATCCTTCAGTGACATTAGTTCCCGCTTTGACCCAATGATAATTACCATATTCGTCTCTATACCAATCCGCTCCCGTAGGATCTATCCTATTTATAGGATTACCTCCACAATAAACATAAGGAGAGGTCGGGTAATACTTTTCGGATGAAGGATCCACCGTAGTAAATCTCCCCAGCGCCGCATCATACCGTCTTGCCCCATAATCATACCAGTTCAACCCCTTCTTAGTATCCAGTTCCTTGCCATTATACTTATAAGGCTGCACATTCTCCTCACTTGCAAAGATCCCTCCGAATGGATAATAATGGTTGATTTCTTCTACGCCACCATTCTTGTTAACCAGTACCCGGTTGTTTCCCTGATGGTCCTTCAGGTAATAGTGATATTCCCGGTCGTCTAAAGAGACATAACCTTCTTCCGTTAGTAAACACTTGGCTGTACCATCTTCATAGATCACATTACTGCAGTAAGTCGTCCGGGTAGTGCTATTTCCTATCTTATGTTCCACACGGAGCTTTGTACCGTCTGCCGCATAAGTATAGGTAATAGTACTCTGATCCTTAAACTTTACCAGTCTTGGCAAATTTAAGCAATTGTATTGAATATCCTCTATACCTTTGTTTAAATCTTGTGTTAAATTACCATTGGCATCATAAGCATATTCATTATCCTGTTTCACGGCATCTTTAAATTCGAATCCACCACCATAGGCAGAAACTGTAGAGGCATCATCCACACGGTTCAGCTGATTACCGGTCAACGTCATCGTAAGGTTGTCAATCACACCGTAGGAATTGGCGCCTGTCTGTCCGTAACGTACCAACTTCAGGATATTTCCATTCTTATCATATTCCGTCACTCTTTCCGTGAAAGCGTTTTCTCTGGCAAGAGGCGTCTCTTCTATTTGCCTTCCGGTTTGAATACTCATAAGCCCGGTTGTCACTCCCCAGTCGTCATCATCTTCATCCTGCTGGCCCAAGATTAAATGATCGGCATTCAACATGCGTCCCAGTCCGTCATAGGTAAATGTATATTTCTGTCGGCCTTCCTCACCGCTTTTCCAGAACATTGAAGCGATATTCCCTCCACCGGCAGAATAACCATAATTCAACTTTAAAATAAGGTTGGGACTTTCAATACGGGTCAGCCAGCTCCGGATGTTATATGCATATCCCATTGTGTCAGCCGAAGCGCCATGCAAGAATCTGTTTTCCAACTGACCCAATTTATTATAGGTATTCTCACTAAGCACCACTTTGGTATCGTTCAGCGTATGTTCCACTTTACTGATTCGGTCGGCATAATCATAAGTATAAGTGTAAGTTTCGGTAATAGACTTTTGTGTCCCATTCTCCTTATACGTATTTTTATGAACCACTGTCTGTGGATTGCTACTGAAGGTATAAGTCGTTTCAGTCACATCCAGCCCGTCCAGCAAGTTGTTCTGTACAGTCTTCACCACACGTCCCTGAATGTCATATTGATACATCAAATATATCTTCTTGCTATCACCGAATATACTGATGACACTACCCGTCTGATAGCCCTTGCCATAAGCTTTCTGAGCTTCTGTAAGTTTATAGTTGGAATCAGTAAAGCCTGTCCCATTTATAAACCCATATCCATCATAATAATTATGAATATACACCACCGGGCTCGAAGTGGCACTCTTGTTCGTGCATTCCCCCTGCTCGGTCAGACGACCGAACTTATCATACAGATAATAAGTCCATTTCTTGGTAGCCTGCGCCCGTTGGTTGCCATCCTGGGAGTAGACCAGCTGGTCCGCGTCATTGTATGTATACTCCACAAAATCAGCACCCGGAAGTATCTTCTTCGTACAACGTCCGCGAGCATCATATTCATATTGGAAAGCATACTTGCCAAGATCCGCCGACTCCTGATATTTGGGCTGAAGCACAAAGCAAAGATTCCCCTTATCATTATATATATAATAGGTGTCATGTTCCTCGCTGTTGTTCATCTGGCGGGTAAGCACCGTGCGCCCCTGTTTGTCGGTGAAGGAATAGCTTACGTTCAGGTCTTCGTCCGTAGTCTTCACTACAGAAAGTTCGCCCGAAGTATAGAAAGTAGTAGAATTACCGGTCAGCCCTCCCGTAGAGCTTACGCCATACTTGATACACTTCAATGGGGAAGCATTCGTATTCAGCAGATACTCCGTCTTTACCGGGCGCCCGGCATTATACCAGGCTGCTCCCGGGCCATATTGTGCTGTAAGGCGGTTTAGCGGCGAAGCTTTATAAACCGGCTGGCTGTAGGGCCGGCTGTCATTGTCGTAATTTCCAGGTGCACTGCTCTTGATACCGGCAGGAGCAAGATAATCGGAAGAACCGGCAAAGGTAGGCAGCCAACTGTTCCATTCGCGTCCGGCAGCATCATATTCCTGCAGGGTGGCAAGGTTCTTGTTTACAGGCAAACCACTCTGCACCGCTTTCTGTATCGTCTGGAAAGGACGTCCCAGTCCATCGTAATAAGTGATATTGTCCAGATAGGACGTTCCTGTCCCATTCAGCATCGTGCGACTGAGCACGTAGTTCCGGTAGTCATCCTGTGCATTCAGGGCACAACCGACTATCAGGAATAATAGGAATATACTAAATCGTTTCATACGCATTGTTTCTTTTTAGGGTTAGTCGTAAAGATTATATTTATACTGCATCACAGCCTTGCTCTCATGGTTCTTTACCAGAGACAGCCTCCGGTAATCATCATATACGTAGCCGGTAGTTTTACCGTTGGCATCCGTCATACCCGTCATGCCCACTTGTGGCAGATAAGTATAGGTGGTGACCAATACGTCTTTGGAAGCAAGGGCATTTCGAATGGAAGCCAGCCGGCTCTCAATATCCGAAGGGCGGGTCAGCGTGTTTGGCAATCCGACCGAGGCACTGCTCAACCAGCCGGTCACATCGCTGTAATCCGCACCTTCTATCCGTGCTACAGGATACTGGTTGCCGTACGACCACAAGTAAGTATACTTCAGGCCATTCTCACGTGTCTCCTCGGATACAAGCAGCCGGTTAGCATCATACGTACGCCACAGGTAGGGCGTGAACGTGAAAGGGGTATTCCCGTTGAAAGCAATCTCCGCAGCCGTGGTTTCCGCACGGTAAGCAGTCTCCGGCTGGCCGTATGCATTGTACTTGGTCTGCTCACCCGATACCAGGCGGTCACCTTTATACGAGCGTACATCTACCGGAAGGAGGATGTGCTTATCCTTCATTGTCTGAAGGGCTGCATTGGCAGTAGAAGTGTAATCGTGCGGATAATAATACTTCGTCACAATCCCGCTACCATCGCTTGCCGTTTCCTTCACTTCCGACACCAGCTTATGATAATCCGGGGCATACGTATATTCTTTCGTGGTACGTAAGGCCCCACCCTTGTCGCCATAAACCTCATGAGTCTCCTGTGCCAACCGTGATCGTCCGGTTGTCAAGTAATCCCGGGCAAAGAGAAACTCGTATTCATTGAATTGCACCGCCTTGCCTCCGGCTTCCACGCCCAGCAGACACTCCTCATAGGTCATATAGTCAGCCTCCACCAGCCAGCCGTCTTCGCCATACACCTCACGCTTCTCCAACTGCCCGCGCATCCAGCCCAGGTCGACGTCCGTCATGAAAGGGAAAGTGTAAGAAGTAGCCGTGCCCCCCAAAATCGTGGAAGGGATTACCCCGCCCGAATTTATGTAGATGTAGGAAGAACGGAACCAGTCGGGAGCCGTGACATCATCCCCCGGTCGGATATAGGGTTCATGGTTCGTTTCATAAGTATAGGTATACTCCGTGCGTCCCTGCCCGCTTATGTATTCCGTCACATTGGGGTACATGAAGTCACCTTCCACACCCAGAGTCAGGGCTGGGAAAGATGTGATTTGCAGGATATCCGGTGAATCAATGAGATCGGCAGGAACTCCGTAGTCTGCCAGATAGTCCCTGCATCGCCCCAGATTAGTGTTCGAATCAAGCATTTGATGATACCAGACATGATATAAATTCTCCGCTAAATGATACTTGCTGTCTCCCCACGAATAATAAGGATACTCGTAATTACGGATTTTCTGATTGCCATTCTCATCATTGTCTGTTATCTTCTTGACGCGCAGGCCGCCGATGCCGATTTTCCCTAACGTATAATTGACATCGTGCGTTTCGAAATCAAAGTCCGTATAACCGCCTGTGGGATACACAATCCTTTTCAAGGTACAAGCCTTAACAGCCTCGGTATCCATTTCGCGATTACCGCCATTTGATATTTTATAACCCTTTATGCCTGCCAGTTCATAACTGTTGGACAATTCTCGGAACCACGGGTCAATGTAGAAAGGTTCATTCGCCGCGTTATTCGCAAAAATGGTCTTGTTATCCGTATAATTATAGTATCCCCAGTGGTCCTGGCAAGGCGACAACCGATAAGGCAATGCATATATATTATCCGTCTTGGAACCACCGTCTCCATAATATGAAAAACGATAGGGAGGAAGTGCCGATGTGTCTGTAGACGGAAGTTCCTGTACTTTCTCCAAACGCAGGCGATAGTTCAGGTATTGGTAATATGAAGCGGCTATTTTATGCCTTTCATCCGGTTCAAAGTAGCCATAGAACAGTTTGTACTTTTTATAAATGTCGTTTGCCGAATTATAAGAAGTGATACTCTCGAGCATGCTCCCCCGTATGCTATGGGCATCCTTACGGTTCTCGCTGCTGCACGTAAAGTCGATGTGTGCTCCCGAAGAAGCAGTTATGCGGCTGACCACAAGTCCGGTTATCCCTTCATTGGAGTTATCGACAATGGCAGGCCGCAGATAGCTGGGGGGAATCTCATGCGTATTGAGATCTTTATTGAGGGTCATATAGCAAGAATCATCAATGCGGTGGATGACGCTCGTTCCCAGCGTACCGCCACTTACATAAGTGAAAGTGATGCTGCCCCCGGCAGGACTTGTAATAGACGAAAGATACCATCCGGAAGTGCAGTTATCCTTTATTGCACCGTAATAAGCGTATTCCTTATCCTTAAAAAGATATACTACCCCTTTTTCATCCGTAATCTTGAAAGTGCCGTCCGGCTGGAACTCTATGATACAGTCATCCTGATTGATCATACGCCCTTTTCCGTTTTCATCCAGGTAGAACTTTCCGGTTCTTCCGCAGAAATTGAAAAAAAAGATATCCGGTGCAGGATCGAAGCTGTTAGGTCTCAGGTCGGCCGCACTCACCCAGTTGCTCCTTTCGGCTTTGATGTATTGGTCCATGGTTTCCGAAGGATAATTCTGAAAGCGCAGATTCACACGACGCATCTTTCCCGTCTTGGCATCCATCTCGTCGGGTGCTCCCCGAAGCTGGCAAGTGATCATGCCGCCTGCATTCAGGCTCCATCCCAGGCCTACCCACGAGGCTTCCTGGTCTACCTTGATACCTGATGCGTAATAGCTTAGTGAGACGTCCACCTTGATGTCGCGGTCGCTGATGGAAGTCAGCGGAAGGTTGATTTGCGGAAGACCGGTACTGTAGTCAACGGGCAGGTCGCCGTAGCGGGCAAAGGCATACGTATTGGGGGTGTAGAACTGTTGCAGTTCCTGACCTCCCTGTGCATGGGCAAGGGTGCCCAACGCTAATAATAGAATAAATAGAATATTTCTCATAATGATTATCTGTTGTAAATGGATTAATTGATTGAAGCAAGTACTATCTCAAATGAGATGGTACTTGCTAATTCATTAAGACAGTGCTTACTAATTCATTGCATTCGCCCCTACCACCCCGGCTATTGCCGAAGCTACAGCGATGACGACTTTCAGGATCATATCCCAAACTGATTTATTGATCTTCATACTTTTTGAGTTTATAAGTTTTTGTTTTTTTGAGTTCATAAGGCTCACAATTCCGTAGCCACCTCAAAGCACGGGCATACCTTCACCCACTCCTCCGGCTCCACCACCCCGTCTCCATTCCTGTCCGGACTGAGATCGCGATGACCGCAGACGCGCACTTCGCCATGGAAACGGCGCAAAAGTTGATGTACCAGCAGTCGCAAGGCGGCACGCTGTTCCGGTGTACGGGTATCCTTCGGGCACCCCCGGGCATCCAGCCCGCCTTCATAGCAAATTCCGATACTATACTTATTGTACCCCTTCACATGTGCCCCTGCAAGAGCCAATGGACGGGTTCTCACCACCGTACCATCCCTGCGGATGTAGTAATGGTAACCGATATCACTGAAACCACGGCTGAGGTGCGCGGTGCGGAGAGCCTCTACCGTAAAAGGACGATCCTCGCGGGTGGCGCTGCAATGCACCACGATGTAGTTGATTGTTCTCATGTAATTTAATGTCTAATGATGAATAGCTGCGCAGCCTTTCATTTTTAATTCTTTAATCTTTAATTTCTAAAGCCCTCGGCTTTAGACCTTATCCCAGCGGGTCATCTTCGATGCCACCGTCGCCACCGGAACCGCCACTGTTGCCACCACCGCCTTCGGAACCACTGCCTTCGTAAGCGTCATTCTTCAGACAGATACTGTTGGTCACACGGGTACCGTCCGCACTGCGGAAAGCAAGATAAACGGCCAGCGCATCGTCAGCCCAGTTATCGGGCAAGGCCAGTTCGGCAGTAGCATCGGCACGGGCGGCAGCATTAAGGTCGTAGACGGCCTCCCCGCGAGCCTTGTTGTAAACCAACGGCATAGCCATGTCGTCAGCCTCGGCATCACCCATCTTGCTGTTGTCCTTCCACGTCAGAGTCAGCTTGCCGTCCGCCACGGAAGCCGAAGCGTTGAAGACAGGCATCAGGCTGCCACGGGCCACCAGCGCATGTTCATAATTAATGGCAAGATCGGGCGCAGACCCGCTGATTGCATAGCGCAAATTGTAGGACATCGCTGCATTGAAAGGCGTACACTTCAAAGCATAAGTCTTGTACCCTTCGCGAACGTAAGGGGTAATGGAACGCAGAAAATTCAAGCTCATGGCAAACTTGCCGCGTTGTGTTTGTTGTTTCGGGGTACGTGGATTGCTGACACTGATGGCCATTGCACGCATATAACTCACGTCTTTCCAAGTGCTACCGATTACGGTACCCACTTTTCCGCTGAATCCTCCGAGGATTCCTTGTTTGATTTCTCCCATAATTGTCATATTTTTAGGGATCAGGACCGGACAATGCGTCCAAGTCTCAAAGCAGAAACGGACAGGCGGCAGCAGGCAAGCACTATGCTTCTGCAGCAGCACGGTCATGCAAGCGCATCCGCCGTTCAGCTGTCACAAAGGTAAAGCGGAAAGAAGGGGGATTCCTGAAACGTGTGATTTTTGCGTCGGTTTGCGTCAAATAGCTCTGTAGCTTGTAGCCCTGTAGCTTGTAGCCCTGTAACTACTTGCCAAACCGTCAAAATGCCAAATTGCCAAACTCCTCCCGGATGACATTCCGGTCCGCCACCTCCACCCGCCGCTCTTGGCAGTGATGACGCACCAGGCGGTCGGTATGCGACAGTACAAGCGGCAAGGGATTACCATCCAAACACTCCGGATTGGCCCAAACTAACTGGCAGGCCTGTACCAGCACTCCCTCCACCTCCTCCGGGGAAAGTGAAAGCAACTGTCCATCCGGACATAAGCGCTTCAGGTTGACTTCGAGCGGATAAGGATAGAAGCCGCCACGAGAACCGGGAGAAGGAACAAAGTCCCGGCAAAAAAGAAGAAAAGTATCATCATCCAGGCGCAAGCAAGTACCCGCAGGAGGCATACCTCCCGGTGCGTCAGGGGCATAATGCCGAAGTTGGGCGCCCGTTGTACGTCGCACCCGTACCCATACCACCGGCACAGCCGCCGGGAACTTCCCCATCCACGCCACAAAAGAAGCCAGCGGCTCTACAGGAAAGTCGTGATGGCAATAAATCACCAGGCGCTCAGGCGGATGGTTGTCGTGGGCGGTACAAAAACGTCCGTAAGCCATCTGGAAGTATTCCGGAAAGAACAACGGGAATCGTTCGGCAGGCTTGCAGAGATCGCAATGACAGAACTGCAAAGGATCATTATAGAACGTCGCCGCACAGAAAGGTTCAAAGCTCTGCGAAAGGCGCGAATGTGAACATCCTACGATGAGGTCGGTATTCTGCGAAGCAAAGCATCGGGGCACCCAGGGCACACCGCCCATCTGTACCAGCAAACGCGAGGCCACCGTAGGCAGGTGTCTGCTGAAAGCCTCACCCCCAATGGCATGTAGCGGAACAGGTCCCCAATAGAATGCCCCCAATGAACGAACCAGCCTGCGAAGCCGGACTGAAAGTTGCTGCCGGAGCAGCGTACCGGCAACACTGCCCGAAGGTGTGAGCAGACAATAAAGCCGTCCGACGCCGGGCGCATCCATCCCCGACTGATGATAAAGTGCCTGTGTCAGTGTATCTACAGCATGATCGTCCACATCGTATGGCACCCACCTGTCCACATCTCCCACAGGTTCCACTGCCATCAGGGAGGCAGTGGGAGCAAAAAGCTGGAAAAGCCGACGGGCAGTCTCCAGCTCTCCCCGTGGATAGAGCATCGTGATGTTGAGATAACGGTATCGTCCCGGCTGGCGGGCACCGTAAAGAGGAAAAGCACTGCGGGGAGCACTCCCCTCTCCCGATGATCCGAACCGTAACAAGCGATGGTCGGCATTCGTATTCAGCAGGCAATCGGCAGACACTTCATTCAATCGGAGCGATACGTGAAGGGGACACCCCTCCACCTCACCGCCTCCGGGGAAACAAAGTGACAGCAATCGTTCCACCTCCTGACGCAAAACATCATAAGGGCCGGCAGAAACCGCCGCCTGCTGTTCCGTATGGAAAGAGACTCCCAACCGGGCAGTCAAAGCAGGAGTGAGCACGGCATCCGCACGGTTCAGGCTTCCCATGGGCCCGCGACTGAGCGAACCGTGCGGCACCACCCACCCGTCTACAGCCACCAAACGGGGGGAAGCTCCCACCAATCCCATTTCCGACAAAGGGATGCTCGTGTATATTTGTTCAGGAGGAAGCACCTCCACTGCGATCCGGCAATCCGTAGCGGTGGAGGAAGTAGCAGCAGAAGCAGGAAGAAGCGGACGGAAGGAAATGCGACTGTAACAAATTACGTTTTCAGCCTGTTGGGACAATGTATCTTGAAACCATATTTCCAGTACATCGGGACAAGGTGTGTGATAAAACTTCCGTGCATTGCCCGTTGCACCTTCAACCGGACCACCCGTAAGAGCGATCAGCCATCGGCAGAGGGCTGGCGGCGTGATGCCGCAGGTGCCGGCATCGAGCACGGCTTGCAAGAGAAGCTCTTTCATAGCATTATCACTTCAAGACAAAAGTATTCTAATGCAAATGTAAGGATTTTATTTTTATATACCAAGTTCTTACCATCTCCGTGTCAAGTCCATACCAACTCCGTACCAAGTCCATAGTCATAGACACGGAGATGGTACGGAGATGACAGGGGGCAGACAGGGAATTAGCAGAATTCCCCTTCCTCCTGACTTTATAAAATTAAAATAAAACCAGCATCAGTTTTGTATTTCAGAAAAATAGTTTTACCTTTGCAACAACATGCTTACCCCGCTTCCCGTCAGATCAGCGCGCTTAGGGTAAGCCTTTTATTTTTTATACCCCAATGACTAAAATCCCTTATCCTAAACAACTCATATCTTTTACGGACCAAATAGCCCTGCTTAAACAGCGTGGGCTTGTTTTCACTGATGAGACCCAAGCCTTACACCTGTTACACAATATCAGTTATTACCGTTTGAGCGGCTACTGGTTTGTCGAAAGGTTCAGGAGCTTACTTTCTGCCTATCCCTCGATAGATACCCGTGCCATGGGTTTTCCGGTTAACTGGGAAAACGAAGTTATCTGGAAATAAGCATCCTCGTTGCATCATTACTTCTTGGCATACACCCCATGCCCCTCTTTTTTCAGCCGCCCCTGATTGCACAACTCAATAAGGTAACGGTCGGCCGTACGAGTGGGAATACCTGCTTCGTGTGCCTTATCCTGATAGAGTGCACGGTCGAACTCAGGGGGCAACATTTGCAACAAGGCCTGCCGACGCTTCTCACTTGTATTTCCCTGAGATACGGAGGCCGGATGCGACGTATGCGACGCCTCGGCCTGCAAGCTTTCATAAGCCGCCTCCGTATGGCGTAGTAACACCTGTATCATCAGAAGGGTGGTATGGAAATCATCATCACGGCAACAAAGAGTGGCCGGCAACGGGGCATCCCCTTCATAATCCATCAGGCGAAGGGCGGAAAACACCATGCAGATACGGTAAGCCGTCAGCCCCAGACGACGCACGGAGGCGAGCATATCCGGACCTTTGCACTGCAACCCCTGTTCCTGCAGGTTGCCGAAGAAACGGTTGAACTCCACCTGCTGCTCCACCGTAAGCGTGAAGCGTAAAGGCCCGGCCTTCAGCAGGCGAGTATAGAACTGGAAGAAACGACCTCCCAAACGTAGGAAACGGCTATCGAGTGTATCATCATCATTCCCGGCAAAAACATCATTCCACACCGGTCGCAAAGGAAGGTTATAGAACAGGAAGCGCGAGAAAAGCCCGTTCTCGGCATCGGGAATCAGTGCTCCTACCTGGCGTGGCGTTCCACTGAGCAGCACCGAGAGGCGGGGCATCGTTATCTCTACATACTCACGGTCCTTACGGCGATTGTAAGTGATAGGCTCGTGGTGGAAAGCCTTGCGCAGCCCGTCGCTGTAATTGCCATGCTCACTGCGGAAAGTGGTAGTCAGCGTATCACCCTCCGTCTCGAACATCAGGGCCTGGCCTTCGTTGTCGTTCAGCGTCTGGAAAAGAGCCGTGGCACTGCTGTTTGCCGGAATGAAAAGCATCCTGACAGGCGGCTGTTGCGGTTCGTCACCGCCCCCTTGCCTTTTGTTTTTTTCATAGAGCGACTTTTCGCGCCGGTATTCCTCCCACTCCTGCCGGTTACGGCGGCGCAGGTCGGCATGCACCACATCTACCAGATGACGGCACAGCGTCAACCGCCCCTTACCCGCCGAGGCTTGTGCACTGACAAAGAGGAACAGGTTAGGACAAACCTGCCGCTGCCCATAGATGCCCGTCACTTGCGTCAGGCAAGAGGAAAGGGCAGTGAGAGACCCCAGCAAGAGCATATCGCTGTCTTCGGACGAGATGCCGTAAGAGCAGACATCATCCAGCAGACGGGGCAGCGAAGCATATACCTCATCCGGAAAGACTGGGAGCTCAGCATCAGCAGGCGTAGCAGTGCTTCCGCCCGGTGCCACCGGAGACGCTTCCGGCAATTTGGCATTTTGGCAATTCGGCAATAACCGGGTATTGATGTCCACCCCTGCTTGCCGTGCCAGATGGAAAAAGGTGTTCACCGTGATGCCCCGCCCGCGGGAATGCAGGCAGGCGGTGTATTGCTTCTCGGTTTCGGCAGGCTGATAACTACTGTAGAAACGGCTCAAGCGGTGATAAAAAGCACGTCCTTCCTCACCCAGCCCTTGGGCAAGTGCGAAGCCGAGATCGCGCCAGTCGTTATAGGTGGGGGCTATGTCCACGCCCGTTAGTTCGATACGTGAAGTGACAATTTCTACTTCGTCACCAAGGGTGAGGGCAGCATTGCGTTGCCACTCGCTTAGGTTGAATTTTTGTTTTGACATTTTAAGATTTATGATTTATGTGAATCGGGGAAATTAGTTACCATTTCATCATCACCACGTCCGGGTCCCAAGGCAGATAGCAGGCACGCGAGAGGTCGCGTCCCGAAGGATCGGGTTCCACCCCATAGTTTCGGGATACGTAGAAAGACAGGATTTCAAACCAGTCGGTATGTGTGCCTTGCGCCAGGTCGATGGGCACTACCCACTTCAAACCATCGCCACCGGGGCTACGGAAAAGCAGGGCGGTATCTACCGAAGCATCGTGCATCAGGGCATAGCGCAAGCCATAGACACCGCTCAAGCGTCCGCCATCGTGCCACTGGTCTATGTGGTCAAAGTCAAGGCAGATCAGTCCGCTATGGGCCAGCAGGGCATCATCGCGCCTGCGGGTGAATTCTCCACTGAAAGTGGCATAGTCGAAATGGCGGGCCTTGAAGCGTTGCACATCCCTCTGAGTGATTTTTTCTTCCTGCTGCAGACGGCGGAGACGCTGCAATTCCTCAGTAGGCTGACGATAATAATCGCCGCGGATGACGTTGTAGATCTGATGCAGTTCCACCGTCTTGTGGGGCACCACGTTGCTGACGGGAGCCAGGAAAAAGCTGAAGCGATTCATCTGCTGCCTCCTTTCCCATTATCAGTAACCGGGTTCTTCTCATGCTTGCCCAGTGCACTGAGTTTATACATTACATAGTTGTTTTGCAGCAGGTCGTCAATTTCCCGGATACGGTAGAAATACTTCTTGCCCAGGGTGGTGTATCCCAATGTACCGTTATCGCGTAAGTTCTGCAAGGTGCGTTGACTGATGTGCAGCGCATTCATCACCTCTTGCCCATCTACCCAGTCTTTGGCAATCTGGGGACGGGGAGTCACGTTGGCACGTTCCAACAAGCGTGCCAAGCTGAGCAGGTTATCATGTACCTGCTCCAGCTTTTCTGAAAATAGTGGATTCTGTTTCATATTCTTTTTCCGTTTGTCGGGAGGCAAAGGAAAAAGAGTTTGAATTGACGTGAGCTTGACGAGATTTATCGTCAAAGCAACAGCCTCACAAATTCTATTATGTAGAATCTTTAATTAGAAAAATCCTGTAATACAAAACGATACATACCAGCGGCTGCCATGTCTTTTTTTTAAGCAGAAATTCTTAAAAAAAATTCGTTGACGAAACTGTTTCGTCAACGAATCATCAAGAAGTGAAGCGAAGTTTCTCTTTTTCGGCAAACTTCTCGTAGGCTTCTATATACCTTTTACTGTTACTTATCAGATTCTCGGGCTGCACATCCACATCGAAAATAGATGCAAGGAAAGCAGCATACGCCTGTTTATCCCATCCTCCTCTACGCTGCTGGTAATGAAAGAAAAGACCGTAAAGCACCCCGATATAGTTTCGCAGGACTTTCACCCTGTTCCGGTGAATCATTGCAACCTGGCCGCTCTGCAAAAACAAGAGAAAAGCATCTTCCAACCACTGTACATGTTCAGGAGTCACCAAATAAGCCCCGTTGCCGTCCGTCACACGATAAAGGAAGGCCAGAAAAGCATGTATCTCCCCCTCATCCGGAAGCTTCGCCCCGAGCGGACGTGAAGGAACGAAAGAGAGTCTTTCGCTGGGTTGTATGGAAATGAAGGCCCGTGAATAGTTTTCCTCATAAAGTTCCTGCTGGCGAAGCAGATAGCTACGCAACTGGCGTGGAAGGCTCATATCGTGCGTTATCAGCAGGTTGAGGAAGGCGAGGCAACGCTCTTTCTGTTTGCGGATAATCCAATGGGAAGCACCACGCCCTTCATTGTAGTGCAAGTGTCCGGCATATTGCTGGAAACAAAGATCGTTCAGGCAATCGTTCATCCATGCCTGATCGGTCAGCACTCCATAAAGATTCTCCTCATGGAGTGGAAGGCCGCTGAGCAGAAAGAAAAGAAAGTTCTCGAGTGCTACCACACCTTGCCACAAACGAGCATCGCTATGCGGAGGCTGCTCCAGACCGGAAAGCAAGCCCACCAGTTTATTGTAAAGTTGCAAGGCAGTACCTTCATGTTCTGCTGTGATTCCTGCGCTGAGAAGACATTTCACCTGGTTTCCTGCTTGCAGAATGTCATATTGCCGCACTTCCGACTCCCGAATAGGGTGAAAGTAGCGGACATCGCTGAGCAGGTAGCGGTAATCCATAAAATCAGTTGGCTGTAATAAGTAACCGAAGTCGATAGTCAGCGTCAGGTAGAGCGAGGCCAATGCTCCTTTCAGTTGTCCGCACAGTTCGGCAGAGACTCCCCGCCGACAGGCATCGTCCACTGCAACTCCGGTGCAATACACTTCTTCAAGCACTTCACACAGCAGCAGACGTGCAGCATGGTCACTGTTCATCCTACTGATTCGATCTTTCAGCAACAGATTCAGCCACCGGGCTTCGGCCTGAAGAAGAGCTTTATAAAAATAATAACGGGGAGTGGACTGTTGCTCACCATAAGACACCGTAGCTACATACTCCATCTCTTCTACCCGCAAGCGGCAAAGGACAGCAGTAGCATCAAAGTCAGAAAAAGGGGACGTGGAAGAAAGGAAGAGGAAAGAGGGAACCGGTAACTCAACCTGCCAGTCGGACAATATCCCCTTCAACTGATCGGTCAACCCGTCCAACGAGCCGGGCAGGTTCATCAGCTTTCGAACGGACTGCTGAAGCCGCTCGGAAACGTAGCGTTGCCCCTCTAAACAGGAAGGGGACAATGCACCACTGAAAATGGCGATGGTCAAAGGGGTAAACATAGTAAACGATTTTAGTTTCCAGCATTTTAGTTTAACAAGTTAATAATCAGTAATCCTGTCTTTCTCAAAATGCTCATCGACATAGCGATAACCGAAATCGTTCTTTTGGGTGGGCTGAGAAGAAATCGCACAAATGTAGCAAACTGTAAACAATACAGCAAAGTTTTACCGTTAATCATCTTTAATTCCAAGCATTTTGCAAAGAGAATGGATTATACTATCTTTACCAAGAAAATGAAGGGAAATCTACAGTCCCCCAAGATTAACGGCACTTCAACATAAAAAATAAATAAATTCATTTTATTCTGCTCTTAGTTTGCTTATCTTTGCACCGAAATGAAACGAACGATCCTTCTACTGATTTTAGGAGTTTTTTGTGCTTTCAACATGAAGGCACAACGTGCTGACTCGATCCGCATCAGCCTGCTGACCTGCGCCTCGGGTGGAGAAATATATTCTCTTTTCGGGCATACTGCCATCCGCTACGAAAACTTTACCCGGAATATCGACGCTGTTTTCAACTATGGCATGTTCAATTTCAATGCCCCCAACTTCATTCTCCGCTTCGCTTTGGGAGAGACGGACTACCAGTTAGGAGTTACCAATTACGAGCACTTTGTAGCCGAATACAACTACCTGGGGCGGGACGTATGGCAACAAACACTGAACCTCACTCCGGACGAAAAGGAACATCTGTTTAATCTGCTTCAGGAAAACTATCGCCCGGAAAACCGTGAGTATCGTTACAACTTCTTTTACGACAACTGCGCCACCCGACCGCGCGACCAAATAGAGAAAGCCATTGACGGCTCCCTGCAATATGCTGACAATATGACCGACAATGACACGGGAATCTCTTTCCGTGATTTACTGCATAAATACAGCGAGGGGCATCCTTGGTCACGTTTTGGCATGGATATGTGTATGGGTAGCGAAGCTGACAAGCCTATCAACCGGAGGCTGATGATGTTCGTTCCCTTCTATGTGCAGGAGTACTTCAATACTGCCCAAATCATAAATAAAGAGGGAAAAGCACGCCCGCTGGTATCCTCTGAAGAGAAAATTGTAGAAACCGGACTGACAGCTGCCGACCACCGCTCCGGTGGCATTACTCCTATGCAATCGGCCTTGCTGCTGTTCATCCTGGTAACTGCCGCCACTATCTACGGTATCCGACGCCAGAAAACTCTCTGGGGCCTGGATTTAATCCTGTTCTTCTGTGCCGGAATAGCCGGATGTATCCTTACTTTCCTGGCTTTGTTCTCCCAACATCCGGCAGTAAGCCCCAATTATTTGCTGTTTGTATTCCACCCGTTGCACCTATTCTGCCTCCCGTGGATGATAAATAAGGTGAGAAAACGGCAGAAAAGTCGGTACATGGTACTTAATTTTATCGTTTTAACACTTTTTATACTGCTTTGGGCGATAATACCGCAAAGATTTGACTTAGCTGTATTACCTTTGGCACTTTGTTTGCTGGTACGTTCAGCAAGCAATCTTATTTTGACATCGAAAAAAAGATAAATGAAAAAGGGACTGATAACTTCCATACTCGCATTAACTTTCACCGGTCTGCAAGCCCAACCGCTGCCTGCCACTCCAAAATTAGTGGTAACGTTGACGATTGACCAGCTGCGCACCGACTACATGGAAGCATTCTCTTCCCTATACGGAGAAAAAGGGTTCAAAAGACTGATGCGCGAAGGCAAGGTTTTCTATCAAACCGAGTTTCCCTTCAGCGGAACAGACCGCGCCTCTGCCATTGCCGCCATCTACAGCGGTACGACGCCTTCAATGAACGGCATCATCTCCCAGCAATGGATGAATACCAATACATTGCGCCCGATGAACTGTGTGGACGACCCCGCTTTTATGGGGAACTTCACCGACGAGAGTTCCTCTCCTTCCCAATTACTGACTTCCACCATTGCCGATGAACTGAAAGTAGCTACCCGCAACAAAGGTATGGTATATGCCATTGCCCCCTCGCGCGATGCAGCTATCCTTGCCGCCGGACACTCCGGAAACGGTGCTTTCTGGTTGAATGAAAATACTGGTAAGTGGTGCAGTACTACATATTACAGCGAATTCCCATGGTGGGTAAGCCAATACAATGAACGGCAATCACCCGATTTTCGCATCCGCGATATGGTGTGGGAACCGATACATCCTATAAATAGATATACGTTCCTGCCCGAATGGCGGGACCAACCCTTTAAATATAAGTTCGACAGCGAACGGATCAATAAATTCCGCCGGCTGATTACCAGTCCCTTCATCAATGATGAGGTAAACTTACTCACAGAGGAACTTCTGGAAAAGAGTACGCTTGCCAAAGATGAGATACCGGATTTGCTGGCACTGACTTATTATGCAGGAAACTACAATCATAAGAGTACGCAGGAGTGTGCCATGGAAATGCAGGATACATACGTACGCCTGGACCGCAGTATCGGCTCCCTACTCGACCTCATCGACCGCAAAGTAGGTTTGCACAATGTCATTTTCTGCATTGCATCTACGGGATATGCCGACCCGGAAGCACCGGACCTTGGCCTGTACCGCATCCCGGGCGGGGAATTCTACCTGAATCGCTGTGCCACCTTGCTGAATATGTATCTGATGGCTACGTATGGCGAAGGACAATACGTAGAAACCTACTATAACCAGCAGATTTATCTTAACCATAAATTAATAGAGAGTAAGCAACTGAATTTAGCGGAAATACAAAATAAATCCGCCGACTTCCTGATACAGTTCAGCGGAGTGAATGAAGCTTATTCCGCCCATCGCTTATTATCAGGTCCTTGGTCGCCCCAGATTGAACTGGCACGCAACGGTTTCCATCGTAAGCGTTCCGGCGACCTGCTGATAGACGTGTTGCCCGGCTGGACTATCGTAGAAGAAAATGTCACAGATAGCCGCGTGGTGCGTCATGCAGATGTGCCTGCTCCACTCATCTTCCTGGGTGGTGGTATAAAACCCGAAACCATACGGGTTCCTGTCAATATTACCCGCATAGCCCCTACCCTGTCAAGTGCGATGCGCATCCGCGCCCCGAACGCTTGTACAGCTACTCCACTGAACTTTTAAGCTGAAAACACATCTTACTTGGCAAATCAAGTGAAATGTTAACGAAGTGAATCGAAAGTTGAGTGTTTTACTCAAAAAACAATTCGTAAACTTCTCGTAAATCAGCATTTTAATGTAACTTTGTACCCGCATTCAAGGCAAAGTTACACCCGAACTAATTAAGCAAATAATAATAAAAACAAATATATAATGGGATTTAATGAATTTTTAAGCTCGATT
>ERZ791905.927-NODE-927-length-22453-cov-11.479954_pt1 | contig 22453 bp, 16 predicted proteins | sample MGYA00510147_ERZ791905 | MGnify/ENA primary metagenome ERZ791905 (study PRJEB30046, sample SAMN00792084) | human gut metagenome | study: EMG produced TPA metagenomics assembly of the A metagenome-wide association study of gut microbiota in type 2...
ATATTTATTTGGAACTTGTTTTCATTTTATATATGTCTTTATGATTATTGGTAAATAAATATGGCATTGAAATTCCTGATGATTCTTGTTCTATAGCTGATGATGCAGACCAGCGCAAGCGAGAATCGATGTCGATTATCAATGACTATGCAGCCAAGTACTTTGCTGAGAACCTTTTTAACGAAACAGAGGAGTCAAACAAAGCTTTGGCTTATGCCAGCAGTCGTTGGCCGAAGGAGTATATCCGTATGGTTGGTATCGGCTATGCCAGTAATAGTTGGAACGCTTTTTCTCTGTGGACTAAGGGAAAAGGGCTTGATAAAGACCTTCTTCTTGAATTAGGACTTGTCAAGACAAAAAGGATGAGCGATGATATATATGACACTTTTCGTGGTCGCATAATGATTCCTATTCGGGACAAGCAACGTCGGATCATTGCTTTTACAGCAAGGATTCTTCCTGATATTCTGGCCAATGACACTAATGCGCCCAAGTATATCAACTCATCCACATCTCTTATATATGATAAGAGCAATAGCCTATTCGGCATGGATGTGGCCTGGAGTGCCGCATCAAAAAATGGAATTATGAACTTGGTAGAAGGTGCACCAGATGTGATGCGTTTGCAGGTTATTGGTGCTACTAATACTGTTGCGCCTCTCGGCTCTTCATGGACTGAGGCTCAATTGTCTGTTTTGCAACGTATAACAAGTAACCTCAACATTATTCCTGATTGCGATGTCCCTAAAGAAGGAGAACACATTGGAGTTGGATTCGCAAGTGCAATGCGCACAGGAAAACTTGCCTTATCTCTTGGCTTTGCCGTTTCCATTCAGGAAATCCCATCTTCTGACGTAAAGTGTGATCCAGACTCTTACTTGACGACAAAAGACAAGCTGGACAGCTTACCTAAACAGGATTTTGTGATGTGGTATGCTTCGAAAGTCATGAATGCCGATGGAGAAACCATCCAACAACAGGCTAAAGGCATCCATGAGGTTATTGATCTGGTGAAGACAATTCCCGATAAAGTCCTTCAGGAGTCGTATGCAGATAGCCTTGTCAATGTCTATGGCCGTGAAGAAATGTGGAAACGTGAAATCATGGGAATACAGTCCCTTCCTGCCCCAACAATAAACATCTCTATGGACGAAGAAGAATACGCCGGTCTTTTCAAAGGCTCGGAAATTAAGGTTGGCAACAACTGCTACTATGGTTATAGCAAGGAAGGCGAGAAGGAAATCTCTAACTTCATCATGATTCCACTCTACCTAATTCGGGATGGTACATCAGCATCACGTGTATTCATTCTTCGAAATGTCATGGGATTTGAAGTACGTATTGAGTTCAGCATTGAAGAAATGACTGTCCTCCAAAAGTTCCGCAATCGTATTGAACGTGAAGTAAACTTCATGTGGTACGGTACATCGGCAAAGTTTAACAAGTTACGTGGCATCCTCTATAATAGTATGGAGGTAATAACAAAGATTTCAACACTTGGTTGGCAAAAGACGGGTTTCTTTGCCTTTGGTAATGGTATTGTGATTAATGGCGAATGGCATCCAGTGAACGAAGAAGGTATAGTGAGATTGGGCAATCCACTGGGTTCATTCTATCTCCCTGCCTTCTCTAAGATGAACGAGGACAATAGTGAGAAGTTTCTGTTTGAACAGAAATTCATTCATTTACCAGAAAGCAAAGTCCGGTTCTTTCAATTTGCCACACAAATGCGGTTGGTCTATGGCGATAATGCCATCATTGGTATTTGTTTCATTGTTGTATGTCTGTTTCGAGACATCATCATCAGACATCGACGTGAGTTCCCGACTCTATTCTTATTTGGCCCCAAGGGTACTGGTAAGACTGCCTTCGGAGAATTGCTGCAGAGTGTGTTCGTCTATAATGGTGATCATCCGAACCTTCGTACATCTACTATGCCGAGTCTTGCCACCGTCTTGTCACAAGCCGAGGATGCCATCATGCATCTTGACGAATATAAGAACGACATTGATGTGGAGAAGATTGAACTGCTGAAAGGACTCTGGGATTGCCAAGGACGTAGTAAGCTCGACATTGAGACTCGCAAGCGTGAACAATCCAAAGTGCTCAGTGGTGTGATTGTCAGTGGGCAGGAGAAGCCTACTGTTGATATTGCCTTGTATTCTCGCCAATGTGTATTACCCTTCCACAAAGATACACATACAGCAGAGGAAAAAGAGAACTTCCGTGTCCTGAAAGATTGGGAGTATGAAGGGACATCTTATGTTGTTCTTGAACTATTGCAGGTTCGAACTCAGTTTGAGCAGTCCTATAAAGACTGCTATGAGCAGGCTGTCAAGCGCATCTGTTCATCATTGACATTCTGTATTGATGAGCGCATTCTTCATAACTGGTCTGTCGTATTGGCATCTTATATGGCTGTGCAGCATCATATTCAGTTTCCTTTTAGATTTGAGGAAGTCTTCAAGACAGTACTGAATGGTGTGGAATACCAGAACGAAGAATGTTTGCATAGCAATGAGCTGAGCATTTTCTGGAAGACCGTTGACTATCTTAAACACGACAATCAGATATACGGTCTTTGCGATTATCGCATCCACGAATATACCAGTCTGAAGGTTGACATCAAGATGGATGGCAGACGGCAGACCGTCACTAGGGAATACGGCAATGCCAAGAAGATTCTCATGATTCCAACCAACAGCCGTATGTTTGCTCTCTATGCACTCCACCTTCAAAAGACCCGTGAGAAAGTCATTCCTGAGAATACACTGAAGTATTATCTTGAAAACTCTCCAGAGTATATAGGTAAGGTTAATAGCGTCAGATTTGCCTCGGTAGAGAATGTGAAAGACTGGCCACGGCAGTTCGAAGCCAAATGTTTCCAATGCCAACCACGTCTCAGCGAAAAGCCAGTTCAGGCATTCTGCCTTGATTTTGATGCTGTGGAAGCGGCCTACGGAATCAGTCTATACTCCGACTATATGGCATTCGACTTAATTCACAATTCGTGATACCCTCATACTTCTTCTACATTATCTACAATAGTAAATATCAATAGAATAACTATATGGATAGAGTACTAACAAAAAGGAACTAATATCTACAAGTTGCAGACTCAAAGATGAGTAGACCTACAAATGATTTATAAAAACGAAGGGTGTCCATATCCATAACAAATTAAAGAAAGAAACTATGTATAAAGAAGATTTATCTTATGGTCTGTTTCTATCAGACCTACAGTTGGATTTTCTGTCTAACTATCCACAAGGATTTGACCGCATGAAGTGCTTTGCCTCATTCTTGCAACTGGCAGTCAAGGAGCCGACGCACTATGAGAAAAAAGAGTATTCAGTTGACCTAACCCCAGGGCAGTTTGCCATATCGGAAGGGGAACTTGCCATACTTTGGAAGTGTAATCGTAAGACAGCATCCAAGATTGTTGATATGTTCCATGAGGTAGGACTGGTATCATCTGTACCGAACTGCCGAACAACTGTTTTTACGGTTCATTGTATCGCCAGTTGGTATATTGGTAATCAGGCAATACGAAACTCACATTACTCACGTCATCATCAGGTCGAGCAACGCATCAAGGCTAACCACAAAAACACGGATGCTGTTGTAGGCAATGATACCAATGATGTCAATGGTAATGGTTCTTTATCTCTTTCTTTAAATGAGAATAATGAAAGGGAAAAGGAAAGGACGGATGCTACCACTTCTTCCTTAGTCGAGGAGAATACCGACGATAGCGTATAACTTTATTATGCTTTCGTAACAACCCGAGAGTAGCCCGAATTTTCGTACTCTCTAAACAAGAAGTGTCAATGTCCGACAATCCGCTTCGCTACTTGCCAGACTGTTTGACCTCTTGCAATACTCGCAGGCTCGCATCGGGTTGACCAAACCTATTATAACTAACGAGTTAACGTATTTAGTAATGAAACAAAATATAAAGCATAATGGGCGCAATCCACGTATTACAGTGTGCTATACGCCCGACGAGAACCAAAGAATTATAGAGATGGCTTCTGCCTGTGGGCTGAAGAAAAGTCAGTATATCCACGACACATCTTTGGGGCAGGAGCCAAAGGTGATGATGAGCGACAGGGAGGCTGAAGCTCTGATGTCGCTGAAAGCTGCCCGAGGCGAACTCATTCTGATTAAGAATGCCCTTCATGGTACTACCCAGGAACAGCGTAAGAAGTACTTCCGCAACGAGCAATTCATGAGCCAGTGGATTGAGGGTGTAAACAGCCTTATCCGCAGGTTAGTAGAAATAGAAAGTATGTTCAAAAGATAATGGTATGATATCTAAAGCAAGGTCTATATCGCATGGCTCAGCCATGACGAACTATGCCACTAAGCATAATCGTGCAGACATAGTGCTGACACGTAACCTTGGCGAGGGGCTTACTCCTCTCGCCATGTGGGGAGCGATGGAAACTATCCACCAGAAGTATGAACCGAAATTCAGACGCAAACCCGTTACCAAGTCGACCATTCGAATGGAGGTTTCCCCATCCCTTGAAGAAACAAAGGGATGGACACTCAATGACTGGTACGACTATGCGATTCGGTTTCTTGATGAGTTCAAGAAAGAAGTCCAAGCCAAGGAGGGAAAGAAGAAAGGAAAAGGCAAGTTCAATCTGGACCGAGCACAGATATTTACCTGTCTTCACTTTGATGCAAAGTCAGGCATCCCTCATCTTCATATTCTCATCAACCGCATCGACCTTGACGGGAACCTGATGAATGACTCCTTCATTGGCGATAGTGCAGTCAAGGCTGCCCATACCATCAACATTGAACGAGGTTGGGAGTTGCCCGAGGATATTCACAAGGCACACGAGAAGGAGATAACGGAAGCTTGTTACAACATACTCCGTGGAATGGCGAGTTATGACTGGGACACTTATAAGCACGGGCTTGAAAGTCGTGGTTACAAAGTCCATGAACAGCGTGACAAGCAAGGAGTCCTGCATGGATATACAATACTTCGTGGTAACTCCCGTTTCAAGTCATCCACGCTGGGCAAAGGTCGTAACTTGACTATTCCCAAACTGGAAGCCACATGGAAGAAACTTCATCCTGTAGCTCCAAGTGTTGATAAGCCCAGTTATACTATTGGCACCACTCACACTACAGAACGAAAGTCATTCACAGAACACAATTCTGCACGTCAGAGCGTCGCTCAATCCAAACCCGAAGTGCCATCTGTCTTCAGGAAGATATTGTCTGTTGATGGAAAGAATTATTCCATCGCAATGCCAGTAGATGCTTACAAGGCTATGAAGGAGACCATCGAATCATCAGACGAATCTGTGCCATTTGAAAAAGTCTTGAATGTGGCTATGCTGCTGTTCATGAACTACGTCGATGCAGCCACAACCGTTTCAGAATCCTGTGGTGGCGGTGGCTCCACACCATCAAACTGGGGGAAGGACGATGATGAGGATGAGCGTAAGAGGGCACGACGCTGCGCCCAACATGCCAACTGGCTATGCAAGCCCATGAGCAGGTCTGTAAGAAAACCCAAAGGAATACACCGTTAAAACAAAACCATTATGTCAAATAAGTATAGCAACCTTGTTGAGGAAATCAACAAAAAGGAAGAGATTGCCGAGCAGAAAGATAATCTGGCCGAGCAGTTAAGCCAAGTCACCAAGAATGTGAACGATGTAAAAGAAATCGTTGACAAATTCGCAACGGCCATTGAAGATTTGAAGAAAATCGTGTTATCCGTTACCGCAGCCAGCAAGAGTACTGACAATGCCGTGACTGCCATCTCGAATGCCATTCTTGATGCCCGGAAAGTTGTCATCACGAACAAACTGGATGATGAGTCTGTCGGGCAGTTGAAGAACAAGTATCAAACGTATTTGCAGCAAGAAGAAAAGCTGTACAATAAGCACCGTGTTAACATTAGTGATATGCTTGAACGGAACAAAGACAGGTGTTATGAGATTATCAACCGGGGCGATGGTGTTTATTTCGGGAGGAAAACCTTCATGCGGTTGTACATCGCCTTTTGCACCTTCTTTGGCATCGTCCTCTTGGAAATAGTTTATGGCTTATTGAGGCTGTTTGGACGGTAGAAATACTCTTTATATGTCTTTATGGCTGAGAGGATTCGATTCCTCTCAGCCATAATAATACGATTGTCAGCCATAGAAACCATCAGGTCGAGCATCAAAATTTATATTGCATTCAGGGCATCCCCTAAATAAGTTTCCGTGTCCGTCGTCAATTTCTTGGATGGGATTCCCGCATTTAGGACAGAAGTAAATACCCTTGTCATTATGTCCTTTCCCTCGCTTTTCTTGAATTCTTGGAGGTACAGGTCGCTTAGTCAAAATATAGCGCTGTGCTTGCCTCTCGTATTGTTCATCATCACAGCAAGCAAGGCAGGTAGGACATATATACCATCCATTAGGGCATTGTTTTGTATCTCGTGAGTCTATAAGCCCTTTCTTGCATTTGAAGCAGAAGTTAAGATAGACAGGGTGACGTACTTCCGCACATGTGGGATTTACGCATTCATAATAATTGTAACGATTAAAGCCTGATGTGCGTTCTGTAAACATCATATGACCACAGGCTCTGCACTTCAAACGCCTGAATTTCTGCATAACCTTATTCGTAATGGCTATGAATTGCCAAACGGATGGTTCGGGTTCATATCCCGCAACAGTCATATGCAATTTAGGAAATCCCATTATTTCAGATAGATGGAAGAAAGTATAATTTTCCCAGTTACTTTCTTCCTCTAAAGTCTGTGTGCCGAGGTTGTTCTGAAAGCACTCTTTTCCTCTGCACCAGAAATATGGTAGGTCAATGGCTGGATTTGTAGCTTCAGAAAGTTGTGGGGCACAATATTGTGCAAAGTTACTGGTCAGATTAGAATGTGTCAAGAACTGTCGCTGATGCAGCTCATCTTTTTCACTAATTGTCCCCTTAAAATAGAAACGCTTTATAGTGTCAGAAAGAAGGGCACGGTCATATGGAAGCTCAAAGAAAGCGTCATTGATTAATTCTGTTTTTAGTTCCCTCCTAAGGGATGCTAAACATCTGTTCTTGACTTCTTCAGCTTCCTGGTCTTCATATTTTTTGCGAGCTTCTTTGTATTCATTACTCTGCTGATTACGCAAAATCTCGATGGGTAGGGATTGTCTGATTTTCTGCCAAAAGCCAAACACATCAAATTGAAGGCCCACAAGTGCACCTTGCTGAGGGAATATTCTCATTCTCAGAGCATCAGAGAATTCTTGAATGAGATATAAGTTGAAGTTATTGTCAACATCCCGTCTGTTATACGAATGCACAAGGAATTCGCCATTTTGTAGCACAGTAAACTTGTCTGGCAAACTCAAAATATAAGTTTTGAGTTTGTTCGTAGAAAACATATCAAGTGATATGTTATATGTCTGGCTATAGGGGATGTTTTTATCATGCAAAAAATCTTGTATGTGCTTCAGTTTTTCATGACTTATATACCATCTGTCATTGTATTGGCAGTACTTGAAACATTCAAGAGTATAATACGGTGGTAAACGCTCTTGTCCATTCACTTTGGTTTTATATTCTCGCCTTTTCCCGCAGTATTGAAAAGTCTCATCAGGGATCTTTGTACCATCACCATAACGGCAGACTGGATAAGTTTGTCTGCGAGCATGTTTATCCATTAGGTAAGTGAGCACAGTCCTTAAATGTTCCTCTGTTATCAAATCCTTATTCAATTTGCGGATGATAGCATAATCTATAAAGCCCTTGAAATTATCGATATTATATACAGCACCACGATTGCATGTGGGAATAAAGCGCTGAAGTCCAAACTCGATGGCAGGATGAGCAGTGTCGCAACGAGTCATTGCGAAGTCCAAGATGCCATCAAATGTCTGGAATGACTTTCCGTTGGAGTTGTATAGGGTGATAAGTGTATCACATAAAAGAGGAACTGTTAATACAACTGGCTCCGCAGGACTTTCCACGCAATAGCGGTAACGTATAAAGTCTTCAAATTTGTTATCCTTAATGTCTTTAATAAAGTTGACATCAAAAGATATGTGCTTGTTTCTTATGTCATGAAAATATCTTTTCACAATTTGCAGTCGTATCTTTTCAGAAAGCAATGGAAAGATATTTAGAATTGAGTTATAGTTTTCTAAAGAATGTTGCCCATGTAGCCAAGAATGAAACAATATAATTGAATTTGATTCATTGTTATCTCCGTTGATAGCCTGAAGATTGCCTTCATCAAAGATAGCGTCAATAATTGAAAATAGATTCAACTGCTCTATTTTTGCTTTCCTTTGAGGTAGAATCTGGTTAGATTCATTGGGGATACACCTGTAAGCCTGTTTGATAACTTCCGGTAAGTATATGTCATATCGTCCGCTATAACTGGTAAGTACAGATTTTAGAGCCATCTGCTTATTGTAAGACAATACTCGTCCAAACTTTTGGAACTCTTGGACAAAGAAAGGAATCGTAGCTGCGGGATATTGTGACCATGCAGAAATCAATGTTTCTTTCTTCCAAAACAACTTATCCAACGCCCAAAGCAGTTCCATGCAAGCATATTTGTCTGCTTTATTTTGGGAACGTATTACGAAGCAGTTGATGATGTAAATCCAATCATTCACGCTATCAGGGGTAGCACAATGAAATTTAATGGTGATAGTGTCAGGATAATGGTTGCCTTCTTCATCAACCTTTTCCTTTCCCTCTTCTAGCACACATAGCGCGTACCCCAATTCTCTATCAGCAAATGTCCCTGCATCGAAGCTAATATTCAAATCACGATCAAGAGAACTCCATCTGGAATAGTATATCTCTTTCCCATTATTGTCATAGCGGATGTTTTCGAAGAACTTTAGAAAGAAAATAGGATTCTTCTGTAGTTCCTCAAATCTAATTTTACTGATCTCTGCCGTTTGTGCCATGTTTATATCATTCCTCTTACTTTATGGTCATATAATTCATTGAACCATACTCGCTTGAAAGCAGCATTGGTTGCTTCTTCCGTAAGCTTATTATAGAGTTCCAGCTTCGTATTGATGAAGTTAAGGAGTTCTGAGTCAACGTCCTCATCAAACTTCGAGCGTACATCATCACGAGCATTGTTAGGGTTGAAATAGCTCATCAACTCCTCATTACTTTCAACACGCTCCCTCATTCGCTGTAAATCCACCCGGTCTTCCTCCGTCAGTTCTACACCGTATGTGTCGTTAAGCACCTTTATAATGTTGCTCAACCAGTCGTAGTCGTCTTCTGGAGCTGTGGTTGGCTGTCCGGCACCCATACCTTTCATGAAGGTGTCTCCACTCTCCAACGAAAGATTCTTCATACCCTGATACTTCACTTTGTAACTGTCAAGTTCACTCTCCTTCAGTACGTCATAAGGCAGATTCTCCGAAACGTATGGCAGTTTCTTTGCCAGCGAGAATGAGAAAGCAGAGAGTTTCTCCAACTCAGCATCAGTGAATGTAATGATCTGACTGAGGAACGTGAAGAGTTTGTTAAAGGTCTTGCACAACTTACGGAATTTGTCGCAAGCATCTTTATCAAGTTGTTTAACGGCACGGTTACAAACCTTGTCAAGTACAATATTCACTTTGTCCTTGTCATCGTCTTCGAACCAGTATTTTGCAAACTCGTCAACTTCCTCTTGTGTATAGACATTAAATTCCGCCAGTTTGCTCTTTACATCGTACAAGGTGTTGGGGTCGGTTTCATCCTCTTCCATCATCTTGTTCTTGTTGTAATACTCCTGGAATGCCTTCCTTATTGCTTCTGGGTCGTTCACGAAGTCAAGCACCATCGTCGTGTCCTTGCCTCGTTTGCAACGATTCAGTCGTGAAAGAGTCTGTACAGCATTAGCCCCACCAAGCAGCTTGTCAACAAACATGGTCTGCAGCAATGGTTCATCGAATCCTGTCTGAAACTTATTGGCAACAATCAAGATGCGATATTTGGGCATTTTCAATGCTTCAGGAATGGAAAGGTTTCCTTCCAGTCCATTCATTGATTTTTCTGTATATTCCTCGTTGGTCTCGCTATCCTTAACCGTACCAGAGAAAGCCACAAGACAACGGTATGGCAAACGCATTTCCTGCATGATGCTATCGAACTTCAATTTATAGCGCACAGCGTGCAGACGTGAGCGAGTTACGAGCATCGCACGAGCTTTGCCTTCTAACTCATTCTGTGTTTGAGAAGCAAAGTGTTCTACCATGATGCGAGACTTCTTTTCAATAGCAGCATCCTGCAAGTCTACGTAAGAGGTCAGCAATCGGACAGTCTTTTTCTTGTCGTATTCTTTATCAGCAAATTCTTTCTTGCGTACTAACTTATAGTAGCGTGAGAAAGACATGTAACCTTTCAGTACGTCCAGTATAAAGCCCTCCTTGATGGCTTCTTCCATCGTATAGCAGTCGAATGGGTCTTTTGATCCATACTCTCTTTCACAGAAAAGTTCTATGGTTTTACCCTTCGGCGTTGCAGTAAAAGCAAAGAATGATACATTCTGCTTGTCTCCCTTCCGTTTCATCTCTGCCTCTATCTTTTCGTTGAGAGTTATCTCCTCGTCATTCTCTCTTTCATCATCGCCATCAAATTTCTCAGCTTCGGCAAGAGAAAGGGCTTTGCGCATTTGCCGGGCATTTTCTCCGCTTTGAGAAGAGTGTGCCTCGTCAATGATGACGGCATATTTTCTGTCAGGATATGGAGCAATGGCATCCGAAATGAACGGAAATTTCTGTATGGTAGTAATAATGATACGACGACGTTTCTCGATGGCATCCTGCAAATCTTTACTGGTGTGACCGTCGGCATCGGGTGCGTCACTAATAGTCCACACTTCGCCATCTACCTTGGCAAACTGCTTCACATTACGCTTCATCTGCTCATTGAGTACACGACGATCAGTGACGACCAACACACAATCAAAGAGTGCGCGGTCGTCAGCAGCGTGCTGGTAAAGGTTGCTTAGCCTGAATGCCAGCCATGTGATGGTGTTTGATTTTCCGGAACCAGCCGAATGTTGTATCAGGTAGCGATGTCCTGCTCCTCGTTCCGTCACGTTTTTCACCAGTTTATGGACAGCTCGTCGTTGGTGATAGCGTGGGAATATGAGAGCTTCACTTATCTTTTCATCAAACTTCCGTTTCTTCTCGTCGTAGTAACGCTCCTTTTCAACTTGCACAGTAATAAAGTTTTGGAGCAAATCCATCAGATTGTCACGACGCAGTACATCCTCCCAGATGTAGTAAGTGGCATAGCCCAACTTTGCTTGCTTGCGTTTCTTCTGTTCCTCTGGATCTTCTGTGCGATTCTCAAAGCATTGGTTGAATGGAAAGAAGCGTGTATCGTCGCCTGCCAGACGTGTTGTCATGAATGCCTGTTCAGAGCCCACAGCGAAATGGACCAGACAGCGTTTGAATTGCAGCAGAGTTCCATCCTTGGCTGGGCGGTCAGTCATATACTGCTTTATGGCATTATGGTGAGTCTGGTTGGAGAGCGTATTTTTCAACTCCACCGTCACGATGGGGAAGCCATTGAGAAAGATGGCGAGGTCAATACGCCACATTTTATCATCACTGAACACCAATTCTTGCGTGATAGCCAATCGGTTGGCACGATAAAGCACATCGTGTTCCGGTGTTTTGTTGTTAGCGGGTTTGAAGTATGCCAGGCTGAACTTCATGCCACGGCCGCAATCAATCGTTTCCTTGTCGCGTAGTAGCGTGAGTGTACCTTGTGGAGTATTCATGCCGTTGAGCACATGTTCTTTGGTGGCTTTCTTAAGGGCAGCAGCCATTTCCGATTTGATACGAGTGAGAATGTCACTCTGCATAACCGTTTCATCACCCTCGTATTTTTCGGTAAGCCACTTGCGGTATTTGTTGCCCTGCGATGTCTTGAGGAAAGCAAACAGTTCCGACGGAATAAGACAAGAATCCTTATCATACTCCGTAGGACTGACCTCATGGTATTCCATCTGGTCGGTCACGTTGCCACTTGCATCCACAATAGGTTGTGAACACAGATACTCAACAATGCGCTTTTGCATATATCTCTCGTCTGGAATTCCTGGCATATCTTTATTAGTTTAAATGTTTTCAACTTTTGGTTTCCACCCACGCAGATCAATCTTGCCTGTCACGGCTTCCGTGATGAGGGTAGACTTATAAGACTTGAGCTCCTCAACTTGAGTCTTTATCTGATTAAGTAAGGAACCTATTGATTCCGTTTTCTTCTCCAAATAATCAGCAATTTCTTTTTGCTCATCTAAAGTGGGGCAGACAAAAGGAATACTTCCTGTAATAGATTGATTCATGATTGCGAGGGTAGCAGTCGAAGCTAGAGAGTTCATTACTTCTTTAAGAGAAGAAAGATAATAAGCTCCAAATAATGGGTAGACATTATCATAGAATTCAATGGCATTTATTTGTTGGTTTGCAGAACATTCAACACTTGAAATACCTATTTTTCCTAATGTTGCGCCAATGCCTACAACTAAAACAACATTCTTCTTAAATATTCTACAAGCGGATTTCTCAAAAGCTACAGAAGAAACCCTACGCAACGATTCTTTAAGATGGATATCTCCTTCTTTAAAATCAGATGGGGTGTACCAATTTTCTGCAGCCTCTTTCCAATATTCATCATTAGCAGTACTTGGAGTGGTACCTGTTGAAATATCAGCAAAAAACTTAAGCTTGTTAGTATTCCAATGCTTTGGAATCATCCCAATCCATTCAATACCGCTATCTTTCATCTCGACATTTTTGTCAAGGCCTTTGGTAACGGCTTTGCTAATGATGGCAGAACGATAAGCTTTGAGGTCTTCCAACATCTTCTCTTTTTCCGAAATTGTCGCATCTATCTGACCTACCTTATGGTCAAGGTAGGCGGCAATGGTAACCTGTTCGGTTTTCGGTGGACATGGCAATACCAAATGAGAAATGAAATCCCAATTTGCTCGTGGCATTTTTGCACCATAAGTAGAGCCATCAACTACAGAAATGAAAGGATAAGAAAGAAGGAGATATTTGAGATATTCAGGAATTTGTTCTTTATTGCCCCGAAAAACATATATATCGCCAACAGCCTGTCCTGCAAATTGTGCTTTATACACTTTTGCCAAATAAGGGCGCAGTTTTCCGAATAGGATATCATCTTTCTTAAATTCCACGCCATCACCCATAAAGTCACTGTCAGTCTCAATGTATTTGCCTGTCCAACTTTCGATGTTTTCAAGGGCAATTTTGGGCAAAGATGAATCTGACACGTTCTCTGTAATCAAAGAGAACATGTGCTTAGCTTTTTTCAAATCCCAATGAGTAGGGATTTCTTCCCACCATTGAATTCCGCTATCCTTATATGTTTCGTATTTCTTCATCCGTTAATCTTCAAAAATAGAATTAACCAGTTTCAAAATAGTTTGTTCCCTATTTTGAATAGCCTCTTTCAGAGCGTTCAAGTCGCCTTTCTTCTCGAACTTATAGAAATACTTGGTAAAGTTGATTTCATAGTTCGTGCGAGTGCGAGCAAAGTCTATCCACGATTCGGGGTCGATATGTGGCAGTACCTCATCAGCGAAATATTGCTTCACTTTGCAATCGAGAGGCACTTTCTCTGTGTCACGCTTCTTGGTGTCAGGCACCTTCTTTCCGGCACGTTTTACCACGTTGCCATCCTCATCGCGCATAGGCTGCTCAATGGTCAACTCATACTGCCCAAAGTCGCTGTTCGACATAATTTTGCAGAACTCATTCTCTTTGAAGTCGAGGTAGATTTGCAGGACTTTCTGAATATGCTCTTCCAAAATGTCGTTACGCTTGTTTCCTAGACTCTTTGTTGATGGCTTACAGAAGTTAACAGCGTTAATCAGTTGCACCTTACCTATGCGCTCTACTTTTTTTCTATTGGTGAAGAACCAAATATAGGTATAGATACCTGTATTGTAAAAGAGATCCTTGGGTAGTGCAACGATACACTCTAGCCAATCGTTCTCAATCATCCATTTGCGAATATTGCTTTCGCCAGAACCTGCACCTCCCGAAAACAGTGGAGATCCATTGGTTACGACACCAACACGACTGCCGTCGGCTTCCATCTTCGAGAGCATGTGCTGCACAAAAAGCAACTGACCATCGCTTGTGCGCGGAGTACCTGCGGTAAAACGTCCATCTGGATTTAAGCTCTCATTGATAATGAACTCCTGGTCTTTCTTCCACGTCACACCGTATGGCGGATTAGCCATGATATAGTGGAAACGTTTGGTGGCAAACTGATCCTGCGTGAATGAGTTGCCTAATTTAATGTTGTCGGCATTCTCTCCCGATACAAGAGCTTCACTCTTCGCAATGGCATAGGACTGCTCATTCAGTTCCTGCCCATACGTCACGATGGTAGGCTTCTCGCTATCCTTGCAAATCTCTTCAAGGATGTAGCGCTTGCCTACATTGACCATACCTCCAGTACCACAAGCTGGGTCGTAGATAGAACGTATGATTCCACTGTGGCGAAGACTATCTGCGTCTGGGGTGAAGAGTATGGCAGACATCATGCGAATTACATCACGTGGCGTAAAGTGTTCACCAGCCTGTTCATTACTCTGGTCGTTGGCAATGCGGATGAGCTCCTCAAAAATATAGCCCATGTCGTGGTTATCAACGGCTTCAAGCGAGAAGTCAAGTTGTGTTATCTCCTGAATCATACGATAAAGGAGATTGTTGCGTGTGAGGCGCACCACAACCTTGTCAAACTGGAAGTTCTCAAAGATAGTTGTAACCTCTGAGTTGAATCCAGACATATAATTGCTGAAGTTCATCGAGATATTCTTGGCATCGTCGAGCAATGACATCAGCGTGTGGCGTGAGATATTGTAGAACTTGTGCCCTGCAATCTTTCGGAGAGCTGGGTCAAGTTTATCCATCGTTATCTTGTCTTTGAGCAGGTTGTACTGGTTGCGCACCTTCTCATTGACAGGCTCCAAGATGCAGTCGATACGACGGAGTAGCACGAAAGGCAAGATTACATCTCCTATCTCGCTTTTCTTGAAAGTATCACGGAGTACGATGTCCGTGATATTCCAGACGAAACCCACATCCGGGCGGTGTAAATTACTATATTGTGCCATATATTTCTGTTTTCGAGTGCAAAGTTATATACTATAGGTTCAATCTAAATGAACTAATAACAAAATAAATCGTTTTGTATGGTGAAAACACCTTTTTTGTTCACTTGTCCATTTGCCGCATATTGAATTTCAGACTTACTGGTGTGAACAGTGTTGCACAACGCTTTCAACACCCTGTTCTGTGAGACCTCCGGTATGCTGGATATATCATCCTCCTCAATACCCTTGCTGTAGAGATAATCAAATGTCAGCTTCTGAGCACACAATGACTTCTGCTGATCATTAAAAGCCTTTATCTTGTGAGAGGCGTTGATGACAAAGTAATTGGAGATTATAAACCTGTCATGTGTCTCCTCATACTTGTAACAATTGCTATCAATTGAGATTAGCTCAAGAGTGAAAGGCGTTTTGCCAATGATATTCTTCTTGACCTTATTGACTTTCGTTGCCAACTCCTGCATTGCATAATCAGATTTGCTCTCGTCGAAAATAATGCTAACAACAAATTTATGTATGTTCTTAGCTGGTAGCAATGTATTGAGAATCATTCTCAGATTGAACAAAGAATCTTCAAAAGTCTCTCCCGCTTCGCTTGAAAAGAAATACCTATCAACAATGACGAGTGAATTGAAATTCACCTTATTGCCTTTAAGAAAGAAGTCCCATGTATTTGGTTTGCTACTATCAGCCGTATCAATATCCCAGCCTCGCTTTGCAAGGACTGGTCTTGGAGTATTACTTGTAGGAAGGAATATAACACCATACTTCTCTTCTATACTCTTTGCCTCTTCAGCTTTGAAGTCGAGGATATATGCAGGGTTGACAAGCTCCAGTACTTTGCTGCTGTCCTTTTTGATGTTTTCTATAAGTTCATTATCTACTTCAATGGATGTTCCAGAACGATGAAGGGCCACGAGAGTGGCATTTGTCACATCCCATTCCTCATTATCAGATTCATTGCACACATAGATAGTCGGCTGGTTCCTGATAATGTCAAACCATTCTTCACCTTCCAAACATAGTTCGGTGAGTTTATCTTCCGTTATATAGAGTGTGAACATAGGCTACTGCTTTGCTTTCTTTTTAAGTTCAAACTCTTTGCGGATGATAGTCATGTCCCACTTTGATGCCTCGTCAAAGAAACCTTCTCCGAATTTTTCCTTGAAAGCACCAGATACAGCATAATCCATGCGTCTCGGTCTGTCGCTGGCATTGGGCTCAAAGAAATAGACCATAAAGGGATTGTGCTCTTTCAAATCGTCTTCAGTCTTGTAGTCTTGCTCGGCTACAATAACCTGAGTTTTTCGTATGATGTACTCAGAGTGGGTTTCTATGAGGAACCTACAGAAGTATTCTCTATTCAAGTATAAGAACAGATCAGCAAGTTGGCTCTGCACCTTTGGGTGAAGGTTCTGTTCGGGCTCTTCAATGATGATGGTAGGATAGCGTAGTTGGTCTTTCTCCTCCAGAGCCACGATGTTTTGGGGCTCATATTCACGGAGTATAGTGGCGAGGCGCAGGAGGAGTATCATGAGTTGGATAGAACCCATACCTTTGTCGGCAAGGTTGACGGTAGAGTTGTCCTCATCCTTTATCTTCACTCTATAGGCTTCTCCATCGATGGAGATTACATCGAAATCATAACCGACTCCGAACTTACGCATCCAATCTGTGACAAAAGTGTATTCTTTCTGTCCGCGGGCAATCTTAGCACGTACAAAGCTATGCACTGTTTGTGCAATGTAATCGTTGCGGTCGGCCGTATTATAGATGGTATTCTGATTGGCCGCATGTGCAGTAATATACTCAATTCTGAAACTATTGAGCAAGGCTTTTAAGTCATCCTGCGACTTACGCATTTTATCCTCCTCCTGCTTCAAAGCTTCGCGAGCAGCTTGAATGCGCTTATATTCTTGCATAGCGGCTCCACTTTCCTCCGGGTCTTCAATATCCTTTGGAGCTGCTGTACCTGGATTTTTGGCAAACTGGATAAAGTTGCCAATGAGATCCACGAGAAGGTTGCCATTAAGTTGACTATAATAGAATTCTAATGGGAGGTCGTCCCATGAAGTTGTGGTATATTCATGGGCATGGAAATTGCGGAACTGTTGACGAAGAGCTTGTTCATAGTCAAAATCCTCTGGCAATTCATTGTCATCGGGGTTAATGAATTCCTCGATGCGTTTCTCTAACGAAACAACTTTCTCACTTTGTGAAGAAATGGCTGCAATGTCACTTCCTTCGTCAGAAAGCTTCTCCAATTCCTCTATTGCAGACTTGTAGTCCCGGTAGAGACGCTTGATAAGTGTTTCGCGTTCGGAAGTAGATCCCAAAACAGAATAACACATATCGTGCGACTTGAAGGATACATCGTACTTAACCATGTTTCCACGGTCTTCGATGGATATATGAGATACATCTCCAGTTACCTCATCGCTATCGCGCTCACCATAGACATCGAAAACGAATCGGAACGAACCAATAGTAAAAACAAAACGCATTTCGCTTGGAAGTTCTGTCTTCTCTTCGTCACTGCCCAGGTCAATTACGGGCACAGGCTTGTTGTGGATGGCGCGTGAGAATGTCTTTATCTTCACGTCATGCCATTCGTTAGCATCAAAGCGGAACTTAGGAGCACCAAACTCGAAGATGTTTGTCTTCGTGTATGAAGACATCAACTTCAGATTGTCAACACAAAGCAAGAGTGCTTTTACCAAGGTGGACTTACCTGAATTGTTGCCACCAACAAGGAGAGTAATGTCTCCTAAATCCACTTCTGGGAACGTGGCAAAGCGTCGAAAATTGTTGAATCCTATAGTGTTCATATCTGACATTTTTTAATTTCTGGGTGCAAAGTTAGTGACTATACATTCAATCTAAATGAACCTATTAATATTTTTCGAGATTTTTTTTGATTCTTGCTGAAATTCTATCTCTTAGTGATGGAGGACTCAGTATCTCGAATCGTTCACCAAAGGAAAGAAGCAGTTGCTCCAACTCGAAGTTGGGTATCACCTCGATCGCAATTATAGCACTGCCGTCTTCGTTCTCTTCAATCACAGTCTGTGATTTGTGCAGAGGTTTTGATAGTGTGTAAGGCAGTTGTTCCCTATCAACCCATATTTTTACGATCTGTGGAGATTCATCTAACTTAACACTAACACCAATCACGTTATCGAAGTAATGAGAGAAATCAATATCTGTATTGGGAATGAATTTGGCAGAAGACTTCCCCACAGCCTCAATACGGTCAAGTGCATAGATAGACAAGTTCTTGTACTCGTCATTAAAGGCGAATAGGAACCATCTTTGATTATACTCTTTCAGATAATAAGGATGAATGACTCCATCTATCCCTCTATCACTCCTATAGGTGTGGTACTTGATTTTGATAGCTTTCTTTTCTGTTATGGCCTTGAACAATGGCGTAAAGAAAGACATACCCTTCAGTTCCTTGTTTTCATCGAAGCCAATGACTGGCTCCGGACTGGTACTGACTGTTTCTTGAAGATGGGCACTCATTTCTTCGACCCATTCAAAGCCCGGCATACCCTCGAAACGGCGAAGCATGGAAACGGACTGAGAAAGTTGGACTATCTCTTCTTCATTCAGCGGCGTGTTAAAAATAGAGAAGTGCGGGTCTTCATAGCGATACCTGATTTCACGACCACTTCGGATCTGCTCCACCACGATATGCCAACGGTTCTCAATGGACAGGATATCTTTACGAATGGTGTTCAGAGCACTGATAGGCATCTCGCCACGTCGTTCTAAGGCATCATTGCATCTGTCAAATATCTCCTGAGTAGAATAGCCCCTTCTACTTTGGAGACATCTGTCAATGATACTCTCTCTTAATGATCCGTTTTTTACGTTTGCCATTATTACAAAGGACGTACTAATTCATTAACATTTACTTCCAGTACTTTTGCAATTTGCAACAGCATTTCCAAATTGGGTTGCGTTGTATTCGTCACCCACTTGGAGATGGTAGCTTGGTCTTTGCCTAATTGCTCAGCCAACCACTTGTTAGTCTTTTCTTTCTCGGCTAAAACGACCTTGATACGGTTGAGATGCTTACTATCCATATTATATATTAATGTATATTCGAGTACAAAGGTACTGCTTTTTTGCCAAATATATTCAAATTGTGGATAAAAATGATTAATAACCGCAAAATATTTGAAGAAAACGCAAAACTGACAGCCACGGTTACGATAAAAGTTGGAACGTAATTCGGTCCTTTGAAGACTTTTATTTCAAACTCTGTACTGAAATTGCTTGTTTTAGCTGTTGACACGACTAAAAAACGCCACTATTGGCGCATTTTAGCCACAAATATTTGGTAGATTAAGCAAATCTTATTATTTTTGCATTACCAAAAAGTGCCAACAGAGGCAGGATTTAGGAATAATATGAAAGAAATCAAAAGAGATAGGTATCTCAAACAACTGATAGATAGCCGACAGAACGGCTTTATCAAAGTCGTTACAGGAATCCGTAGATGTGGCAAGTCATATCTACTGAACGTCTTGTTCTATCACTATCTATTGGATAATGGAGTAGCAGAAAACCACATCATCCGCATTGATCTTGAAGACAGGTTGAACAAGGAGCTGAGAAATCCAGATGCAATGCTCCACTATGTTCATGATAGGATCAAGGACAATGAGCTTTATTATATCATCATTGATGAGGTGCAATTGATGGATGAGTTTGTAGATGTATTGAACAGCTTCCGGCATATTACCAATGCCGACATATACGTAACTGGCAGTAATTCTCACTTCTTGTCATCAGATATTCCTACAGAGTTCCGTGGCCGAGGTGAGACCATACATGTGAACCCTTTATCTTTTTCTGAGTTCTATTCTGCTGTAGGTGGCGACAAGCAAGACGCATGGCGCGAATACTACACCTATGGAGGCTTGCCTCTTGTTCAGTCATTTGAAACGGAGCAGAAGAAGATTGGCTATCTGAAGAACCTGTTTGAGACTGTATATTTGGCGGACATCATTGAGAGGCACAGAGTACAAAACGAAAATGAAATGCGTGAACTGGTGCTTATCATGGCTTCATCCATTGGCTCTCCATGCAATCCGACAAAACTTTCAAACACTTTCAAAAGTGTAAAGAACGTAAATATCACGAACAAGACTATAGGTAATTACCTTACTTATCTGACGGAATCATTTCTGCTGAACAAAGCCATACGTTACGATATAAAAGGGAAGAAATACATCAACACGCTCACAAAATATTATTTTTCAGACATCGGTTTGAGAAATGCCATCCTTGATATGCGCCAACAGGAAGAGACGCACATCATGGAGAACATCATCTACAACGAGCTTATCACACGTGGATATAGTGTGGACGTTGGAATGGTGGAGATAAAGAAGCAAGACAAGGATGGCAAGTGGGTTCGCATCCAACTTGAAGTGGACTTCATCGCCAGCCTCGGCAGCAAGAAATATTATGTGCAGTCGGCATTGGCTATACCAGACAGAGAAAAGGAGATACAGGAGTCTCGTTCTCTGACGAACATCAATGATTCTTTCAAAAAGGTTATCATTGTGAAGGACCACATCATGCCACGTCGCAATGAAGAAGGCATACTGACAATAGGTCTCTTCGACTTCTTACTCAAAGAGGACAGCTTGGATTTATAATCATTCTTGTATAGCGCATAAATTATGGTGAAGTTTTTCAAAATAATAGAGAAGATAGTTTGGATTATGGCAGCATTGACAATAGCTGCTGTCCTGGCTATGGTCTTCATTGTTGCTTTTGCTAATCTCGACAAAGCCCAGTTTGACTGGTCTTCTTATATTCCGTATTTCTATGGTGCAGCGGCTGTGGTTGTTCTCTATAAGATTGTTGTCTTGTACTACACATCCTCCTATCAGACAAAGATAGATGAGAAGACTGGGATGTTAGTCTCTTTGGACGATGAGATGAAAAAGTTTCGTGCCAATTCGCAGGAGGGTTCCCTTCCTGATGCCAAATTTGAGGCTATCATGGAAGCGGTGAAACTAATTCCACAAACTGATACAAATGCTATTTTGACAGTTCTTCAAGAGCGAATTCCCTCGGTTGTACAGACATTGGTTGACCAACAGGTTGCAGAGATTAAACGGAACCTAATGCTCGAAAACGAGAAACGGATGCGTGAAATCAATATTCTGTCTGCAAATGTATCGGATGTGCTGGAAAGACGAGAGCATCTGCTCAACCTTGAAGCAGAAATCAAGCGATGTCAGGAAGAAGAACGAAAGAGGCGACTGACCAATACAGAAGAGTACACTATGCTTGTATTCTCACTTGCTGGTATTCCTGTAGAAGATGTAGAAAAAGTATGCGACGTTGTCAAACTGTTTATTAAGACAGGACAGGTAGTAGCCAATAAGGATTTATACATCCCATTGAACAAGAGGCTGCGCAATGCCGAGTTAAAACAGTTCGTCACCAATATAATAAGGTATAACGGAAAAGACTATCTCGATGGAGACTCTTTCCTCCAAACCGCTTTCGGTGAATGGTTCAGTGGTAAAAAAGAAAACATCGCCAAGAACTACTCCGTGCTCCCAAAAGATTCATTGGTGTCAAAGGATGGCGTGGAAGCTGATTTGGAACGATTGCGTAAAGAGCGGCTTATAAAACAAATATAATTTGAGGCTGGATGTAATGCCCTCAAAACTGAGGGCAAAAATCCTTTTTCTATCATATTAATTCATATTAAAAAAATGATGACAATTAATGAAAAAAAAGAGGTATTAAACAAACTAACAGATACTGAGTTTGGGGATATGTTTGGAAGGCTTTTGGGAAATCAAGGTTTTTCAAACATAAAGAATGAAGAAACTTCTATTATTTGTGAACAACGAATAATGGGGCGCACAACTGTATTTTTGTTTGTTCTTTACACAAGACGTTTAAGTGGTCTTAATAATGAAGACATTGTATCCATTTATCAAAGAATAGAGACTTTGCAGAATAAACATTCGGCAAACTCCGTATTCATTGTTTCTCGAGAAACTATTTCCGAGGGATTCAAACTAACATTGTCAAAGAACAGCACAAATATCAATCCTACCTATATTGAGAGAGAAGGATTAATTAGTTTAATAGACGAACATTATTCTGACTTTTGGCGTCACGATGATCAAAAACTTCTGGCATACGAAAAACAACTTCTAACAGAACTAGAAGAGGATACAGAACTACGAAAGCTTAGTTTTTCAGAAGACAAAAGTACGAATAAAAAGTGATAAACAGAAAAATGTAGCAAAGTTATTGGCA
>ERZ791905.931-NODE-931-length-22424-cov-7.310787_pt1 | contig 22424 bp, 28 predicted proteins | sample MGYA00510147_ERZ791905 | MGnify/ENA primary metagenome ERZ791905 (study PRJEB30046, sample SAMN00792084) | human gut metagenome | study: EMG produced TPA metagenomics assembly of the A metagenome-wide association study of gut microbiota in type 2...
TGTTTTTCTTGTTGTTGTACAGCTTATACTTGTAGGTTTTCATTACAAGACGCATAGGTAGCAGCCTCCTTTTCTTTAGAATCTACTATCTATGGTACGCAATTCGCACATTTTAACAACAAAAAATGCTGCCTATCTTGCAGATAGACGGCATGGGTTAAATCGCTCTTAACGCCTTTCATCCCACGACTTCAGTCGTGGGTTTTCCTGACTTGTTTTTATGATTGCCACTTTATGTCGTATAATGTATAATAATGTAGGGAGCAAAAAAACTGTAAAAGGAAAAGAAGAAGGTGAAAGAGCAAAAATGGCGACAGCAACTACAGTCACAGCAAAGCAGGACATGAATATAAAACGAGAACAATATAGGGAAAGACGCGGAGAAGAGTACGACATCGTGTCTAAGGTCGCATATCTCATCGGAGTACCGGACACACACTGGCGCAGCGAGTACACAGGATTAGACACGAACATCTACGAGCAGCTCAACGAAAACAAAGACGCTCGTATCATCCGTAACCTCTGCAGCCTGCGAACAGAAATAGAACGCAACTTCAAGCGCTTTTCCATACTCATTCTCATGGAGTTAAAAAATCTCCATACTATCCCTCAGACACAAAGCATGGTCAATCAACTCCACAAAGACGGTGTCGAAATCATCAAAGCTAACCCAAAGCTCGAAGAATATCTTCCTAAAATCAACAGTCTACTACAGCAACATATAGATGCTTGTAAGACGCTGTTTCCTATTTGGATTAACTGGGACTTCGTACGGCAGCTCTTTATCATTCCCGGCGGTAACAGCCAAAAGAAGTCAAGAGAAGCACTCGAATATTACATGGATAACCTAGAGCGCTATCCTTACCGAGTGTTTATCTATTGGCAATGGGGCAAGGACGACGAGGGGAACCTGCTTTATAACGACGAGAAGTTTTTGAGCCGCCTCTACCAACAGAATGGGGAAGTGTTTACCGGGTACTCTAATGTCCGTGGGGAGGGTAAAGAGACACAACGGAATATATACAGCTTTGTTGATGCCAGCGAGCAGACCGTTGCTCTGGTAGATTGTGAGAACTGTGACCCGCTGAAGCTATGTGCTGCGCTGCAGAGTATGCAACCGGAAACGCTTGCCAAAATCACGAAAATCATTCTGTACAACGATGTAAACGCCTCATCTGCTTGGGGATTACTGGCTAAGCATACAAAGGCAACTATTGAGCATCAGATGTCAGAGCGTGTACTTACAGGTAAAAGCCTTGTGGATGTGATGCTTGTAGCGGGGTGTTGCAAGGAACATTATGCAAATCATGTGAACAGCTTTCTGCTGTTCTCGTCCGATTCAGACTATTGGGGGCTCATCAGTTCCGTAAACACAGCCAAATTTCTCGTGATGGTCGAACAGGATAAAGTGAGTTATGAAGTGGTTCAGAAAATGGTGGAGAGCGACATTCCTTTCTGCTACTTAGACCAATTCTGCCAAGGTGGTCAATCGCACAGAATGAAAGTAGATGCTTTGCTCAGCGAGTGCAAGAGATTTGTCGAGAAGCACTTTGAGTCCTTCAACGTCAAGGAAATGATGAATGTAGCACTCCTGCAGACACGCATTGAGCTTTCCAAGGCAGAGGAGAAGCAGTTCTATGAGCGCTACCTAAAGACCATGCGACTAAAAATCGAAGCAGATGGGACGGTCAGGCTCCTGATTACTGAAGAGGCATAAACCAAGACAAGAAAGGAGTTTCGCATGGACATCAAAGAAAAGCCTTCCACCACCGAATGGACACCCATCGAGAAAGAAGGCAATCCGAAGAAAGCCGGGAAATACATTGTCACACGACAGAAGCCGACCATGACGACAACCGCGTTCTTTGAGTATGGTGAATGGTGGGACGGACCGCTGCACGAGTGGGCATGGCCGGAAGGCATGATAGTTGCTTGGCAGCCGATGCCAGCACCATACACCGGCAAAGAGAAACCACCTCTCAAGATATGGGATTAACCATTCCAGAACAGAGGCGGCAGAGGGAACGAAGAGGTTATCAGCATGAGCATAATACAGGCATATGCCACACGCTACGAAAAAGTCAGCTACTATGATTCCGAATTCGTCATAAAAGGGGTTCTGCGCATAGATACCAGAGAGTACGGCTTCACACACTATGATGGAGCCTTTGCTTTCTCAAGACTTAAAATCAAAGCAGGCAAAGTAAAAGCCGTCTACAACGAGGAAGACGGCTTTCAGATGCAGCAGGGGAGAGGTACTCCGGAAGGCGACCTTCTGTATACGAATCAAGAGAAGGCTGTGGAGTATATAAGAGATGCCGCGTCGGCATACTTGATAACCACACTTGACGCATGGGTAGAATACTTCAACTTTGCCACAAGCTGTGCAGGACCGTTTGCCTATCGCTTGACGAGATGTGTTGCGTATCCGGATGAAAAGTTCCGCTGTACGGTAAGAACACCATCTCCAAACTGCGCACTCGTCTACAGCTTCGGATTCGACGAAGAGGAACATCCGAGACTCGAATCGCCTCTGTTTCTAGGTACGGAGCTTCTTGAAACAAGCATAGACACAGATTTCGTTACAGGTCCCGGCAGATGGCTGTCCAGCATCTTCATGCTGAATGAAAACGAGAACGGTTTGCCTCTCGACAGGGACTATTCCCGTATTGTCTCTTTGGAGACAGCGCTCGACTGCAAAATACAGTTTGCCGGTTTCCCGGATAGTCCACACCCTGCGCATTCCTGTAAGCTGATACTGTTCTCAGACCTTCTTCAGAAAAAGAAGCAGGATGAGATGGGCGTGCCGATTCGGCATACCAAGCGGAAACCATGAAATAGCGAGTATAAACATATACAAATGCGCTTGTAGCAATTATGCTACTGGAATTTTAATCTTAAAGAAGCAACGTATATTATGCGTTGTCAAATCCCACTGTTATAGACTGTGGGGAGTCTCTAGGCACGGACCCTTTGATGCTGCATATACTTCCCGCACGGGGTCGCCCCTATAACAGCGGGTCTGCCTATATTTCTGTCAATTGCATACATTTACTGTATATTTTCGCTATCACCAGTGTCTCCACTTTTAGTGACCCTACTGCATTGGAATCGCCCTCCAACCATTTTTAACTTACAAATGCATTATACCATAAATTTGCGTTTAAGTCATTTGTGTTGGGCAATTATTTACAGGCTGTACATAATTAGGAGATAGCCGTAAGAAACATAAAAGAAAACGCCACAGCAGCAGACCCATGTTAGAAGTCCACCACTATGGCGTATAAATTTAATAGCTAGTAAGCAAAAGGCTTATACCCCCAGCAGGTTAAGCCTCCTCAGCCGGAGCGCTTTCGGTGGCTTCCTCGACACCAGAAACAGCCTCCGCATCAGCAGCATTCACTTCTGCTTTCAGTGCCCGCTTAAAAACAACAAGCTCTTTGTCATTGAGGGTATGCGCCACCATCTTGGCGTAATACTCCGGGCGACTCATCGTTGCAGAGAAAGTACGGGCATAGGTCTTGCCTGCGCGGACGAAGCCATCAGCCTGAATCAAGCCTTTAGCCAGCAAGTTGTTGATAATCGAGAAGATAGACCGCTCTTTCCAGTTGCGGATACCGTTCTCCTCGGCTTTCTTGATGACATCTGCCTGCGGCATAGCCTTCTTGCTATTCCAAAAAACAGTCATAACAGACTCCTCGGCGGGAGTCAAATGGTAAGGACGATTTGCTCTTGCCATTGAAAACACCAACTTTCAAAAAATATAATACATTTGCCGTTAATTCTATTATAGGCAACTCGCAAGTATCGTCAATGGTTTCATATTAAAAATTAACAATTTATGCAACAAAAGAATCGTTGAGACGGGAGAAGAACTGGTCAACACACAAAATGCCGCTACCCAATAAAGGACAGCGGCGGTGGCTTTCGAAAAACAAAAATAATTCAGCTTTTGAAAGTAGTAAAAATGGCACTAGAAGCGGTTGCACCGATATGACAAAGTATGATATAATATTCCCAGAGAGTTGAAGTTCCGCTACAAGCGCTTAGGCGGTCACCTCCCAGAGCCGGAAGGCAGACAGGAGGTCATACACTTTTTCGCCTTCCGGCAATCTTTGTCGGAGGTGATAGCATGGACGTGAATGTTGTCGTTGCAATCATTGGTTGCATTGGTACATGGTTCGGCGTTTTTGTTGCCATTTATTTTGGCGGTAAAAAGAAGTGAGACTACCTAATGCCACTTAGGTAGTCTCATGAGCTGGTGCATTTTCACACGATGTATCGGCTTGTTGGATTCTAACCGAGGTGTCCGCTTATTAAGAGCTTCAACCCTCTATATTTATTATAGTGACTTTAGCAAGAAACGTCAAGAGGGTTTTTGCTAAAGTCACCATACACAGTGCTCAGAGCAACCGCTTTGGGTGCTTTTTGTTTTATAGGAAAAGTTAGAAGTCCAAGAAATAATCCCCAATCAACACCCCGTCAACTTCCATTGTGGAATTTTTGTCGGGTGTGAACCCGGACTTGCGGCAAAATGCCTCCATCTCCTTCGTCAGCACAGACTGCATGATGATTCGATGCACGCCATAGCTCTCACAGATTTCTTTTAAAACAGAAAGAAGCGCTGTCATTGTACCACGCCGCTTGTTCTCAAAGCCAACACGCGAGATGACCAATGCAAAGCGTCCAAGGAAGGCAACACGCAGTTCGTTCTCACCATCATCGGAAGTAATCCAGACCGTGTGCATACTGTTCGCTACTTCACAAGCACAACTTTGCTTCTCCTCGATGATATTTACGAGTTGCTGCGTCTGTTCCTCTGTAAGCTCAAGCATGCCGGGAAACGCCATGATAATACCTCCACTGTTTCTTTTATAATTATTATACCACAAAATGTCACAGACAGAAAGTGACCCTCCAAAATGTTCATCAAAATGATACAACATCCTGCCTAATTCGCAAAAATACACATTGTGCAACACGCCGAAAACCCGTAATATGCCGTCAGCGGGAACAAAGTGGTAGCGTATGTGGAAGAACACGCAGAGAACATCAACAAGGATGTACTCGCAGCATACGAGAAGGACAAGGACAAGTACAAGGTGCTGGCGTTAACCACCTGCGTCTCGGATAGCTCGAACGCGAGAACGGTCATCGTAACCCTCATCGGTTGATTCCCAAAAACACAAAAAAACCAAAATTGGGAAATAAGTTGAATTCATATCCCAAAACTATAGAAAAACGGACACTTTTTGGAGACAAGTTTCAGGAAAAGCGGACAAAAAGTCGAACTCATCGATGGAAGCGTAGCTGCTCCAGATGGGCACTTTTTGGTTGTGGAAGCGTAGCCAAGATGAGCGATTTCATTTTTCGCACATTTGTCAATTTCCTACACAATAAAAATATGGCTATGTGCGCCACCCGCTAAGAGTAGAACTTAGAAAGAAATAAAGAGTAGTACATGCCCAGTGTAGGCACTAGCAACGATTCGCATATCTGTCAAAAATACACACAATAGTAATATGGCTATGTGCGCGTCCCATCCAGCTTAGATATGTTAAGAATAACTAAGAGGAAAAGAAAAAACACTGAAAGTATTTTCATTGAAAATAAATTCAACAAAAATGCTCAAACAACAAAAACAGCGTAAAACACAAGATATGCTATATTTTTTAAAAAATGCTTGCATTTTACTACAATATATGGTATAATCTGTAATAGAAGATAACAGTTAAAGACTCGACGGTGCTGCCGATGGCAGCCTTGTATACCGGGGCAGAGTAAATACCAATATCTTCGAGCCGCTCGTAGCGGTTAGCAATGCCGCTCCGCAATGGCATTGCCATCGTTTTAGTTCGCAGCCAAACAGCTGCATGAATTAAACACCTTTCTATTTTTCCTCATCCTTTCTTTTTTGGATTTCCCGCTGCTCTTCCCCATAGAGCGGCGGGATTTCTTTGTTTGAAATTGTGTAAAAACAACTTGCACGTTCGTGCGAATTGCGTAAAATTGGAATTGTACAAGCGGAATAGGGCCATAGCGGGTCAAGCCTCTTCCTGCTGAGCCCGATGCCTCACGACATGTTTGCCCGCTTGTACTCCCTCTTGCGTCGGCGATGTCCTGCACCGACGCACCCCATACAGAAAGCTGTGGTCGCTTCCGCCTCCGCAGCTTTTTCTTTTGTTTTCTGAAAGGAGAAGACTTGTCAATAACCCACGACTAAAGTCGCGGGCTTGCTCCGGTAAGTCTGCATTTTAGAAGTGTCCGTAAGGATATGTTGACTACCCTTTGCACATTAAGTTGTGCCCCGTTATAAGCGAATAGACAGTTACCGTACGGTGTAAATCCTAGTCGTACGCTCTAAGACAACAACACATCACGTAAAGCTGAGGCAAAGCCGACAGGTGTGGCTGTATCAAGCCGTTTATAACCTTGGGGAAGGATTTAAACCCTCTTCGGAGGAGTGAACAGCTTCATTTTAGCTGCAATTTTATCGAAAGGAGCATAGCATCATGCAATATGTGTATGTACTTAACAAGCACGGCGAGCCCTTGATGCCGTGCTCACCCGGAAAGGCTCGCATCTTGTTGAAACAGCAAAAAGCTTGCGTTGTAAAACGCACACCATTTACCATCAAACTCCTGTATGGAAGTGCGGGATACAAACAACCTATCACTTTGGGCGTTGACGCTGGTAGCAAGCACGTAGGTCTCTCTGCATCTACCGAGAAGCGAGAACTCTACAGTGAGGAGTTCACTCCTCGCAACGATGTAGTAGAATTGCTATCTACACGAAGGCAGAATCGCCGTTCAAGACGCAATCGCAAAACTCGTTACCGCGCACCGAGATTCAATAACCGTATCCACAGCAAACATAAAGGTTGGCTTGCGCCTTCGGTAGAGGTAAAAATTCAAGAGCATATTACTGTTATCAAGCGTATCTGCCGGATTTTGCCTATCACTCTTGTGAGAGTAGAAACCGCAGAATTCGATACGCAGCATTTGAAAGCGATGCTCTCTGGAAAGCCTCTTCCTGTAGGGACAGACTATCAGCTTGGTGAAATGTATGATGAATACAATGCTCGCCAGTATGTATTAAGGCGCGATAACTATACCTGCCAGCGCTGCGGAGCACACACAACTAAAAAGAAAACCGTAAAGCTGCATGTACATCATCTTGAAAGCCGTAAAACAGGTGGTAACGCGCCAAGTAACCTGATTACACTTTGTGTTGATTGCCACAAAGCGTTCCACGCCGGGAAGGTAAAACTCGACGGCAAGAAGCGCGGCAAATCACTCAAAGATGCAGCTTTTATGGGTGCCATGCGTAACACACTACTAACACGCCTACGCAACGAACTTAATATCCCGGTCCAAAACACTTATGGCTATATAACCAAGTTGCTGCGTGAGCAAAACGACATAAAGAAAAGCCACGTTAACGATGCTCGCTGTATAAGCAAGCATCCACTGGCTGAACCTTGCAGCGTTTGCTACCGTACAAAGGCTATCAGACACCATAATCGGCAAACTCATAAAGCAAATTTCTCTAAAAAGGGTATCCGTAAACGGAGCCAAATACCTTATCTCGTTGAAGGGTTCCGTCTTTGGGATAAGGTTCTCTACAAAGGGCAAGAATGCTTCGTTTCCGGACGTCGTGCATCGGGAAGTTTTACCCTCAAAAGGCTAGACGGCACACGTATTTCCAAAGGTGTAACATTTAAAAAATTGCGGCTATTAGAGCCTGCAACAAATTATCTAATAGAAAGGATGTGAACGGGCAATTCCTCCCACGACTGAAGCCGCGGGTCTCCTTGCCCTGATTTATGAAAGTTGCAACATCCTATATGGCTGCCCACCTGCTGGCACTGTACTACTGTAGTAGGGATGACGAACATGCACCGGAAGAGGCTGTGAAGTTCGCCTTGAACCGCTACATCAGTGATTCTTGCAAAGAGGACGCGCAGACGCAGTTACAGGAAGCGTGTGACGAGTCCGATGACCTCGGATACACCGAGGAGTATGGAGACGGTCCCCGCACACTCACAGCAAGGGGACTCGACCAAATCAATGCTGCCGCTATGCAGAAAGGTGACTACATTGAACTTGTCCATTCAGACATTCTCGATGTGGATAACTGGATTGACGATTATGTTGCGGCAACGGAAGAGTAACCACACTTAAAAGTGAAAGGAGACATCATGGCGCTCATCATTGGAGTAGTCATCGTACTGCTCATCCTCTTTGGCTTTCTCTGCTACAAGAAAGCCCCTCCGACGGAGGCAATCGTAGTAACGGGTTTTGGTCTTGCCAGACCGAAAGTCGTTTGTGGCAAAGGAACATTTGTGCTCCCGGTACTGCAGCGTGCAGACCGACTGAACATGCGCCTTCTGAAAATCGATGTCAAGACTCCGGAGACAGGCGTTAAAACCCAGAACGGCGTATCGCTCTGGATTGATTCTGTTGTCACGATTCAAGTCTACAGTGAAAACTCTACTGTTTTGGACGAGGAAGTCAAGGCGTCTGGTCTGAAGGATGCGAAAGCGTACATCATGTCCCGCCAGCAGGCAGCTATCTCGAATTTCCTTGGAATGAACGAGCAGGGCATCAACGACAAAGTCAACGATGTTCTGCAGGGAAACCTGCGCGAGATTGTCTCTGACATGACCGTTGACCAGATTTTGACGAACCGCAAGCAGATGGCGCTGAGCGTCATTGAGAACGCTCGCCCGGACCTTGCGAAAATGGGTCTTGAGGTCGTAACCTTCAATGTGCAGGACATCCGCGATGCTATTGATGGGCAGGGTCATAACCACGGTGTTATCGAAGCCATTGGCATTGAGCAGGAAGAGCTCGTGAAGAAACAGGCTGAGATTGCTCGTGCGCAGGCAGCCCGCGATGTGGCGTGTGCTAAGGCTGACGCGGAGATGGCGGCAAACGCCAAGGAAGTCGAAGCACAGACGGCTATCGCCCAGCGTAACAACGAGCTCAAGCTCGCCAAAGCACGGTTGCAGGCAGAGGCGGATAAGGCTGCTGCGGATGCAAACGCTGCCGGTCAAATTCAGACGAACCTCCGCGCCAAGGAAATCAAAGAAGCAGAAGCTGATGCCGAGATTGCCAAGCAGAAGAAAATGGTAGACCTCGCTGCGCAGGAAGCCGAAGTTCAGCAGCGAAAACTCGATGCTGAAGTTCGCAAGCAGGCAGATGCCGACCTATACCGTCGCCAGAAAGAGGCGGAGGCAAAGAAGTACGAGGCGGAGCGTGCAGCCGAAGCGCAGAAGTTTGCTAAACAGCAGGAAGCAGAAGGCATCGAGCTTGTCGGCAAAGCCGAGGCGGAAGCAATCCGTCAGAAAGGTATTGCCGAAGCTGAAGCTATGAAGCAGAAAGCCGAAGCCTACAAGCAGTATAATGATGCGGCTGTCGCCGAAATGCTTATCAAGGTCCTGCCTGACATCGCCAAAAGCGTGGCTCAGCCTCTGTCCAGCATCGACAAAGTATCTATCATTGGCGGTGACGCCTCCGGCGTATCCGGTGTTTCCGGCAATGTACCGGTGCTCATGGCACAAACGATGCAGACGGTGAAGGAAGCAACCGGCATCGACATGGGCGAAATCGTCCGCGCCAACAGCATTCAGGCAAAGACAGACCGCAACATCCATATCGACGGAGTGGAAAATACAGACCATCCTCGTGAACCTCGCCGTACCGCAAGTGGCTGGGTTGTGCCGAGCACTGACCCGGAGACGGGGAAGGATATGCTCCACTTCCGTCCGGATTATGTGGATGAGAAGGAAATTCTGGATGCGCACCGCGCGGCGGCAAAGAAACACGAAGCTACGGATAAAGAAAATCCGTTTGATAAAAGCAAAAAGTAACCACTGCAGCCCCTTGAGGGGCTGTTGCAGCTCAACAAAGACAGCCTCCACGCGGCGAGCAGCGGGCAACGGAAAATAATCCCGGCAAATTGTCTTTGAGACGGAAGGAGAAAGTGCCCTATGCGAGTACAACAGGTCCCGAACTCTCCCTATTTTATCCATTACGACGATGACGGTTATTGCAGCGTGTCCAGAGATAAGGACGATAAGGAACCAATTCCGGAGTCAGAGATACAAACGTTTCTCGATGCAGTAGCCAACGGGTTACTCTACATCGAGAAAGAGCGAAAGAGCAGATACCAGCGCATTGACGAAGCTGAGAAAGCGGCTTTTGCCAAGGGCAAAGCAGAAGGCAGAGAAGATAAGCTGCTCGCCACGGTAAAAACGTTGGAGGATGAGCGGGAACAGAACCAATATCACGGGTCCGGTGGTTTTCGAGATGGGTATGAAATTCTCCATGAATTAAACGAATGGTTGATGTGTGTATGACTATGATGGGAAGTATTCCGATTCCAAATACCAGATTTTATCTGACCAGCATCGACGGTAAGAAATGGTTTGTAACCGAATATTATAGAACTGCACCGTTTAACCCCGGCAAAGAGACCTACGACTTGTACAAGGCGTTTGCAGAAGCATTCCGCGAAAACGAGAGGGAAAAGCAGGAGCTTCAGGAGGAGCTCAAAAAGGCCGTGAACAAGGCTTACGGAAACGGCTTATATGCCGGACGACACAGCAGCCTGTAGACTCCGTCAAATCTGAGTGAGGGCAGAAAACCATACGGGAGATAAACAAAATGCAAAGTAAATCGAAAATCATTGCACAGGCAATCCTGCTGTTTGCGATGGCAGCGCTGTTCGCTGTCGTTCCTATTTTGTCGTTTCAGCAAGAAGAAAGAACAGACCTTACCACCATTACGGCAACAGAAATCGACAACTATATAAAGAAACCGGTTGAAATGGATTCAGGTGACTATAAGATTTTGAGTGGAAGCTCAATGTGGGAACGGCACAAAGCCGCAGGGGAGGAGCCGTCCGGCGACTATGTGACAGCCTTTTATCCACTTGAAGTCTATGCGAAAAATGGCGATGTGTATGTTATCGCAGCAGAATTGGATGCCGATAAAAAGGATATGTACTACATCAATAACGCGCCCATCAAAGGCAACATTCTGCCTATCCCGACAGAACATCTCGAAGACTTTAAGCTCGCGACGGTAGGGCAGAATATCTGTCCGTACTATTTGAGCATAAACAGCAGAACCCCGGCGGGCGAAGCCATTGGCGCAGTAATAAGCGGCATCTTAGCTGTCCTGTCTGCCGTGAGCGGCATTGCCCTGTTGACATCAACAAAGAGAAAGGAAGACGATAATGGTACTGAACGAGAAACAGCGTAAGAAATACCGATGGCTGCTGAGCGAAGATGGTATTGCAAAGCTGACCTTCGCAAAAGGCTTGCTGCCAATTATCGGCGGACAAATTTTCTTGAAGCTGCTGCCGTCTTCATTGGATGACATAACGGGCATTCAAAAACCGGTGTGCTTTATTATTGGCTTGCTCGCATTTCTTCTGGTTATCTTCGGCATTGGACTGATTCTCTACGCGGTCTTTATCCTGCCGCTGCTGTTCAAGGCAAAGAACAAGAAGTTTGAAAAGAAATATCCGGTGAGTAAGAACCGGATGTCCCGGCGGAAACTCTTTCGTGCGGCAGAAGCCATGAATGAGAATCCCGATTCTCGAATGAGAACGGAAGTGGACGGTGACTGGATTGAGTTCTCTCTTGAGATGGAGAACTATCTGCCGGATGATGAAGTAGACGACTTTATCGACTGTCAGACATATCGGAGACTAATCCACATAGGTAACGATGGTACTTACAGCGAATTAGAGTATCTCGATAAGGATGATGGCTCTGAACCGCAGATTGGGCTTGTGAAAGAACAAAAGATTGGCTATCACTTGAATGATGATGGCATTACCCGCCGCTATGAATTCGATAAAGAAGATTTGGCGAGAACGATTCATCGCTGGCTCGCAAATCGCGGCTATAAGCACATCGGCAAAGTGCAGTAAGGCGGTATGCTATGGGATGGTATCATGTTGACCATTTCGGCAAAGGCATCTTCATGGGAGAAGCTCGGAAAATCAAATACAACGAAGACTTCCTTGCAAAATATGTGCCGTCGAAAGAAGAAGCCATCGCCTTTGGAAAAGGGGAATACGGCGAGGCAAAATTCGCCGATTATGATAGTTGGCCGGTAGTAAAAAAGCTGGCGGTAGTTCCTAAAAACCTTTGGGCTCTTAGTGGGGACTACTATGGCGAGCTCAACTATGATGAACACGCCTACAATCTTTGTGCAAACGCTCTGGACTTCGTGTTTGAGAAGTGCTACGGCTATCCTCACAACACTTTCTTCAGTGCCTGCGACTACAATCTCGACGCGATGATTTTCTGTGGTGTTATGTGGCCGCCAGAAAAGTACAACGAAAATCTCGCCACGCTGACTGAAGAAAAGCTGCAGGAACAACTGCGAGAGTTCCTCGTTAATGCAACTGGCGACCCGAAATACGCTGAATACGAATTGAAACTTTGTGCAGAGTACATCAAGGAATAAAATGGTTGAACCTAATATCATTAAAACTAAATACTACACACTGGTATCTGCGGATACCGGACACGGAAAGACGCTCTGGTGCAAAAAGAAAGTGGCAAGGCTGCTGCGGACAACGCAAGACCGCATCATCGTCATTGATGTGACAGGGGAATATGCCGACTTCGTTCTGGACCATGACCGCATTGTGCCGGGGCGCATCCCGATGGTCATGCACCAGTATAAGCTCTCCGGCGGCTGGCCGATAGACACGCATATCATTGAGGTCGATATGCCGATGAACAGACAACCTCAGCTTATCGTGTACGATGTAAGCCGCACGATGGGGACATGGCACAGAGGTGTGCTTGCCATCAGCGATGCACTGCTCGGCTACATGACCGGCAGAGAGAACACGACTACTTGGCTGTTCCTGAACCTTGACCCGTATTTCTACGAGAAACAGGATGACGAAACCTCTTGGAAAGTTCTCGAACACTTCGTTAAGCAGCAAGGACAAACCGTGAAGCCCGTGTTCACATCGCAGAAGTTCAGCGCAGACACCATCAACCAGCGCCTGTACATCGAGGAGGCTGCAAGCCAAGGAGCAACTATCCAGAGCGAGAGTAAGGCGGATACCTCAGCAGACTATGTTGTAGATGACCGCTGCGTTATCCCGGCGGAAATCAAAGCTATGAGTAAAGAAGAATTGACTGAGAAAATCGCGGAGTATGAGAAAACTCAGAAGCCTCTAAAGAACAATGAGGCAGAAATCAAGCTGCCAATCCACATTGTGTGAAAGGAGAACAACAATGGCGGAACTTAAAAACGGCGAATTTGGCGTGGATATGAAGGAAGAGAAGATTCTCTGGACCGACCGCAAGCGCCATACCATCTTCGCACTTCCGATTTCGTTCACGAAATACACACTGACAGAGACGAAGCTCATTATCCAGAAAGGCTTCTTTAACCTGCGGGAAGATGAGATTCAGCTTTATCGGGTTCGAGACCTGGCATTGAGCCAGAGCTTTTTGGAGCGTATCGGCAAAGTCGGAACGATTCACCTCTGCTCTATGGACTCTATGACCCCGGAGCTTGACATCCGTCACGTCAAGAAGCCTCGTGAGGTCAAGGAACTGCTGTCCAAGACAGTGGAGGGATGCCGCAAAGCAAACGGTATCCGTACTTCGGAAATCATCGGTGAGCGCGGCGCTGCACCCGGCCCGGCGCCTTTGGAGCACGACCACTATTGTCCAGAATGCCATCATGACCATGAGTAATAAAGGAGAAACACCATGAGCACTGAATTAGTAGCAATCGAACGCATCAACATCAAGAAAGACAATGGCGACGCGGATGCGCTTCGCAGTTGCCTTGCCCACTATCTACAGCAGTTTCTGGACTCTGCAAGCATTGAGTCCATGACACTGCACGAACTGACCATCAGGATTGGTGGAGAACCTGTTCTGAATGTCTCCGACAAGACTGGCGGCGTGGGTCTTTCCGGTCTGGATAAGGATTGGCAGCACACAGAAGCTGTTCATAAAGCCATCGAGCAAATCATTCTGGACGCGGATGTCGAAGTGTTCTTGTCCTATGATATGATTCACTACTTCAGTAATAAGAATTTCTACGGTTCGGCGTTCTGGACGGATATGCTGCAGGAATTCGGCTGTGAGGCAGTACGGTATCACGGCTTGGAATACTACGATGTGGAAAGCAATGTGGTGATGCTCTACTTTGACGGCAAGCAACTATGCGACAACCCGGACTATGTACCGGAGGAAGAAGTCAAGGATATCGACGCATGGTTCTGCTACACCTTCGATATGGAGCTGGATGCCGGGGATACCTTCACCGTCAAGCAGGTCGACAAGATGCAGGAAACAATTGCCTCGGTTCGTAGCGTCTTCGGAAGGGAAGAGGGCGATGAGGTTGCCGATGTTGATGAAGATTGCATCACCATTTGCACCGGCGTCACGCTGAAACCTGAACAGATTCCGGAGTTCGTAAAGTTCCTGCAGACGATGAACGACATTGCGGAGGAGTCTGGTGGTACGCTCGAATACACCGCAGAGTTCACGCCCGCCAAGATGGATACCTTTGCTGCGATGATTATGGACAAGCAGGGAGACAAAATCATTCCGAGATTCTACCGCTACTAAAACAACACAAATCAAGGTCTTTCCGAGACCTGCAACATTTTTCCGAGGTTTTGAGGGGTGGTTTGCGACATTTTTCCAATTTGAGAGGAGATAGACATGGCAGAAAACACGATTACCTCATTCTTCGTGGCGCTCTGCCTTGTCTGTCTCTGGATTACTGCCACGCAGCTTTTGAACTTCCTCACGGAATCATCCCAGTGTTACCGAGAGGCAACCAGAGTAGAAGACAACGATTGTGCAACTCTCAAGGATTGCATCCATAGAGCCAAGTTCGTAGTGGAGGATGCCAAAGTATCCTCTTACAAAGCACTCCGGCTGATACTGCTCTCTGCCGTGTTCTCTGTGGCGGGTATGCAGGTGGGTAGCTATATCGGCGCAGTTGGTATCCTCTGGTATCTTGAGACGATGGCAGAGGATGTTAGTGCCGGTTCCTATATGAGCTTCTTTCCGCAGGTGCTGCAGCATAGACCCACGAGATATTGGTGCGTATGCTACCTGCTTTCCGGTGGGCTTGGTGTGGCAATGTACATGGTTATCGCAGGCGGGTACATGGTGCTGCTTCGGTCACTTCTTTTCACATAATAACAACAAAAGCCTCATCCATTGTGGATGAGGCTTCTCTTTTTAGGGTATTTGCGAAATTTGGTGGTTTGAATAAAATCACTTAATTTTGTATATATCACAGGCATATGGATGTTTGTCGCGCCTATTGATTTTCCCAGTTGATAGCTCCGCATGAGTTGTATTGCTTCGTGCAACGCCGCTCACAGCAAACACCCAGCCAAGGGGAACACAACCTTCCACTTCGGTGGAAGAGACTTATCGTAAAGGAGGTGGCTATATGTCCACTATTTATGTGCTCAACAAAGACGGTAAACCTTTGATGCCTACGACTCGCGGTGGTCATGTGCGCCACCTGCTTAAAGAGCAAAAGGCGCGAGTCATAAGAACAAAACCGTTTACCATTCAGTTGCTATATGCGACTGATGATGTAGTACAACCTCTATACTTAGGTATAGACCCCGGTAGAACTAATATTGGTGTTGCTGTTGTTAAAGCAGACGGCGCGGCAGTTTTTACAGCACATCTTGGGACTCGCAATAAAGAAGTCCCAAAACTGATGAAAAAGCGTAAAGAATCCCGCCGTGCAAGACGCACCAATGGCAGACGCCACCGCCGTCAGCGGAGAGCTAAAGCCAATGGCACCCTTTCTACAAAGTGTGTAAAACAGGATACTGCTCAAAACGGCAGTGTCAGTAAGCGTGCGAAAGAAATTGGCGTCATCAAACGCCATCTTCCGGGTTGCGAGAAGGAAATTCTGTGTATCGGCATTAAAAACAAAGAAGCAAAGTTTAATAATCGCACAAGACCGGAAGGATGGCTTACACCTACCGCAAATCAGTTGCTGCAAACACATGTTAACCTGATAAAAAAGATTCAAAAATTCCTTCCTATCAGTGATGTCGTACTTGAGGTCAACAAATTTGCGTTCATGCAGCTAGACAACCCCAACATTCGAAAATGGCAATACCAAAAAGGCTTTCTCTATCAAAAGGAGAACCTTGAAAACGGTGTCTCTGAAATGCAGGAGCATCACTGCCTGTTTTGCAAGAAACCCATTGACCATTACCACCATGTAGTGCCGCAACATAAAAACGGAAGCAACACCATCGGCAATATCGTTGGCTTATGCACAAAGCATCACGACCTTGTGCATAAGGATACCGCGTGGCAAGAAAAACTTGCCAAAAAGAAAACCGGACTCAATAAAAAGTACGGTGCTTTGAGTGTACTGAATCAAATCATTCCTGCACTGACAAAAGAGTTGGGTTCTCTTTTTTCGAAGCACTTTTTCGTGACAACAGGAAAGAGCACCTATGATTATCGTGCGGCGCACAATGTAAGCAAAGACCATTGGCTTGATGCTTATTGTATTGCTTGCTCTGTTTTGCCTAACGATGTTTGCGATAGCAATATCAACAATCATGTACCGTATGAGCTTAAACAGTTCCGTCGTCACGACAGAAGAGCACTGCACAAAGAAAATATGAGCCGTGTGTACACGCTCAATGGGAAAAAGGTTGCAACCAACCGCCATAAAGCTATCGAGCAAACTACTGACAGTTTGGAAGAGTTTCGTCAAAGCCATTCCGATGATGTTTGTAGGCTTAAAGTACAAGAACACCATCAAACATACAGAAACACGAACCGTAACTATCCGGGAAGTGTATTCCTTGTTGGCAAGCGAGTTCATGTGATGCAAGGAACCAGCGGTTCGCACAACGGTAAAGCAGATGGATACTATGATACAAAAGGCAACTCATATCCATCCAGCAAATGTAAATTTGTTGCCAAAAATGAAGGGATTGTTTTTGCGTAAATTGGTAAACCACCATTTTTTGTAAGAAATCCCACCAAAAATAATAAATACCTTATTTTTAGAAGGGAAACACGAATATGATTTCTAAGCAACTTTTTTGCAAGACAATTGCGGATATTCAGGCATAGGACAAGAAAATGCATGAATTCGATGTCGCACTCAAAAAGATTTGCGATTCATCGATGGTTTTTGATGCTGATAACCTGTATTTGTCAGCACTGCTGCAAATTCTCTTTCAATCTTAAAGAAGTGACAACGTATATTACATGTTGCACAATCCCACTGTTATAGACTGTGGGGAGTCTCTAGGCATGGACCCTTGGATGCTGCATATGCTTCCCGCACGGAGTCGCCCCTATAACAGCGGGTCTGCCTATATTTTCATCGCAGCTCATTTACCAAGTGCATTTGTCACTGAGTCTATTGCACCGAAACCACCCTCCTAATAAATGTATTATACCATAAATTTGTATTTAAGTCATTTGTGTAGGGCAATTATTTGCAGTTTGTACACAATTATTGATTACGCACTCATTAAATTTACTGTAAGAAAGCACTGATTTTGAGGAGAACAATATGATTTCTAAGCAACTTTTTTGCAAGACCATCGCAGACATTCAGGCACAGGATGCAAAGATGCATGAATTCGATACCGCCCTCAACAAAATCTGCGATTCATCGGTAGTTTTTGATGCTGATAACTTGTATTTGTCAGCATTACTTCGGTTACTCGAAGAGGAATTAAACGACAAGACAAATACGATTCAATGGTGGCTTTATGATGGCGCCCGTAAATGTATCTGGTATGATTTTAAGGACGGTCGCCGGATGCGCTACGACATGCCGACGGCTGAGTCATTGTACGACTATCTTACGCTGCCGTTTGAGCAGCTCCACCTTGAGGTGGATACAGGAAATGACAATGATATCGAGACTCCGGACTTCTCGTGAGGTGACACATGGTAATTATACTTATCATCGTAGTGGTGCTTTGCGTTGCATCAGTGGTCAGTTACGAGATGTCGAATAAACTACTGCAAGAGAAAACAATAGAACGCAGCACCAAAAAATCAATTCTCAAAAAGAAAAGCAAAAAATGGTACGACAAAGAACTGAAACGACTCAAGGCAAAATCCAAAAACAAGCCAAAGTCAGACGAAGAGTTCAATGTTGGGTATGCTTTCGAAACAATAGAGCTAATCGAAGAGGAGCGAAACCAGTTTGCAGCGATGGAAAACGAAATCGAAGATTTGACAGACACAATTCATTTGTTAAGAAAAGTCAAGAAAATCTCGTATACCATGGTGCTTGTCTGTTCGATTCTGCTTGTGGTGGTGATTCTGCTCGGGGCTGTTGCTTATGTGTTGACGGTAAAGGCGGGTGCAAGATGAAGGACAAAGAAATCTTTTTGGAGGAAACAGACTTTTCTGCCAGATTCGGCAAGAAACTGACCATTGAGCGGATTTTCCTTGAATACGACTGCCTGCCACTACTATGTGTCTGTAAAGATGGTGATGGACAACTATATCTATGCCATTGCCCGGAGTTTCGCTACTTTGAGCGATGGGTGGTGTACCAAATCTCAGAAAAGCAACTGTCCGAGATGACGAAAAGCAAAAAAGCCCCGGCAGAAGTGCTGGGAGAAAAGGACCAAAGGGCGTATGTGTATACACTCTGCTTCGAGGACGGTAAGACTGGTCTGGAGGAAACCTCTGTGAGCGACCTGCAAGAGTATGAGCGCCTGCCAGAAGGCGAACCCCTCCCATACTTGTGAGTTGCTGATTTGTGCGATTCGAGTACCATAGTAGCAAAAGGAGGTATAACTCATGCCTAACATTTATCCTAATTCCCAGCCCCAGCCATACTACGGCGTCAATGGCAAGCTCACGGACGACGCGAAGGCTTTGCCAGTACCCAAAAAGGTGTTCATCCTCGACAAGAGTGTCCTGCTCTACTCGCCATATGCAGTCTTTGCTTTTGATGAGCACACCGTCACGATTCCGTTCAACATGATTCGTGACCTTGACGCGATTAAAAAGAGCCAAGGTGAGAGCAGCCGCAACGCGCAAGAAGCGCTGTCGATTATTGAAACTCTCCGAGAGAAGGGTAACCTACGGTGCGGTGTACCGTTGGAGAACGGAGGTATGTTCTTCGTTGACGATTCCAGTAATGAAACGCTTCTTGAATCTGCTTATAGCTGCATGAGACATTGTCCGAAGGAGTCGGAAATTATTGTTGTTTCCAACAGTATTGCCACGCGGATTCGCATGGAAGAATCTGGATTTAAGGCGGAGGTATATCGCTCAGACAGCGTAATGACCGATACGCCTTACCTTGGCAGAACAACCGCGCATTGTTATGATACAGAAATCGATGCAAGTGGTATTCCCAATGAAATTCCTGTATCCGCCGTGGAAACGGACGAGTCGCTGGTAGAAAATGAGTTCGTCACCGTAAAGAGAGCAGACGATTCTACTATCGGCGTATATCAAGCAAAGGGCAAAAAGCTCGTAAGGCTCAACATGGATAAAATGTATCCATATGGTGTCAGACCAAAGAACCTCGGTCAGAAAATGGCTATCCACGCTTTGATGGATTCGCTGCAATCCTCCTCGCTGACGATTCTGATGGGTGACGCCGGTACAGCAAAAACCTTCCTTTCTCTTGCTTGCGGCTTGGAGCAGACACTTGGCGATGACCCGAAATATCGCAGCGTACTTGTTGTTCGCCCAAATATCAAATTTGACGAAACAGTCGGGTTCCTAAAGGGAAGTGAGGCAGAGAAAATCAACCCACTGATTCGTCCCATCCTCGACAATCTTGACCAGTTGACCGCTGTGAAATGTGGGGATGAAGCAAAACCGAGCGGCAAGGGCAAAAAGAGCAAGTTTTCTGCACAGGATGAAGCGGAAGATAAAATCGTCGCACCCAACTCCTATGCACAGTATCTGTTCGACTCCGGGAAAATCGAAGCGCAAGCTATGGAATACATGCGTGGACGCAGTATCCGTGACAGATACATGATTATTGATGAGGCGCAGAATATGACTCCGCTGCAGGCGTTCGGCATCATCAGCCGTGCGGGCGAAGGAACCAAAATCATTCTGACCGGCGACCCGAATCAGGTGGATAACCCGTTATTGGATAGCCGGACAAACGGATTGACTTACGCAGCCAACGCAATGAAGGGCAGCAAGGTCTGCACGCAAATCACTTTCGCAGCATCGGAATGCGAACGCTCAGAGCTGGCAAAGGAAGCTATCAAGCGCATGCAAATTAAGGGCAAAAACCACAACAAATAACAGGAAACAACGGCAGTCATCCATTTCGGGTGGCTGCCTTTTTCTGTTTGTCGAGATTTTGTTGCTGAATCGTGCGAATTGCAGATAATTAAAAATAGGAGTGATTTTTATGAACATTGCTATTCTCGCAATTTCCACGCTGATAGTGCTTATTGTCTTTGGAATCCCAGTCGCAACACATCCACAATGGTTCAAGACTGTGGAAGAAGAGATTGAGGAAGCAAAGAGGGAAGGACACATCGTTACGGCAAAACCAGTAAAGGTAGAACACATCAGCAAAAACCGCCGAGACGACATAGAAGAACCACATCGGTATATCGTCACATACGAGTACGAGTATAACGGTAAAACATATAAAAAGAAGTGCAAAGAGCACGAAAAGTCTCAAGGAAGGGCAATCTACATTCCGAATGGAAATCCCAAGAAAGCGTTCTTTTCAGAGGAAGACCATCCGATAACACTGGGACGACTTGTGCCGATTTTCATGCTCGTAGGGATTGCGGTACTGTACTTCACAATTACAAAGACCATGCAAATGTTGGTCATCATCCGCACCGCGCCGATTGGCAGCGAAACGATGATAGAAATGCTCAAACAATTTCAATGATAGGAGAAAAACATGAAAAAACAAATTCGCGCCATTGTTGCCGTCGCTGCAGCAACAATGATTCTGACCGGTTGTTCTACACGCCAACAGAACAACTCTTCAGAACAGAACAATACGCCCAAGAATAGCACAAGCCAAGCCCAGAGCAGCACGACTTCGTCTTCAAGCACAGAGACGACACCGGCAGGGGAGAATTGGTCGCTACTTGACCATCTCCCGGAGTGGGCAGAAGGAACAGTGACTACTGCAGTTACGACAGACCCGAACAGTGGTATTCCTTTCGGTGAGAACCCGCTGAACGATGCTGACTGGACAAAGAACCTTTCTTTGGATGGAGCACCTAATTTCAACGGCGTAACCGTATCAGTGGAAGAGCTGAAGACTCTCCCCATCAATGGATACATGGCTCTCAATCGAGAAGACGAAGGATACAGTATCAAAGGAACCAGCGAAGAGTATGATGCCGAAGAAGAGATAGACCGCGACATTCAAGACTATTGCGTTACGGGAGAAGAAGGCAACTACTATCAAATCGGCTCATATGCCACCGATGGCTCATATGCCATGATGCTGGACGAGGATATTGCCAAAGAGGGAAACATGACTTTTGGCGATGCGTTTGATAAGGGTCTGTACTACAGCCGCATCAACGTCTACGATTTCGACTGGTTCCCGGCATACGATAGCCCCGCGCAAGAGAAATTCGAAGCCCTCTATGACCATTTTGGTAATCCCTCCGGGCTGTACTGGAAAACAACCTCTTTTGGCGGCATGGCATTCAGTTCCTTTGACGAACTGAAAGAAGCAACCTATGAGGATGTGGGAGAAGCCAAGAGTTATTGGCTGGTCTGGGATTGCGACGGCTATACGCTCGCAGCAGAGTGCTATGACCAATTCGATGGCAAAGAAACGCTGCAAGAAACTTCCGTGACCTCTATCTGTGTTTTCCCGAATGCAGATGAATCGTACATCTCTCATATCGATGCAGGCAGCATCGTTGACGGCTATGTTGGCTGTGGTGAAGCGCCGTTGTGCCTGAGCGGTATCAAGACGGAAGGGTAAGAATATGGTTCCTTCTCAAAAAGCTCGCGAAAAAGCACTCAAGCGCACTTCACGACAAGGTATCACGATAGGACAACTCCCGAACTCAATACTTACGGTAGAAGTATTTGGAGACTGGATTGACTTTACGGCAATATTGGGCAGCATGATGCTGGACGGTGACACTGTCTTCAAAAAGCTGATTCTGGTACAAAATGACTACACCTACCGTGAATTGGATTATAAAAATAAGCCGAGAAAACCCACGACTTTAGTCGTGGGATGAAAGGCACTAAGGGCGATTCAACATACGCTGTCTATCCGCAAGATAGGCAGCATTTTTTGTTGTCAAAACGTGCGAATTGCGTACCATAGATAGTAGATTCTAAAGAGAAAGGAGGCTACTGCTCATGCGTCTTGTAATGAAAACCTACAAGTATAAGCTGTACAACAACAAGAAAAACA
>ERZ791905.950-NODE-950-length-22024-cov-9.732396_pt1 | contig 22024 bp, 15 predicted proteins | sample MGYA00510147_ERZ791905 | MGnify/ENA primary metagenome ERZ791905 (study PRJEB30046, sample SAMN00792084) | human gut metagenome | study: EMG produced TPA metagenomics assembly of the A metagenome-wide association study of gut microbiota in type 2...
AAGAACGCCGCCAATTCCGCAGCAGCCACCGCCAACGAGGCGGCGGGCAAGGCCCAGCAGGCCGCCGCACAGTACGAGAACACGGCCAGGGCCGCCATGAACGGTGCTTCGGCCCGTTTCTCCGGCTTTGTGGACAGTGGCACCATACAGGCCGTGTCCTCCATCCAAGGAGGGGGAACCGTGGTATATGTAAAGAGCCAAAAGATGTTCGCCTACAGCGTGGGCGGCCAGCTTTACAACAACTGGACTGTGATCGACGTGCCGTCCCCGGATCTGTTCCTGGACGGCACGCGCAGTGCGGTACTGAAGGACAAGACATATATCTGCGGCGACACGCTCTATGTATGGAGCGACGAGGACGGCGACCTGGTGAAGGCGAGCGGCGGGGGAAACGGAAGCGGCTTCTACAACGTGACGCAGCTTCATCCGCTTGGTTCCGGCTACTACACCAAAGAAACCGCCGTGGCGGCACTCGCAGGGGCTGACATTGACGATGACGACAAGCAGGGAATGATTATCACAATCGAGGTCAGCGCAGGGAAATGGGAAGAATACCGTTTTGAGGGTACGGACACCTCGTCGTTCCTGACAGCTTCGGCGTGGAACAGGTACGGTGGTGCGGACGCAATCAAGAAAATCACGGTGACACGCGGCACTGCCACGGAGGAGCATACAGCCGACGAACAAGGCGGCGTGACGATAGACATACCCGTAATGGAGGTTGATCAGAGCGTCAACGAGAACTCGACGAACCCGGTCAGCGGCAAGGGTGTGGCGGCCAAGATAAACGAGAAGGCCTCCACCTACGGCACCGCCCTGCAACTGAACGAGATCGGCGAAGGCTCAGACAAGGCCTATTCGCTCTCCCTGCTGAACGAGTCCGGCGAGGTCATCAGCACGAGCGACATGTTCACCGGCGGCGGTGGCGGCACGGTGGCCACGACGAAGGTCGTGCTGACGCGCGTCACCCCGAACAAGACCGTCAAGAGCGGCGACGAGGTGAAGCTGACCTACACCTACGACCAGACGGACACCACGACCGGTGAAAGCACCGGCAACCCCGGACGGGCCACCATCACCGTGACCCAGGGCGCGAACACCAGCACGCTGACGCAGACCATAGCGGCAGGCAGCACCAATACCATCGACGTGTCGAAGTACATGGGTGTGGGCACCAATACCGTGAGGGTGCGTGTGGAGGTCGGCGAAGGCGCGGAGATGCAGGTGGCCCAGGTGACGTGGAGCATCAACGTGGTGCAGCTGACCCTGAGCAGCTCTTTCAACATCGCCACGGCCATAACACGCGGCCAGACCCTCAGCATACCCTACGCCCTGAGCGGTGCCGGCACGAAGACCCTGCGCTGCTATGTGGACGGCACGGACACCGAGGACAGGAGCATCACCAGTTCGACGGCCAACGGGTCTTTCAGCATAGCGACGACCAACCTTGGGCACGGCACCCATACGGTGCAGCTCGTGGTGGAACTGGAACTGTCGGACGGCAGCACCATCAAGTCGAACAGCATCCTCTTCGCCGTGGGCGTCCGGGAAGCCGGGAACAACACCCCGTTGGTGTCCGCAAGGTTCGACTATGCGGACGGGTCGGTCATCGAAAATGGCCAAACGCCTTACATCCCGACGAAGCAGTACGACAGCTACACGCTGCAATATGCTGCATACAACCCCAAGGAAACCCCGACACGGGCGGACGTGTATGTGGGGAGCACGCTGGCCTCGTCCGCCTCCGTGCCGTTCACGGCGCAGAGCCTGACGCTGCGCGCCTCCAACTATGGCGAGGAGCAGTGCAAGATTGTAGTGGGCGATACGACATACAACTTCCGGCTCATTGCGGAGAAGAGCGACCTGAACCTCAGCGAGCCGACGGATGGGCTGACGCTGAAGCTGACCGCCCAAGGCAGGAGCAACAGCGACGTGAACCGCGAGGAATGGACTTATAACGGCATCCGGACAGTGTTCGAAGGCTTCAAATGGGGCGGCGACGGATGGACTGGCACCGCCCTGCGCCTGACGGACACGGCGCGGGCCACCGTGCAGCACCGCCCCCTGGAACAGCCGGAGCAAAATGTCACCAACGCGATGGCATTCATCGTGAAGTACAAGGTCAGCGAGGTTGTGGACGAGGACGCTGAGGTGATAAGGTGCATGGACGCTGACGGAACCGGCTTCGTGATCACCACGCAGGAAGCGCGCATGGTGACGAGGGGCAAGAGCGAGCTGTCAATGAAGATGGCGGCCGGAGAAGTGTACGAGGTGGCCTTCGTGAGCTTCCCCAAGAGCACGGACGGCTCGTCCGACTACGAGAAGCTGAACACGGAGATGGTGTACCTGTACATCAACGGCATCATGTCCGGAAGCGTGCAGAGGGCGACGAGCGACAGCGTGTACCAGGCCACGCCTTCGTACATCGGGCTTGGCGCGGACGGCGCGACCACCGACGTGTACCTCATGCGTGCCTACGACACGTACCTGAGCGACTCGCAGGTGCTTGAGACCTACATGATAGACCAGGACAGCTCGGACGGCATGATGGCCTTGTACGACAGCAACGACGTGATCGACGACAGCGGCAACGTGACGGTCGACAGCGTGCCGGACGGCATGAGGTACATCATCATCACCGGACGGCAGGACAACGGCGTGCCCACGGTGCTGCAGGCGGCGGTGAACAACGACAAAGACCCGAAGTACGACGTGGACGAGATGCTGTGCGTGGTGAAGGGCAGCCAGGCGTTGAACTTCCGCTGCGTGGGCGGCTGCATCCGCCTGCAGGGCACAAGCTCGCTTGCCTATCCGATAAAGAACTACCGCATCTACTTCAAGAACGCCTCGAAGGTGGCCGGCGACCTGTACCTCGGCTGTGACGAGCAGGGCGTGGGCGGCGAGCTGCAGGAAGAGGCGAAATACTCCTTCCGCCCGGCAAGCGGCAGCCGGAAACAGGCCGCGCCGGTGGACTGCTTCTGCCTGAAGGCCGACTTCGCGGAAAGCTCCAGCTCGCACAACACCGGTATGGCCAAGCTGGTGCAGAACATCCTGACGGCGGCCGGGGAGCTTACCCCGGCGCAGAGGCACTGCGACAGCAGCTACCCCTATGATGTGCGCACGACGGTTGACGGCGAGCCGTGCTACCTGTTCTACCGCGGTGCGCTGGAGGAAACCCCGCAGTTCCTGGGCAAGTTCAACTTCAACAACGACAAGAGCACCGAGGCCGTGTTTGGCTTCCTCGACATACCCGGCTACCATGACCAGGCGTGGGTGACGGAGAAGTTCGGAGGGCAGAACCCGACCGAATGCTGGGAGTTCCTGAACAACGACTACCCGATGGGCATGTTCCTGGACGACGACTTCGACACGAAGGGCGAGGACGGCACGCCGAACTGGCTGAAGGTGTTCGAGGCGCGCTTCCCGGACGACGACGACATCAACGCGGAGTACGAGGCCGGAACCCGGAAGCCGAAATACCTCGAGCCGCTGGTGAAGTGGGTGAAGAGCACGCAGGACGACGGGGCGAAGTTCAAGGCGGAGCTTGCGGACTGGTTTGACGTGGACTACCTGTGCGACTACTACATGTTCACGGACATCATGGGCTGCGTCGACCAGCGCGTGAAGAACATGATGATGGCCTTCTGGTATGACCCGGACAAGGACAAGACGCTCGCCTACATGATATTCTACGACTGCGACACCATCCTCGGCGTGCGCAATGACGGCCGCCTGAAGTACCCGTGGGACGTGGACGAGAACACCACCGACCCGGAACTGTCGACGGAGGTCAAGACCGTCTATGCCTACGCCGGGCACGACAGCGTGCTTTGGAAGAACCTGAGGGAGCAGTTCCCCGGCGAGCTGGCGGCGGCCTACGTGCGCATCCGGGAAAGGATGTCGAACTCGACCATCTTCAACATGTTCGACACGGAGCAGAGCGCGAAGTTCTGCGAGCGCATCTACAACCTGGACGCGCAGAACAAGTACGTGAGGCCCAAGACGCAGGGCGTGGAGGTGAACAACGACGGTAGCGTGACGAACGTGAAGTACTCTTACCTGGAAGCGATGCAGGGCAACCGCAAGGCACACAGGCACTGGTGGGTAACGAACCGCATGGGCCTGTTCGACGCGCGTTACAGCACCGGGCAGTACACCGCCACGGACATATCGTTCAAGGGCAACAGCGCGGCCGGCGCGACGGTGAGGGCCACCCCGGCGCGTGACTTCTACTTCGAGTTCCGGCGCGAGGGCGACACGATGACGCACGACGCGGTGACAAAGGACAATGAGTGGAGCTACACCTACGGGCAGACGGCGAACATCGGCACCATCTTCCACCTGTACGGCGGCGAGTGGATGAAGAAGCTCGACCTTTCGGACTGGGGCGGCTTCACGGACATGAGCCTTCCGAACCTGCCGGTGCTGGAAGAACTGGTGTTGGGCAACAGCGGCAACACATACGCCCTGACCGAACTCGTGCTGGGCACGAAGTTGCCCATGCTCAGGAAACTGGACGTTGTGAACTACACGAACCTGCCGGGGCTTGACCTTTCCGGCTGCAACAGGCTGGAGGAGGTGAACGCGGCGGGCTGCACGGCGCTGGGCACCATCACCTTCGCCGAGGGTGCGGCGGTAAACAGGCTGCACCTTCCGGCCAACTTCCAGACGCTTACGCTGCGCTCCATGCAGTATATCAAGTGGAGTGCGATAGTTTTTGACAACAAGCGTAACCTTACCGGCATCTGGATAGAGAACTGCGCCCTCATCGACGGGCTGTCGGTGTTCAAGGAACTGTTCGCGCTGAAAGGCAAGCTGAAGTACGTGCGCGTCACCGGCCTGGAGCTTGAGGGCGACGGCAGCGACCTGAAAGAGTGGTATGACGCCGGGCTGGGCGGCTTCGACGCATCCGGCAACACCACGAACACGCGGTGCAAGCTCGTCGGCACGTACAGGCTGACGAAATACCTGGACGACGACACCTTCAACAAATATGCGGAGCGCTTCGACGAGCTGAACATCCGGCAGCCGCAGTACACGATGATTGAGTTTGACGACACGGTGAGCGACGACGCGAATGTGAGCAACCCCGACAACGAGACCGGGTACAAGTACGGCAACCAGTATGTTCCGAGTGCGCATGTGGCGGCCATATTGCGGCAACGGCACCGGGTGCTCGGCAAGCAGGCAGTCAAGGGAACAATGACAATCGCGCAGCTTGACGATGCGGACAGCAACAAGTATGCCGACGGTACGGCGGCAAAACTGGACGGCACGGAAGGCGACGTGTTCGTCTATGAGCCCCATTACTGGTACAAGGGCGTGAACGACTACCTGCGCAACAGGAAATACGCCTGCTTCAGTTCCCGGGACGAAATGCCCGACCGTCCGGAATGCACCGTCATCACCTTTGAGGAACTCCGTGACGGCGGCTCGATTGACAGCGGGATGAAGGTACAGACCGGGAAGGCGGATGTCCAGAGTTCGCTGACGTCTGACTCCAACTACAGTGCCGTGACGGTATCCGTATCCGGCTACAAGCGTGTCCGCTTCCCGTCGGTAGTCGGCAGCAACCTTGTGGGCGCGGTGTTCGCCGACGATACGGGAACTGTGGTCAAGAGCGTCATCGTGGAAACGCTGAACGCCCGTTTTGTGGACGGCATGTACCTCATATCCGACGTGCCGGACGGTGCGACCCGGCTTCATTTCTCTATCCGCAATACATCTGACTTTGACTGCGTGGTGCTGAGCAACAGCGACAAGATAGAGGACATGGAGCCGGACTGGGTGGAGCATGAGGCTTGCCTGTGCGGCGCATTCCAGGCCGTGACTATCGGCTCGAAGCTGTACAGCGCCATCAACGGCGCCACCAGCGTGGCCTCTTTGACGCAGCCGGACATGGTGTATTATGCTAACCAGCGGGGCTTGCAACTGGTGGACTGGGAGATGAACAAGGACGTGGCGAACCTGTTCTATGCGAAGTACGGCCGCCGTGACGCGCAAGACCAGTGCGGATACGGACAGAACACGAATGCGCGCATTATCGGTACGACATCCATCCTTGGCATGGCGGACACGGTGAACCCCGACCACAAGACGGAATGGTGCTGGTATAAGACGCAGGACGAGTACGGTTCCGACAAGTACGTCCAGATAGCGTCCTGCAACTGCCTGGGCTATGAGAACTGGTTCGGCAACAAGGCGGAGTGGATGGACAAGGTGAGCCTTCCGAACAGCCCGTCAAGCGAGCAGTACAAGCTGTATATAGAAATGCCCGACGGCACGACGCGGAAGGTGAAAAGCACGACGACGAGCGGCTTTATGACTGCCGTTGTCCACCAGAAGTGGATGGACATAGTAAGCGCTGCCGGTGCTGGAAGCTCCACTACATACTACTGCGACGAGTTCGTTCCGAGCGGTTCCACAGGCCGTGTGGTCTATCGGTCGAGCAACTACGCGGGTGCGATCGCCGGTGTCGGTCGTGCGGGTTGCGGTTACGATTCGTCGTATGCGAACGCGACCATCGGTTCTCGTCTCGCCTTCCGCGGCAAAATCGAGGTCGCGGAAAGCGTCGGAGCGTTCAAGTCGCTGAGCGTTCCGGAGGAGTATGCGTGAGCGTAAGGCGGAGCGCGCCAAAGCGGGAGCGAAGCGACAAAGCGAAAGCAGAAGGAAGGTAAAAATACGGGCTTACGCCCGTCGAATTTTGAAAATTAGGAAGTTAAGATGAATAAAAGTGTTAATTTTGCAGTTCGTAGGCGGATTCCCCCATAGGCCGTGTGGTCTATCGGTCGAACAACAACGCGAATGCGAACGCCGGTGTCGGTCGTGCGAATTGCGGTAACGATTCGTCGAATACGAACGCGAACATCGGTTCTCGTCTCGGTAACAGTCCAAGGGAACTCCAGTCGGCGTACAGGGCCGGGCACGTGTGCCCAATCCGGTGCCGAGGGGGATGAGCCTCGCCAGCAGCGGCCTATGGCCGGAAAGGCGGAACATCAAGTGTCGGGCGATAGGGTTTGGTAGGCCGTATAAACGGCTCGAAGAAGCCTGGCCCGGAGGATTGAAGGCATTAACAGTAAAGCGACAGCAATGCACAGGGAAGGACATCTGATGGAAGAGATAACGGCATATCCGAATATGGAGGAGTCGTTCAGGGCGGTTGTCCGCGGCAGCCGCCGCAAGGGCAGCCGTACCGGCCGTGCGCTTCTTGCCCACAAGGAAGAAGTCATCGCCGAACTGTCGGCACGCCTGGCCGACGGGAGCTACACCATCAGCAACTACCACGAGATGGAAGTGATGGAGGCCGGCAAGCTGAGGCGCATCCAGGTGCTTCCCATGAAGGACAGGATAGCCATCCATGCCGTCATGAACGTAGTGGACGAACACCTGCGACGCAGGTTCATACGCACGACGGCAGCTTCGATAAAGGGGCGCGGCATGCATGACCTGCTGGACTGCATACGAAAGGACATGGAATCCGACCCTGAAGGCACCGCCTACTGTTACAAGCTGGATGTCCGCAAGTATTATGAGAGTGTCAGCCAGGACAGGCTGATGGAATGTGTAAGGCGTGTTTTCAAGGACAGGACGCTCCTTGTGCTGCTGGAGCGGTTCGTGCGCATGATGCCTTCCGGCATCAGCATCGGGCTGCGCAGCTCGCAGGGGCTCGGCAACCTGTTCCTGTCGGACAACCTTGACCATCATGTGAAAGACAAGTGCGGCGTGCCGTATTATTACAGGTACTGTGACGACATCGTCGTGCTCGGTAAAGCGAAATCGGAATTGTGGAAAGTCCGTGACATCATCCACGGGAGGCTGTCGCTTGCCGGGCTTGAAGTCAAGCCCAACGAGCGCATCTTCCCCGTGAGCGAAGGCATAGATTTCCTGGGATACGTCATCAGGCCGGGCTTCACCCTGCTCAGGAAGCGCGTAAAACAGAACTTTGCCCGGAAGATGCACGACATCCAGAGCAAGCGAAGGAAACGTGAGTTGGTGGCTAGTTTCTACGGCATGGCCAAACACGCGGACAGTATAAGGTTGTTTAACAAATTAACAGGCAAAGAAATGAGAGACTTCAAGAGTTTGAACGTGTCTTACAAGCCCGAGGACGGCAAGAAGCGTTTCCCGGGCACGGTAGTGAGCATCCGCGAGCTGGTGAACCTCCCCATTGTGGTGAAGGACTTTGAGACCGGCATCAAGACGGAACAGGGTGAGGACAGGTGCATCGTTGCCATCGAACTGAACGGCGAGCCGCGCAAGTTCTTCACCAACAGTGAGGAAATGAAGAATATCCTCGCACAGATTAGGGAGATACCCGACGGCTTCCCTTTCGAGACGACCATCAGGACGGAGAGCTTCGGGAAAGGACGAACCAAGTATGTATTCAGTTAGGCATGAAACGAGTGGAAGGAAGTGCCGGTGTGGCGTTGCTTGAATGCACGAACCCGGTGTTAGGCAAATGGCGCGTCCGCTGGGACGTTGAAGCGAAAGAGGATGGCTCGGCTTCCTATATGGAGGAAGAGCTTGACCACAGGCCGGACGCTGATGAAATTCGGTCATTGGTGTCGGGATGGTACAACAGCCAGACCGATGAACGCATCCTGTCCGGCTTCGAGTACGACGGGCAGCCCGTCTGGCTGTCAAGCGAAAACCAGTTCAACTACAAGGCGGCCTACGACCTTGCCGTACAGACGGACGGCCAAAACCTGCCCGTGACCTTCAAGCTGGGCACGGACGATGCGCCGTATTACCGAACATTCGACACGGTGGCAGACCTTCAGGACTTCTACGTGAAGGCAATGAAGCACATACAGAATGCCCTGTCGGAAGGATGGATGAAGAAGGGTGCGCTGGACTTGGCTTTGTATGAAGCCGGGTAGTTCCGGATGAATCCCCACGGGGGAGGGATATAAAAAAGCCCCCGGCCTGTTGATATAAGTAACGCCAATCACTTAATAAACAACGCAAGCGAACTCGCACGACCGGGGGCATGTACCCTCGTCGCGAGTTCGCTTTTTTCGTTGTAATAAGTGATTGGCATTGCAAAAGTAATAAAATGATTGGACATGACACTATTTGAAGCACTTAAATTTAACAGAGAACCGCTGGAGATGCTCATAAAGCTGGGCATAAAGCAGGACGATGTTCGCTATATAGACCTTTATTCGGAGTTTGAGGCGATGAAGAGCAGGGGTGAGAAAACAACTTATGCCGTGCTGTACCTGGCCAACAAGTATTCTGTATGCGAGCGCAAGGTCTATGACCTGATTAAACGTTTCGGAAAACGCTGTACGTTTGGTGCAGTGTGATTTATCTCCATTCTTCTTTTGTCCTGTCCGGTGTGGCTACCTTTGTGCAGACTTAAAATGATGGCACATGAACAAGTATTACCAAATGCTGGGCAAGATACTCAAAGAAGGTAAAGTCCAGACAAACAAAAAAGGCTGCATCAGGTACCTGCTGAACGAAAGGATGACGCTTATGCCGGCTGACCTGCTCGATATATTCGAGAGTCATGGTATTGCACGCAAGAAGCTGAAGACAGAACTCGGTCTGTTCATGCAGGGTGAACGTGATGTAGAAAGATACCGGGAAGCGGGCATAACATGGTGGGATTATTGTGGCCAGACGCTTGTCAACAGTTACCCGACCTATTTTGAGAAGCTGCCGCCACTCATCGCCCAAATCAATGAGGAAAAGCGCAACAGCAAGAACTATGTCTTGTTCCTCGGTGCAACAGGGGTGGAAACCAACCAGGCACCATGCCTTAGCCTTGTGCAGTTCCAGATAGACGAGGAAGAGCTGGTCGTGTCGGCTTATCAGCGCAGCTCTGATGCGAACCTCGGACTGCCGTCGGACATTTATCACCTTTATTTGATGTCGAGGCAGATAGACCTGCCATTGAAGTCAATCACGCTTGACCTTGGGAACGTGCATATATACGAAAACAATATATCCCGGACAAAAGATTTGCTGGCCGGGGTGGAAAACATAAAATTCGAGTTGAATGTATGAGAAAAATGTATTTGTCAGCTCCGCTGCCGTTTGTGGGACAGAAGCGGATGTTCGCAAGGGAATTTATCAAGGTGTTGGAACAGTTTAACGACAAGACCGTGTTTGTGGATTTATTCGGTGGAAGCGGCTTACTGTCTCACATAACCAAATGCCAAAGGCCGGATGCGACGGTCGTGTATAATGATTTTGATGGTTACAGGGAAAGGTTGCAGGCCATACCCCAGACAAACATCCTGCTGGCGGACTTCAGGAGGTTGGCCGCAGGTGTACCGAAGGATAAGCCAATCAGAGGTGCGGCGCGTGAACGTATATTGGAACGCATCGCAATGGCGGAAAGGGAATGGGGGTACGTGGACTACATTACCGTATCTTCCGCGTTGATGTTCTCGATGAAGTACGCCACGAGCCTTGAAGCCATGCGCAAGGAGACGCTTTACAACAACATACGCAAGACGGATTATCCGCCTTGCCCTGATTATTTGGATGGCTTAACGATAACGTCCTGTGACTACAAGGAACTTTATGAGAAGTACAAGGACGTTCCCGGCGTCGTGTTCCTTGTTGACCCTCCCTATTTGTCAACGGAAGTCGGCACGTACAAAATGTATTGGCGTCTTTCAGACTATTTGGATGTGTTGAACGTGTTAAGGGATAAGCCATTTGTGTACTTCACGTCAAACAAGTCATCGATAATCGAACTGTGTGAATGGCTTGGTGAAAACAAGACGCTCGGCAACCCTTTCAAAAATTGTGGAAAAGTGGAGTTCAACGCACACATGAATTACTCCGCGAAATACACGGACATAATGCTGTACAAGAAGCAAGATGAAAAGCCTTTTAATAAGGCAGCTTGAATATCATTTGAATGCTATTATATTGCCTGTTGAATTGTGCTTGACAAAGCCCAAGCCCGAAATAGAGTGATTTTGGCTCTTATTTCGGGCTTTGTTGTTCGTGTTGCGTGCAAGTCCTTTTTTGGACGTTTCGTTTTGAATGAACTCTCGAAAAATGGACGCTTCGTTTCGAATTCGGCGAAAATTTGGATTTGCGGATTATACACGCCTCTCAACAAGGAGATGCTGCGCGTGGTGGCTGCTACAGACACCATTACGGCAGCGGCTTTCGGCTGGCTTGAGGCATTGGAGAGGGCAAAGCTCGACTACACAGAGCCTGCGCGACGGTTGATGGAGTTGCGCCAGACAACAAGAGACAGCGACTCTCTGAAAGCGATTGACACCGAACTGAGGCGGCTCCAGGCCGACGGCCGTTTGCTTACTCCTGAGTTTGTTGCGACAAACAATGCAGTAGGTGAGGCCTTCAGGCTGATGTATAAGGTGCGTTGCACGTATGCAGTGGAGCATCCCGGCCTCGTGGGGCTTTATTTCCTGCACGAGGCTGCGAACGCCGAGCTTGCCGATACTGCTTTGGTTGGCAAGGCCGTGGCGGAGATTTATGCCAAGCGCTATCCTGCGGCTTACTCCACGCGGTGTCTTCAGGGTTGGCTCGCGGGGTGCAACACCAAGGTTGGAGGCGACTATTTCGACTTCACGGCCCCCGATTTGGCGGGCAACGACCACACATTGTCGAAAGAGATAGCTGGCCGTGTGGCCCTGATTGACCTCTGGGGCAGTTGGTGCGCGTCGTGCCGCAAGCACTCTAAAGAGCTTATTCCCCTTTATGACAAGTATAAAGACCGCGGATTTACCGTTGTTGGCGTGGCCCGTGAGTATGACAACGCAGACGCAATGAAGACGGCGATAAAGCGCGACGGTTATCCGTGGCTCAACCTTCTGGAGCTTGACGACCGCCTCGGCATCTGGAAGAGATACGGCATTGGCAATGCCGGAGGCGGCCGCTTCCTCGTAGGTCGCGACGGCAAGATACTGGCCATCAACCCCGATGCCGCTCAGGTGGAGGCAATATTGGAAGATTGGCTGTAATAACCTGTTATGCAAATGAAGAGAAAAAGACATTGGGCTGTGGCCTGTTCGTTATTGGTTGCAGTGGCCTGCAAAGCACAGTATGGAAAGATATGCACGCATATAGAAGGCGAGGTAGCCGATACGGCAGTGCAGGTGATAAGGGTACGCAGGGTTGATCAGAACAACAGCTATATCTATACGGACACCATACCGTATGCTAACGGCCGTTTTTCTTACGATATCCACACGGCAAAGCCTGCCGTTTATTCAATCTGTGCTTACAATAAAAGATGGATAGGACGGGCGGTGGACTTCTTTGCCGAGGGCGATACGGTGCGCATGAGGTTCGTTCCCGACGATTCCCCTAAGTGGTGTTCGGCCTCGCCACTTAACAAAGAGTTGTTGCGTGTGAACGGAATGACAGACAGCATTTCACTTTGTTACCGAGCGAGATTTGCCAAATATGCTGATTATGATAGCCTGTCGGAGGCCGAACGCAAAGAATATAAGGCACTGAGTGATTCCTACCACGGACTGATTAAGGCGTTCCGGCTCGGTTATATGCGCAAAAATCCCGGGCTTGTCGGGCTTTTCATGCTTTTTGAGTGGGGCGAGCGTTTCTATGATGACAGCGTGGCGGTAAGTGAAGTGGCGTCCATCTATGATGATGTATATGCTGGCAAGTTTCCCGGTTTCCACCTTTCGGAATATATGAAGCAGTGGCGTGCATCACAGAGTGTGAAGGTTGGAGGTCGCTATGTAAACTTCACCGCGCCCGATTTGGAAGGCAACTACCACAAGGTGTCGGAGGAAATCAAGGGCAAAGTGGCTCTCATCGACTTCTGGGCGAGCTGGTGCGGGCCGTGCCGCAGGCATTCCAGAAGCCTGATTCCCGTTTACGAGAAGTACAAAGACCGTGGTTTCACCATCGTGGGCGTGGCTCGTGAACGTGATGCGGAGGCCATGCGCAAGGCCATCGGGCGCGACAAGTACCCTTGGCTCAACCTCATTGAGCTTAATGACCGCATCAAACTGTGGAACCAATACGGAATCCGCGGCGGTGGAGGCACTTTTCTCGTTGACCGCAATGGCATTATCCTGGCCGTAGATCCCACGGCCGAGGAGGTAGAGGCTATATTGCGTGAGGTACTTTAGTGATGTTTTATGAATCGGCACGCCCCGTATTTAGTTGCAATACGGAGCGTGTCGGTTGTTGCGTGGCAATCAATTTGTGGCCACTCGACAAACATAGGGGGCTTAATCGTACAGGGAGTTATGGAGTTCGAGGACAATGGCATTATTAAAGGAATTGTTTTTGGAGTTAAGGAGTTAGGGGGAGTTAAGGAGTTAAGACAATAGCTTAGAAGCCAAGAAGTGAATTTTTTGGAGTTAATGAGTCAAGTAGTTAAGGAGTTAAGACAATAGTTTTGGGAGCACGGGAACCCTGTGGGCATGGGGAAAGTGTTGTAGGAAGAGAGAGAGACAATGCCATTGTCCTCTAACTCTTTGTAACTCCTTCTACCTCCCTCTAACTCCATTGTACAAAAACTATTGTCTTAACTCCTAAACTCCCCCTAGCTCCTTGACTCCTAAAAAGCCCTGGATTTATCTGGTGAGCCTCGATTTGTTGTCTGGATGTGTCATTACATCCAGTCGGCGAGGTTGGCCGAGGCTTCCACCTTGGTCTCGATGTCGTCGGGCAGGGCAGGGAAGAAGTCGATGCCAGTGATGCGTTCCACCTCGTCGACGCTGTTGACGTAATCACCCTTTGGGCGGTTGCCGGGCTGGTTCTTGTAGATGAAGCCTATGGCCTTGGGCGCGCCCTCGGTGCACAGCACAACCTTGAAGAAGGCCTCGGGCACCACCACCTTGTTCTTTCCTATTGTCTTGTGGCGGCCTTTGTAAAGTATTGGGCCGCTGACAATGTAAACGGAGCCAAGCTCGTCGGCCCATCGGCGGCACTGCTGCTCAATCTCGTTCCAGTCGCCGGCGTTGAGCCCGTGGCTCTGCGGGCAGATGTTGGTGAAGAGGAACGACTCGCGCTGTGCCGCCTCGCTCCATTTGTTGTCGGCAGACGGGCACATGTGGCCGCGGTCGTAGCCCGAGCGGTAGTAGTCGTTGTCTGTGGCGCGGGGCTCGTTCACCTCTTCGTCTTCGGCAAAGTCGATGCCGCCGCGCTTGTATGGGCCGGATGTGTGGTTGGCGGTGAGGTGCCACGCCACCCAGTTGGGCAGCTTGGTGTCGCTGTTGTACGACGCCGTGTAGGCCGTTCGGTGCAATATCTGCTCCTTGCGGTCGGTGAGCGGTGCCGGCACCTCGATGCCTGCCGCGGCTTCCACGGCATCCGCAGTGTCGTCGGGTTGGTTCTCTGCCACGAGCTTGTCGATGGCTTTTTCGGCGTAGTCGGCCAGCGCCGTCTTCACCTCGTCGCCAACGGCCTCCTTAATCTTGTCGGTATTGACGTTGCATGCTGCCGATGCGGCGGCCAAAATGGTGGCGGCCAACAGGGCGTGGATGGTTTTTTGTTTCATCTTTTGTTGTTATTTGAGAGTCTTAATGCAGCCCTGCTGTCAGGCCGGGGCAGTCCTGCCATCGTGGCGCGGCGCTGCCGTCCGTAGTTGGGCGCAGATGCAAAGTTACGCAAAAAAAGCGTGCCGCCAAGCTGGCAGCGTGCCAAAAGCGGCGGCAAACCACAAAAAAGAGGAGGAAAGGCTGCCTTGCGGCTGTCTTTCCTCCTCTCTATTGCAAAACCGGCTTGACTCGCCTTTCAGGCTTATGCCGGTATGTTCACTCTTCCGTAGTTGTACATTCTGAGCATGTTGTCGCAGTACTTGTTGAACACTTTGCTCGTCGTAATCTTTTTAATCATCCTTTTCATAATTCGTTACCCTTTCTTTTACTTTTTGTTATACAATCTTTTTGTGTCTCATCGGTTGGATGTAGCTTCACATCCGTTATCCTGAATCTTCGTGTTTTGACAGTGCAAAGATAGTACCTTTTGTTTGTGTGCGTACACATAAGGGGCGTTTTTTTGCGTTGCTCCCCATGATTGTTGACGTAGGTCAAAGGTTTGACGTAGGTCAATCCTTGCGTCTGACATTGCGCAGACGCCCGTATACGTCAAACGATCGGCTGTCGGCAAGGCGCAGGGTGAGCATTAGCGAAAGCATTGATGCTGAGAACGTTATGGCGGTTATCATCATCTGGTATTTGATGGCGATGCCCGGTGCCGAGCCTCCCAGTATCTGTCCGATCATGGTTCCTGGCAGAGAAACTATGCCAAGGACTGCCATATTGGCAATGCATGGCGCAAACGATTTTTCGACAGCCTGTCGCGCAAAAGGCGTGATGGCCTCGAGGTGGGTGGCGCCATTGCCAAGCAAATAGTAATAAAGATGGTGCTCGCGCTGCAGCCCGTCGTAATAAGTGTTGAGGGCAATGACGTTTACGCTGAGCATGTTGCCCATGAGTATGCCCATGATGGGCACGAAGTAGCGGGCGTCGAAAGGATGGTCGAGCCTGAGCACGAGCACAAGGAAATACAGTCCCACCACTACGGCCGTGGCCAGCAGGCCCGAGAACAGCGGCAGGGCTATGGTGCGCAGGCGCAGGCGGGTGCGTCTGGCTGCCGTAAACGTGGCCACGAGCACCATGATGAGCACCCATGCGAAGTTGACCAGCGGACTGTTCCACTCAAAGAGGTAGCGCAGGTATAGGCCAATGAGAAACAGTTGGACGACCATGCGCACCGTGGCTATGGCGGTAGACTGTATGAGCCTTGCGCCCAAGCGGTGGAAGAAATATACGGGCAGGGCCATGAGCAGCAGGCCTACGGCCATGCTGAGGTATGAAATGTCGGTTGTTTCCATGTCGGTTTTGTTTGTCTTTTATGTCTGTTTGTTCTTTGTTGTCAATTGGGGATTGGCTGCTTTTGGTTGGCAGGAGTGGCAGCCGATGTGGGCGAAGGGCATCGGCAGCACGCCGTGGCTGGCTATGCGCCACGGCATCAAGCCACAGCCGATGAGCCTAAAGCGGCGCTGCCGGGCTGCTGTCATGGCAATGTGGCGCTTACGGATATGCATTTGTCGCAACCCTGGGCAAAGTCGGCGTCGTGGCTGACGGCCACGATGGAGCAGCCGCGGGCGGCGAGCGTCTTCAGGTAGTCGAGCACAAGGGCCGAGGTGTGGGCGTCGAGGGCCGACGTTGGCTCGTCGACAAGCAATATCGACTTGCCTAAAAGACCGCTTGCCGACAGCACGGCGCGTTGCCGCTCGCCACCGCTGAGCTCGGCCACCTTTTTGTCGTAGAGTGCCGGTGGCAGCTCCAGTTTGCGCCATTCGGCCATGAGCAAGTCTTTTGAGAAAGCCTTGCCGCGGTTTACCTTCAGCGTGAAGGGCAGGCGCATCATGTCGCTCACCCACTCAGAGGGCAAGGTGAGTTCTTGAGGTATATATGATATGTGCTTGCGGAACTCCTCGGCCGACGACGGCGTAAGCAGTTCGCCGTCTATGCTGATGTGCCCTTCGTCGAGCGGATGGAAGCCAAGGATGGCTCGCAGAAGCGTTGTCTTGCCGCTGCCGGAGCTTCCCGTCAGGCAAACGGTCTGCCCGTCGGGCACTGTAAACGATAGACCGGCAAAGAGTTGCCTGCCTCCGATGGTTATGGATGCGTTTTTGATCTCAAGCATTATTGGGTTCTGTTTTTGCTGTTTGTCGGACGCGCTTTGCTGTCGGCGTGGCCAGAGCAGGCGTTTGTCCGGTTATGTTCTGTCGTATGCAAAGGTACTGAAAAATAATCAATGGATGGCATGTAGTGTTCCGTTTTTGCAAAAGCGAAGCTGGTTGCCGGCATTGACGTAGGCGCAACGGGTTTTCCGACAATGGATTGTTGGGCTGACACAAAAGGGTGGCGCTAATTCTGCTTGGAGATTCTGGGCGCAATCCGCCTTTCACGAACGCCATTGTTGCAGGTGTGTTACAGGTACACTTTATAAATGATTGTATTACAGCAGTTTAGTGTTTGGGCGTGTTTTATATATTCCGGATTCATTCTTTGGCTGCAATTTCAGGTGTAGTCATGGGGCATTATTCCTCGATTGTTACACGGTTTTGAGCCGGAAAACATCTGAGGTTGGCCCCTTGCAGAACTTACGATGGGCATGGCTGTGGTATGGCACGTGGCGACTGCTTAAATGCTTGGGCTGCATTGCTGGCATCGGTGTGGCTCAGCCATGCTTCTGTTGTGTTGTCATTGCGTTGCAGCATGGCCGGTGGTGCTGTTGCTTTACGGCCGGATGGGGTGGCGGTGGCGAGCCCGTAGGATGGCAAGGCATGGCATGGCAATGTGGGATTGCTATGATATTATGTCATAAATTTTTAAAATCAGGGATGTCATTAAGGAATAAGTATTTTTTACCTTCATAGTCCATCTTGCAGCAATAGTGCTGAAGGCCGTTGCTCATCACTAGGTAGTCTACCTTGAGCAGCATGTTGTAAGCTGCTATCTGGTTGAATACGTCCTGCGTGATGCTCACCGTGGGTGCTTTGTATTCCATTATCATCCGTGGATGCAGAGCCGTATCATAAAGCACGCTGTCGCACCTGAGCTTTTTTGCACCCACCGATAGCTCCACTTCGTTGGCCATGTAAGCAAGCGGATAGCCTTTGTGCTCGCATAGAAAATGCACGAAGTGTTGGCGGACCCATTCCTCAGGGGTCAATGCCACGTATTTTCTGCGGAGTACGTCGTAGACTTGTTGCTTGCCGGCGGTGGGCTTGAGTATTATCTTGAATGGTGGCAGATTGAGCTTATACATTATATATATATGTGTGATGTAGTTAGAATAAAATCATATTCGCATTTCGGTTAACCGATATTTTGCTGTATCTTTGCATACCGCAATCTTTCGCTGATGCCATTGGCATACTCGGATTGAGCATGAGGAGTATGGCGGGCCTTATGCGATAGGATTTGCAAAATTAATAAATAATGCAATAAATAAAGAATGGCTGACAACAAAAACGTGACATACGACAGCATTGTTAGGGACTTGCGCGCCAGGAAGTTTGCACCTGTGTATTATCTGATGGGCGACGAACCTTATTATATAGACAAGATAACAGACTATATCGCTGATAACGTATTGCCCGCTGAAGAACGCGACTTCAACCAGACGGTGCTTTTCGGGTCTGATGTTTCGGCTGCCCAAATCGTGGACGTGGCCAGAAGCTATCCTATGATGTCTGATTTGAAAGTGGTCATTGTGAAGGAAGCCCAAAACCTGCGCAATACTGAAGCACTGGAGTTCTATATGCAAAAACCACAAAAGTCGACTATACTTGTGATGTGCCATAAGAACGGAACAATTGACCGGCGGAAGAAGTTGGCTGCCTTGGTCGAGAATGTTGGGGTGCTTTTTGAAAGCAAAAAACTGCGTGAACGAGAACTGCCCACATTCATCGAAAAATATCTCAAGGGCAATGGGGCAAGCATAGACCCCAAATCGCAACAGATAATTGCCGACTCGGTTGGGGCCGACCTCAACAGGTTGGTGGGCGAACTTGATAAACTGCTCATTGCTTTGCCCGAAGAAGACCGTAGGGTAACGCCGCTAATCGTTGAGCAGCAGATAGGGGTAAGCAAAGATTTTAACGCCTTTGAACTTCGTGATGCCGTGGTGAACAAGAATGTGTTCAAGGCAAATCAGATAGTGAAATATTTTGACGAAAACCCTAAAGCCGGCAATATCTATAGCTTTCTCTCAATGCTCTTCAATTACTTCCAGAATCTGTTGATTGCTTATTATTGCCCGCAGAAAGGCAATCCAGAGGCCCTCGCAAAGTGGTTGGAGCTGCGCTCACAATGGGCGGCAAAAGATTACATGACCGGAATGAGAAATTTCAAGGGAGTGAAAGTCTTGCAGATAATTTCTAAAATTAGAGAGATAGACGCCAAAAGTAAGGGGCTTGACAACCCAAATACACCGCAGGGAGAGCTCATGAAAGAGTTAATTTTCTTTATATTGCACTGAAAATAGCGGGTATTTTGCCACTTTTTCATCTAGAATAAGCGTTCCACAGGGACGCTTTTTTAGGCTCCAAATATCGGGATTTCAGCGATTTACGTGGTAATTACCCCCTCTGAAAATCGCGTATTTTGGATTTTCCGACCGCTTGCTCGGAATTTTTCAAAAACAACAGAATCTTGTTTCTATGACTGATATAAATTTGGTGTTAACATAGTTTTGCGTTCGCTTTTGTGAATTATGTAAATGTAAAGACGTACGCAATGTCGGTTTTGTAAACCAAAATTTAGTTGATTACACTAAAACAATGCGTAATTTACAAATTAATTGTGTTGCATTCGTAAATCAAAACAACGGGGTTTGAAACACTAAATCATATAAATACACGACAATAATATCACTATAATAACTTGAAAACCACGATTTTATAGCTAAAATTTAATCTATTTTATATGGTTTTTGCTCAAATTGGCGATATTTACTCTTATATTCTGTGTTTTGGCATGTATCTTTTGTGTAAATATCTCTTTTAAAGCCAGTTGATTAAGATAATTGCCTTAACAAAAGGTTTTGGCACAATTCAAATACTGCGATTTAGGTTTGTTGTTGTAAATCACTAATAGGGTCGCTTTATGTGTTTGATATTCTAAAGTTAGAAATGTAAACACTAAATTTAAAACATAAAAATCTTAGTTTATGAGTTGCATAATCCGATAAAATGTTTTACCTTTGTAAACGCAACAGAAAACGGGGTTTTACCCCTTAATAATGCGTATAAACTGGTATGAAAGATAGGATAAAGCAGATAATGGAATCCAAACACATGACCCAGCAAGTGTTTGCCCAGTTCATAGATATGTCTCCGGCATCGTTGAGTAGCATATTCAATGGCCGTACAAAACCTACGTTAAATATCGTGGAAGCCATCAAAAGGAAAATTCCTGACATCAATACAAACTGGCTTTTGTTTGGTATCGGCGACATGTACGAGCACCAGTCTGATGACAGGGGAACTGATGACACAGGTGAACGCCCTTCATCTGAAGCACTGGCCTTGGATTTTGGGGATAGTGATTTTCATTCCCCTACCCAACAGTCGGAGCACGACAGAAATCTATTCTCAGGGCAGCAACATAACAATGGTGTGCAGAATACATGCCCGGAGATAATCAGAGAGGAGATAAAATATATTGACAAGCCACAAAGGAAGGTAGTTGAGATACGCGTATATTATGATGATTTGACCTACGAGACTTTTGTGCCGGCAAAAAAGTAAGCCTTGTTTGTAGTTCCTTATGTTTGTAGCTCTATTGGTATGGTTATGCCATGTCGTGGGTGTTGATGGTTTTTCATTTTGTGATATGGTAATCTTGCTGATACTTTAGGGGCAAAACTTCTGTAACACGACGATTCTTAAGCTGATGGGCAGGCTACTTGATTCAGGGTTTTATTGTTTCGACATCAAGCTGCCGGCTAAGGTACGAGGGGAGCGGGATGTGGTAATTTCCATTGTTTATGGCATAGTGTGAACGATAGTTGTACTTTTTTGATATTCGCATCATGCTTTAGTAATTTGTTGATCTGTTGAATTCGGAATGTTGGCATTGTTTTTTTCAATCATCAAATTTACGCTATATGATAATACAGGTTAGCGAGTATTTGTGTCATACGGAGATAAGACGTGGTAGCAGTTTTGCAAACTTTATGGATGATGATTGTCGCCGACGTGCTTACAAGGTACATTACCGAAACGCCAGGTTGACCGTTACATACAGTTGCCACCTTTGTGTTTGTTATCGTTGTTCTTCTTTTCATTTTCCTATTCTATGTGCTTTTATATTTGTTAAATACAGATTAGTTAAGATATGCATGCCATTTCGTAGCGTTAAACTTTCGTGAACATGTTTCTGTTAATGGAAAACGAAGTTGCAAACAGCGACATTCCAACTATATTTCCAATAACAGCCATGGACACTTACAATGTGAGTGCATCGCATGCGAGTGAACCCTTCTGTTTGCTTTTCATTTTCAAGATTTTGTCATTCGAATATGTTGGTTGAACTGAGCCTTTGTTTTTGCGTATAAATCGAGGTTAGTGTCTATGAGTCCAACAACATTTCGCCGAATGGCGGGTTTGTGTTATGATGCTCATGTGGTTGACTAAAGTGTTTGGATTAGGTGGTTGTTATGGGGATTATATTGCCACAGGCTAAAAAGGCAATTAAATTTGCAGTCATATTACCACCTTAATTATTCAATATTTGTAATTAAAATGTCAAATATGATTGTATATTTGTATTGAAGATATGTCATTATATTTTCTTTAAGGTTCTATATCTGAATGTGCAATAATGGTGGTTTGCAGTTTATGAAGGCTTTTGCTACTAATCATTAATATTGCATAACGTCTTTCACTTATTTTTGAAAGGATGTGTTATGCATCCTTGAGATAAGTTCACTTATTATCCGTATAAGATGCAATTAAGAGGAAATAATTTCATGTTGGTATAAATATATGGCTAATGTTGGAATTCTGTTTTTGTATGCAAGTCATTTGTTTTGTTTATAACTAAACTAAATCCAAAAGACGATATATTTCAAAATATATAAATATTTTCTTGCATATTAAATAATATAATCATATTTTTATGGCAATTTGAATATTGCGTTGTGAGAATGAACAGATATACATCTATTATTGTGCAAACTGAGAGCAATGTCAAGTTTGCTTGCATATTGCCGCTGCGCAACCGGAAATCACGGCTCGATGCATTGATCTCTCGGAGGGAGACCTTGTTGCCAAGTTCTTGCAAGATGCAAGTTCTGGGGTGCAAACCAATTCGCAAACACACCATATCTGTCAACATTAGAAACGCAAATGGCAGAGGTGTACCTTTTAATGCATTTACTCATTGTGGCTTTGAAAATACAATAGGCGTTATTAAAGGAACATCTCATCATTTATCTCCCATTAATGCCTATAGTTTTTATAAGCATCTCCATATTAAGATTAACGTGAGTTCGATGAATTATAACTATTTGTAAATTTGGTGATTAGCGAAAA
>ERZ791905.955-NODE-955-length-21860-cov-5.187021_pt1 | contig 21860 bp, 22 predicted proteins | sample MGYA00510147_ERZ791905 | MGnify/ENA primary metagenome ERZ791905 (study PRJEB30046, sample SAMN00792084) | human gut metagenome | study: EMG produced TPA metagenomics assembly of the A metagenome-wide association study of gut microbiota in type 2...
GTCGGCAGCATCGTCTTTCTTGCTGCCGCAGGCGGTCAGCACGCCCAGCAGCATCACGGCTGTGAGCAGGATTGCAAGTGCTTTTTTCATGTTTCTCTTTACCTTCTTCTTCAAAAATCGTTCTGAAAGAAATATAAAAGCGGCCATGGTGACCCACAGCCGCTCTCACGATTCCAACCAGCAACACCGCGCCGCGAAAAAATCGCGCCGCGGGTAAACTCGCAGAAATATCAGCCTGTGTGCAGCGGGCCTGAGATTTCCCGCAGAGGCAGGTCTCCTGACTTCGTTCATCGCGGCGCTGCCCTTCCCAGTTTCCCAGTGGCTACACAGGCCGCTCCCGTACACAGTGACTGCATCGTTCCGGATTCGCACCGGATTCTCTATTCTCCGCCTCGCGGCGGCACCTCTGCGATACAATTTTACATTTTTTCAGACATAGCAGATTATAGCATTCCCCGTCGAATTGTCAATGAGGAAAGCGCGGCGTCCCTTTTACCTTTTGTGTTGATGGTAAAAACTCCGTCGATTTCACCAAAAGCGTGCCACAGATACCTAATTTCCGAGAGGATACCTATTTTTAGGGTATCCTCTTTCCTTTGCCTGCTGTCTTAAAACCAAGCTTACTGATATCCAGAAGAAAATAAGATTTTGAGGATGGTGTTCCTATGGAAGATTTATTTGACAGGTTCCAAGCCATAACAGGCATTTCAAAATAATCCAACTCGGAAGTTATCACGCCACAAAACATAGTAAAAGACATGGTTGATTTACTCCCTGCTAGTGTATTTAACAAAGAGGCAAAGTTTTTGACCCAGCAGTCAAGAGTGGTAGATTTCTTGCAGAGATTTACAAACGGCTAATGGAAAGCCAACTAATGGTACAGGCATTTCCAGAAGAACAGAAGAGAAGGCAACACATAATAGACAATCAGATATATGGCTTCGCCACTTCTGGAATCGCAGCTACACTAGTAAGAAGGCAGTTGTATGATGACCCTACACTTGTAAAAAACATCTATTTCACAACTGCAAAGGACATAGTAAAAGAGATACAAGGAGCATTCAGCAATATGAAATTTGAAATCTTATCGGCGGTATGGATACAATCACACGATAGTTCTCCGCTGCAAGCAGGCGGATGAGCAGCGGCGAAAACGCGATGATACCGCCCGCGCAGAGGTAGATTGCGTACGGAAGTTTATGCTTCGTTCGCCTCTGAAAAGGTGAAGAAAATGCCTGCTGTCAAGAATGGTTTCAAAATTGAGATTTTTAATGTTCCGACATCGTGATCGTGGAGATGCAGCCCGATTACTTTGCTTTTCAGCTTTCTGTTTGGAATTGCTTTTCAGCCTTCTGCCTGATATAATAATGGCAGCATAACGCGAGAAGCTTATCGATAGGATCGGGTGTATTTATGTGAACGCCAAGACCTGATCGGACAAAGAAAGGGTGGGGAGAATGTTATGTCAGAGATAATGCGGCACATCTGCATTTCGAGCATCTACACCCGTGACCGAGTAGAATGCTTTCTACGATGGGAACGCTTTCATTGCGATTGTGGTCGGAATTCATTGATACTGTTATCTTTTTGAGCTTTGCTTATGGCTGGATACAAATGTTAAGGGAGATATTGATATGGCATTTTTAAATGAAAACGAATGGATCCGCCTCAATGAGATCGCATACAATATTTCATTTATCTATACAGTAGAGGAAATGCAGCATGAAATTCTCAACCGATGGCTTCCTTTTTTGATTTCGTATGATAGCGCAATTTTTGCCCGAATCTCTATTGCGGAGAATGGATCCTATCAGTTTCAGGCCCCAGCGGCTTTTCATCTGCCTCAGCAGGCTGTCGATGTCTGGATGCAGGAAAGCCTGAATTCAGATGCTTTTCGCTGGGCGCTGTATACCTGTAAAGGCGGTGCTTTTCGGGAATCTATGCCATCTTCGGATGAACAGGTGAATAGCAGCGGAATCTACCGGAACTTCTATCTGCCCAATCACTTGGCATATTCCGTCGGCCTTTCCATCTCCTTTCGAGAAGAACCGGTCGGCTTATTGAAATTGTACCGGCAAGCTGATAAGCCTCCGTTTAGCGAACGGGATATGTTTGTATTGGAGCAGTTGCACAAGCACTTTGCATACCGTTTAGTATATGAAGCAAAAAAGGGAGACACCCGCTATTTTTACGCAAAAGGATATCATGAAAAGTTGTGCAGCCAGTACGGCTTGACCAGTCGAGAAGGGGAAATGTTAGATTTGGCCGTACACGGGCTGTCCAATGAAGATATCGCTCAAAAAATGAATATCAGTATCCATACGGTAAAAAAACATTTCCACAGCATATATACCAAAATGAATGTGCGTAACCGGGTACAGATGATCCAGAGTCTTCCTGTATCAACCAACAAGATCGATTTTGATGCGCTATAAATAAAACTCGGGAAAAATGTACCGCCTGTATTGGCTAAACTGCATTATCCTTTGGTAGTATATAAAGATTCGTTGGTCTTACATCGGGACACAGAAGGCTTGTCCAAATAATATACAGACTACATAAAATGGAACTGGCGCTGAATTTTAACGCCGGTTCCATTTTGCTATATTTGGGGTACAAAAGTTAGGGGATGCATATGAAACGAAGCGATATTTGGTGGGCAGTTGCTTATGGGTTGTTGGCTGTGTTCACGGTACTCTTTTGCGTCACAGGAGGCTTTGCCAAGGTCAATACAGCGTATCCTTATCTGGCAGGTTTTGCGCAATTCGCTGTCTATGCTACGGCGGGTGAGTTGCTCTCCGGACGTCTGTTGGAGGGAACTTGGCAGATCAACCGGGCGACTTGGTTCAAAAGCCTGAGTTGGGGAATAGGAGGCGTCCTTGTCACGCTGGCCTTTACCGTGTTCAGCCAAGGTACCCGGCAAGCCATGGCAGCAGGTCTTCTTCCGGGATATGGAAATGCTCTGGCACAGGCCTTTTTTACCAGCGTTACCAATAATCTGTTTTTTGCTCCTATTCATTCCGCTCTGATGCGAGTATGTGGAAATTATGCTGAAATCCGCTTTTTGGCGGGACAGCATATCACTCCACGCCAAGCGGTGGACTCTGTAGATTGGGGAGAATTGATCGATTTTACTCTGTTTAAAACGATTCCTCTCTTTTGGATCCCAGTCAATACCGTGGGATTTCTTCTTCCGCAAGAATATCGTATCGTATTTGCAGCGGTGCTTTCCTTGGCATTTGGAATATTGATGACTGTTCTCAAATTAAGGGAACGGAAGAATCGGAGTAGAAAGGAGTTACCTATATGATTCAAATTTCAGATAACACTCAGCAGATCCAACCCTCCAAGATTCGAAAAATGTTCAATAAGGCGCTGGAGTACGATCATGTAATTAGTTTTACACTGGGAGAGCCGGATTTTACTGCCTCGCCGAACGTAGTGGAGGCTGGGTGCAGGGCCATTCGGGAAGGAAAGACCAAGTATTCAGAAAATGCAGGGCTGCTGGCTCTGCGCCAGGCGATTGCAGAGTATCTCCATCGCACAGAGGGACTCTCTTACGATCCCGCAAACCAAATTGTGGTGACGCCTGGAGCCATGGGAGCCTTGTTTTTGGCGCTGAAAGTGCTGCTGAATCCTGGGGATGAGGTTATCGTCAACGAACCCTGCTGGACTAATTATGTCCAACAGATCCGGATGTGCGGCGGCGTGCCGGTGTCGGTGAAAACCAACGCACAACGGGGATTTGATTTGGATGTATCCGCTATTGCCGAAGCTGTTACCGATAAGACAAAGGCCATTATTCTAAACAGCCCATGCAACCCCACAGGAGCTGTAGCCAGCACTGAAACGCTGCTCCAACTGGCCGAATTGGCCCAGAAGCAGGACTTGGTGATCTTGGCTGATGAGGTGTATAAGCACATCCTCTTTGATGGAAGGACTTATACAAGCTTTGCTGCTCTGCCCGGAATGAAAGAACGGACCCTGGTTATTGATAGCCTTTCCAAAACCTATGCGATGACCGGTTGGCGTATCGGTTATGCTGCCGGACCGGAAAATGTGATCCGGAATATGGTCAAGCTGCAGGAAAATGTCAGTGCTTGTGCGGCCACTCCCTGCCAGGTCGCGGCTATTGAAGCTTTGGAAGGTCCACAAGACCACTTGAAGTATATGGTGGAGCAGTACCGCCTGCGCCGTGACTATGTGATGAAGCGGATATCTGAGATCCCTGGTTTGTCCTGCCATGCTCCGGCTGGGACTTTCTACGCATTTATTGACATCAGTCAACTGGGTATGCCTTGTGAAGAATTTGCCATGAAACTGCTGGAAGAACGACAGGTGGTAGTGGTACCCGGTACGGCCTTTGGCGAATTTGGCGAGGGATATATCCGTCTGTCCTATGCGACATCCATGCAGTGCCTGGAGCAGGGGCTGCAGGAGCTGGAGGAGTTTGTCAGATCCCATGAGACTAAGGGGGATCCCGCATGAGTATGATCAACGGCACCCGCTTATATGATCATTTGACCCAACTTGGGCGAATCGGTTTTGTGCCGAAAGAAGGAACCACACGATTGCCGTATACCCCTGCCTATGACGAAGGACGAATCTATGTTCAACAGTGCATGGAACAGGCAGGACTTCAGACATCCGTCGATCCTGTAGGGAATCTGATCGGTACGCTTCCCGGTCAGGGAGAGATCATTTGCATTGGATCCCACATCGATACGGTGCCGGGGGGCGGGATTTACGACGGAACCTATGGTGTGTTGTCCGGAATCGAGTGTGTGCAGCGCCTTAAGGAGTTGGGATATCAAAATCGGCATCCCATCCAGGTGATTGCATTTACCGAGGAGGAAGGCAATGTCATTGGCGGAACTTTTGGAAGTAAGGCATTTACCGGCGGAGAGATCGATGAAGCTATGCGGCCAAATCTGGCCCTCCACGGACTTACAATGGAGCAGGTCGGCGCCTGCCGAAGAGATCTGACCCAATATCAGTGTTACTTGGAGTTACATATTGAGCAGGGCGGGGTATTAGAAGCTGAAAGAATGCAAATAGGCGTGGTTGATGGTATTGTGGGCATTGTGCGATATCGCATGACGGTTTCCGGCTGTGCCAATCATGCAGGCAGCACACCCATGCATCTGCGGGATGACGCGCTGGTGAAAGCCTGCCGGATCATTACCCAGCTTATGGAACGGACTGAGGCCGCTTCGCCGGATATGGTCTGCACTGTAGGAACCCTTCAGGTGTTCCCAGGAGCGGTCAATGTGATTCCGGGCAAGGTGGAGTTTATTGTGGAACTGCGCAACCCAACGATGGAGCCCATGGATCAGGTCATTGACTCCGTGCTGAAAGAGCACCCGGAGCTGGTAGGCGAAGAATATATTCGCCAGTCGCCTACCCAGTGCAGTTCTAAGCTGATAAAGCTGAGCGAGACACTGTGCCGCAACCGCGGTATCCGTTTTCGCAGAATGTTCAGCGGTGCAGGACACGATCTGATGAATTGGGGAAAAGCGGTTCCCTCCATGCTTCTGTTCATTCCCAGCAAAGACGGGATTAGCCACTCTATCCGAGAATACAGCGCTCCTGAGGACTTGTACCAGGGAGCTGAGCTGCTGATGGAGATGGTTCAGGCTTTGGACCAAGAGGAGGGAAAATTGTGAAGATCAAAATCATCAATCCCAATACGACGCAATCCATGACTGAAAGTATAGAAAATTTAGCACGTCGAGTGGCACGCAGCGACACTCAGGTTTGGGCGGTTACTCCGGCATCCGGGCCGGACAGCATCGAATGTTATGTGGATGAGTATTTGGCTGTTCCGGGGGTCCTGAAAGAAGTGATCCGGGGAGACCGAGAGGAAGGCGCCGATGCATTTATCATCGCCTGCTTTGGTGACCCTGGGCTTCAGGCAGCCAGAGAGGTCACCTCCAAGCCTGTGCTGGGTATCTGTGAGTCGGCCATTGCTGCTGCCAAATTTATTGCGCCGTACTTTTCTATCGTATCGGTGTTGGATCGGTCCCGCAAGGTCACAGAGGATGTGGTGTCCAACTATGGAGCGGAAAAGTTTTGCCGTTCTATCCGATCCACAGGTTTGAGCGTGCTGGAATTTGGCAGGGACCCCAAGAAGGGATTGGAAGCGTTAGCCTATCAGGGGAAGTTAGCCGTGCAGCAGGACGGCGCCGAATGTATTTTGCTGGGGTGCGCTGGTTTCGTGGACTTTGTTGAGGACCTGTCCGCCCAGCTGGGCGTTCCCGTGTTGGATGGGGTAATGCCAGCAGTTAAATTTGCGGAAGCCATGGTAGATATGGGGCTGCGTACCAGCAAGGTGTCTACTTGGGGCTTCCCAGAGCAGAAGAATATCGTAGGCTTTCCCATGTTTACCAAACAAGAATTGATATTTTAGGAGATGACAGTATGCGTACCTTGATTAAAGGAGGCACAATTGTAACCGCAGAACAAGAGTATGTGGGGGATATTCTGGTGGAGGGCGATGTGATCCGCGCAATGGGGACACATTTGGACGAAGCTGCAGATCTTGTGATAGACGCCAAGGGTAAATATGTGTTTCCGGGAGGCGTAGACCAGCACACTCACTTTTCCGCCCTGTGTAATGTCGGCAACCGTGACACCGCCGGATATGAGACGACCGACTCTGCTATTGTAGGCGGCACGACCACCATTGTGGACTTTGCTCCGCAGGATCCAGATCGCGGACTGCTGGATTCCATTGATTATCGAATCAATGTGCGGGCGAAGGATAAGTCTTGTGTGGATTTTGCACTGCATTCCATGGTGACATATATTATGGACAGTATCTTTGATGAGATCGAAGAATTTCCTCGGAGAGGCATTTCCAGCATCAAGATTTTTATGGCCTACAACGGCTCTCCGCTTCATGTAGATGACGGTACTTTCTTCCGTATTCTGGAGAAGAGCCGACAGGTTGGCGCTACGGTATTTGTGCACGCAGAGAATGGAGAGATCCTGAATTTCCTCCGCAGCGAGTGTGTAAAGAAGGGCCAACTGACGCCGCATTACCATTATGTTTCCCGTCCGCCTTTTACTGAGGCGGAGGCGGTGCGCCGGGCTATTTATCTGGCTGGTCAGACCGATACGCCTCTTTATATTGCTCATATGACCTGTCGGGAAGCCATTGCCGAATTACAAAAGGCCAAGGGAACTGGCCAGCGGGTTTCCGGCGAGACTTGCACTCACTATCTGACCACCACTAAGGAAGTTCTGGATAATCCGGATTTCAATGAAGCGGCTAAGTTCGTTTGCTCCCCCGCTTTGCGGGATCGTGAGGACTGCGAGGCTCTTTGGCAGGCATTATCCGACGGACTGCTGACGGCGGTCTCATCCGACCACTGCGGTATAGATGTGGCAGAGCTCAAGCAGGCCGGCAGGAATGATTTTACTCAGATTCCAAACGGTTCCCCCGGCGCCGGCGATCGACTGCATATGGTGTGGACTGAAGGCGTATGCACGGGAAAGCTGACCCGCCAGAAATTTGTAGATGTTATTGCCACTCAGCCGGCAAAAATCAACGGTATCTATCCGAGAAAGGGAACGCTGGCGGTAGGTTCTGACGCAGATGTTGTCATTTTCGATCCCAATTATGAGGGGACAGTTCATCTGGCAGATAACCCTAACGGCGTGGACTACAACCTCTATGAGGGCCGTCGTCAGTCTGGTCGGGTGGAGACGGTTCTGCTGCGAGGCCAGGTTGTGGTGGAGAACGCCAAGTTTGTTGGCCGCTACGGCCAGGGAAAATTCATCCCTGCAAATATGTACGCATCCGGTTACGAAAACCGAAATTAACCAAGTGTGATCCGTAGTTACTCGCGCTGCCAAAACCGAAGATGTTGGGAGCGGTGGGAGGCTGGAACCCGGAGTGCGCAAAACGTTTGGTCTGTTCATGAAAATATACGGTATATCGTATGATCAGTCTCGTTCAAAGCTGATATGCCGTGTCTTGATTTTGCAAGACTTACGTTTTGCGCATCCCTGGACCGAGAAAGTGAGGAGGTGTGATTTGCAGATTCGGATAGGGCCTGTAGTTGCGGAAGCAGAGATTCCATGAAAAAAACCACAGATAATTTATAACAGGAGGCTTGTTATATGGATACTACATATGGAGTGTTGTGTCTCATTCCCCCCATCGTGGCAATCGGATTGGCCCTGTGGACCAAACAGACGATTTTCTCTTTATTCATCGCGGTTTGGTTGGGGTCCACAATGATGAACGGCTTTAACCCTTTGGTTGGTTTTGTCAAAATTATCTCGGACTATATGATCCCCTCTCTCAGCGGAAATGCATCTTTGATCATTTTGGTTACACTCTCCGGCGGTATGATCGCCATGCTCCGTACCACTGGTGCTGCAGAGGCCTTTGCTACCAGGGTGACAAAGGTTATCAATACTGCCAAGAAGGGGCAGATCGTTACTTGCCTAAGCGCCTTCATTTTCAGCTATACGGAGCCCTGCCTCATGCTTGGTACTATCATGCGGCCCGTTACTGACATGGTGCGCATCTCTCGGGCAAAATTGGCTTATATCTTGGATTCCATGGGATGCAATTTAGCTGCGCTTTCTCCCATTAGCAGCTATGGTCCCTTTATCACGGGACTGATTGCCGCAGAGCTGTTGGCAAGCGGCGTTGAGGGCAACGAATGGGGCATCTGGTTGAATATGCTTCCGTTCAATCTGTATGGCGTATTTGCCATGATTTCTGTTTTGATCGTTGCTGCTTTCGGCTTGAACTTTGGCCCTATGTACAAGGAAGAAAAGCGGGCCAGAGAGACCGGAAAGCTGCTGGACGACGGGGTTCAGCCCTTGGTTCCAGAGGTGAAAAATGAACTGCCCGCAGATTATAAGCTTACTATGTGGAACTTTATTATCCCTATTGTTTGCCTGTTTGGCTCTCTCTTTGCCACCATTTTCTGGTCCGGCGATCTGGTTAACAACGGGTTGGTGGGATGCTTCCGCAATGCCAACATTACACTTGCTATTTGCATCGCCTTTATGGGTGGCGCGCTGGGTGCGGGCATCATGGGTGTAAGCACCAAGCTCTTCAGCGTGACCAAGGCGTTCGATACCTTTGTCAACGGTATGGCCGAACTGATCTCGGTTCCCTTTATTCTGGTGTGCGCATGGTCCTTGGGCTCTATCGTCAAGGGTATGGGGACCAGCGAGTTCCTGATCCATATTGTGGAGCATTACCTGACTCCCGGCATGGTTCCGGCTTTGGTATTCCTGTTTGGCGCACTCATTTCGTTTTCGACCGGTTCCTCTTGGGGCGTGTGGTCTATTATGATGCCCATTGCTTTCCCGATGGCCGTCGCCTTTGATATTTCCATTCCGTTTGTTGTTGGCGCCGTGATTGGCGGTGGCCTGTTCGGCGACCAGTGCTCCCCTATCTCCGATACGACTGTGCTCTCTTCTACCGGTGCTTCCTGCAACCATATCGTCCATGTTATGACGCAGATCCCCTACGGAATTACGGTTGGTATTTCGGCTTTCGTGGGATTCCTTTTTGGCGGACTGACCGGACAGTATGTCTTGAGTATTGCGGTTACTGCTGCTATTCTGACAGTGAGCCTGATTACTCTGACTCAGCTTACCAAACGGCGTTACCCTGAGAAGGTACACTAACTGCTTTGTCGTTGGAATAGGAGACATTTATGAAAAAGATTGATACCATTGTGGTGGCCCCGCATTTCTATACGATGGAGGGAGCCGGCGTGGGCTATCATAGTGATGCCGCTATGGCTGTAGACGGAGGCAAAATCTTGAAGGTGGGCAACCGGCCTGAGATTTTAGCGGAATATACAGCTGAGGAAATGATCACCTTGGATCATCATATGGTGCTGCCTGGTTTTATCGACGGCCATATGCATACTGCATGCAATATTATGCGCGGATTGGCCCAAGACACCAACAGTTGGATGATGTTCGGCCTCCAGCCCTTTGACAACGCAGTTAATGACGAGGAACGGGATGTGGGCAGCCGAGTGGCCATTCTGGAGGCCGTCCGGGCAGGCACTACCACACTGGGCGACTATGAATCCAAAATGGAAAATGTGTGTGCTTTCATCGATAAGGTGGGCGCCCGAGGGAATATTGCACAGACGATTCGAGCGGCTAAACGACGGGTTTATCAACCGGGCGAACTCTATGAGTTTGATGATGCCATGGGAGAGGAGAGCCTGAATCGAAACATTGATCTGTATAATAAATGGAACAACAAGGCAGGGGGACGGATTAAGATCCTGTTTGGCCCGCAAGGCGCTGACTTTGTCAGCCCGGAGATGCTGTTGCGTATCCAAAAGGCGGTCAAGGAGCGGGGTACCAAAATCCATATGCATGTGCAGCAAGGAGATCGAGAGACCTATCAGATCGTCCAGCGCTATGGCAAGCGTCCTACAGCTTTTCTGGATGAGTTGGGCTATCTGGATGAATCTCTTATTGCAGTCCATCTTACTGACTGTACAGATGAGGAAGCTGCCCTTATTGCCAAACGAGGTGCCTCAATGATCGTTAATCCGGGTTCGATCGGCATCATTGATGGCATTGTCTGCCCAAGTGTTGTTTTCCAGCAGGCGGGCGGTGTGGTGGCCTTGGGTTCCGATCAGGCTCCGGGCAACAACTGCCATAACATCATCAATGAGATGAAAAATGTTTGCCTCTTCAACAAGATCAAGTATCAGAATCCGGAAGTTATGCCCGCCTGGAAAGCCCTGCGTATGGCCACCATTGAGGGTGCTCAAGCGATTGGCTTGGGCGATACCGTAGGCTCTCTTGAGCCTGGAAAACGCGCGGACTATATTGCTATAGATCTCAGTTGTCCCTCCATGTTGCCGGTGTACACCTACCCAATGCGCAACATGGTACCTAATCTGGTTTACAGTGCCAGGGGATCCGAGGTTTCGCTGGTTGCAGTGGACGGCAAGGTCATAATGCGAGACGGCGCGTTTACCAATGTAGATGAAAAAGAGTACTTAAATGAGATATCTAAGTACCCAGATGACATCGGTCGGCGTGCAGCAGATGAGTTCTTCTCCATTGATGGGACCAATGCTCATTTTATGCGTGAGGATAAGCTGTAAGCGCCTGTTTTGGGGCCTGAGGAAGATCTCCTCAGGCCCTCCCTTTTTATCAAGGTGGAAAGCTGTATGGCGGTCGGATATTGCGCGCTTGAATGGTTCGTCTCCAGCCATACAATTACGAGCGCTTTGTTCAGGCGGACCACTTGGAGTTTTCTTTCGGTGGCGGGGAAGCTAACGTAGCTGTTTCGCTGGCTAACTACGGCCTTGACGCCGTCTACGTCACCAAACTGCCCGCGCATGCCATCGGACAGGCTGCGGTCAACTCTCTGCGCCGCTACGGCGTGGATACCTCTATGAGCGTGCGTGGAGGCGACCGTATCGGTATCTACTATAATGAGAAAGGCGCGTCTCAGCGCGGTTCCGTTTGCATTTATGACCGGGCGCATTCTGCCATTCAGGAGTCCACTCCCTCTGACTTCGACTGGGATGTGATTTTTAAAGGCGCGGACTGGTTCCTCTTTACCGGCATCACGCCTGCGCTCGGCCCCAACATGGTGAATGCCTGCCGTGACGCCTGCAAGGCGGCGAAGGCACACGGGGTCAGGATTAGCTGCGATCTCAACTACCGTGGCAAGCTGTGGAGCCGTCAGCAGGCACGGGAGGCCATGACTGATCTGTGTCAGTACGTGGACGTATGCATTTCCAACGAGGAGGATGCCAAGGATGTGTTCGGCATTGAGGCGGAGGCGACCGATATCTATGCCGGCGAGATCAACCGCGAGGGCTACAAGTCCGTTGCAAGGCAGCTTGCTGATCGGTTTGGCTTTGAAAAGGTCGCTATCACGCTGCGCGAGTCCCGCTCGGCGTCCGACAACGGTTGGAGCGCCATGCTGTTTGACGCTGTCGGCGATGAATACCATTTCTCCAAAAAATATGACTTGCATATCGTTGACCGCGTGGGTGGCGGCGACAGCTTCGGCGGCGGTCTGATTTACGCCCTGCTCGCCGGTAAGGGCAATCAGCGGGCTGTGGAATTTGCCGTGGCGGCCTCCGCGCTCAAGCATACCGTCGAGGGCGATTATAACATGGTTACAGCGGCCGAGGTGGAAAAGTTGGCCGACGGCGATGGTTCCGGCCGCATCCAGCGCTGAATTGATTTTTAAAATATTCCCTGAATTTATAAAGTGTCATTGTAAGCTGCTGATCACTTCAAGATAGGGACTCTTGCGATTCTTCACCTTCCTTTCCTGAGTACGGCATTGTTCGTTGGTGAAAGGGACTGATACCCTGCCAAAGCGACGAACAATGCCAAGGGAGCGCAATGTTGGCAGACGAATAATAAGACCACGCAGCCCAGCGGGGCCGCGTGGCCAGAGGAAGCGGACGCACGCCAGAGGCGTGCATTCGCTTCCTCTGGCTTTTCTTTGCCCAAATGTGAGAGAGAAGTGAGATGCGCCAGGTAGCAGCATGAGTGAAGCACCCATGCTTCGGCGTTCGAGTCGCATCAGTTCATAAAATCAACCGGCTGCATCTCGAAAATGTCGCCTGTCGCGGGGAAAAACTGCTTTTTGAAAAAAATGTTTTTAAAACTTTTTGCGGCGAAAAAGATGATAAATATGTGAAAACACCGCGCAAAAGCACGGTGTTTTCTGTGCTGCATCTTTCATCAACACATTTTGGTATGCCCGACTGGATTCGAACCAGCGGCCTTCAGAGTCGGAGTTATCAGGCCGTCAAACCGGAAACCCTTGCGGCGCAGGGGCTTGATTGGTCTTGCACAAATTTCCACCATTTTACAAAAAAACCTCGGAAGCCTTGCAGGGCAAGACTTCCGAGATTTTTCGCGGTAGTAGTCAAATAGTAGTCTGCGCGCTTCGCAAGTCATGCGACTCGGTTCATTTGCGCAACCTTATCGATGAACTCTTTCATATCCTCGATGTAGGTATATGGTGCATACTCAGAATAGATTTCGGGAGAATCCAGAATAACGATCTGCACCCCGTCTGCTCTCAGTGCCTCCAGCGTTCCGGGAAGGCAGCGGGCCTCGTTGGGCGTCTTACAGAGGTAGGCAAGGCAGCCCTGCTGATCAAAGATTTTTGCAACGATGTATATCTTTTTATCGCCCATTGTCACACGCCTCCAATCTCTTTTGAAAGTCCTGCTCAGTTTTGATCAAACCGGCAATATACTCCTGATAAAGCTTTTTTCCGATTTCCGGGCTTTTGTACTTGTAGACATACTGGTGGCTCCAGAGGTTGAAGTAATAATCTTTGCCACACCATAGCTGCACTTCTATCGGGTATGCCAAATTATCCCGCTGGTAATAAAGATGGATCGCACGGTAACCATCATCCACCTGTTTCCCATTCCGCAAATCAACAACTCTGAAATAGTCTGAGAAGCTAACTGGATACTCATCAAAGCGAAGTCGAAAACCAAGCGCATCATTAAAGCACTGCTTAAAGCCGCCGTGGTTGGCGAGCGCCTTTTCATATTTTCGCATGATGGAGTCATCGCTTTTGAAGCGGGAACCTATCAAATTTTCCTGAACGAGTGTATCAATGTATCCTGCTCTGTATTTCGCAATATCATCGAGAATCAAGTTGATTGGTGTTGCGCTCAGAGAAATTTGTTTCAGGCTTTGCCCAAGCGTTGAACGATAAGACAGTAAGTCCAGCGTTTCTTTTGGAATAAACAAATCCATATTAAAATACCTCTACTCAATACCTCTTCTATTGTTCACAGTATAGCATGAAATGTCCAAGAGTAAAAGGGATTTTACGCTTTCCCACACGAATTACTATTTTTTGCAAAGAACCCAGCCTTTAGAACAACATAAACCTCCTGCGGTGAATTACATACTGAGAGATCCGCAATATTTCCTACACTATTTTGAAGACGATGAACGATCAGCCCCCCATCTGCCCTCAGTGCCTTCGGCGTTCCGGGAGCGCATCGGACCTCGTTGGGCGTCTTGCAGAGGCAGCACAAGCCCGCCCGATCTACTCAGGCGGGCTTGTGCTGCTTTGTTTTGTGCTTCAGTTCAGGGCAAAGACACGGACAGCTTCCGCCAGCGTCACCATCTCGCCGCGCGGAACATAGGCGACGCTCTTTCCGTCAACGACGGTCAAACATTTGCTGCCGTCGTAACGATACAGCGTGATCGTGAGTTCCGGTTCGTCCTCATGATCCAAGTGCAGCGTCAGGCTGATCTCCTGTTGGCCGGTGGCCTTTTCAGAGGTAAACTCCTCCGCGGTCAGTGTCTCCAGTGCGTCCTGCAAATCACCGATCTCGATTTCCGCTTCCTCGCAGAGCCATGTCCGCTCCTTGCCGTCCTTCTGAGCGGTGAGCGTGTAGGTCTCGCCGTCCAGCGTAACATCTATGCCGGTCACATCATCAAAGTTGCCGGAGAAGATCTCCTGATGCCGCAGGTCATTGTAGTCGGCTGTCATGAGCGAGCGATAGCTGCTGCCGGAGATCTGATAAATGATCTTGGAATTGCCCACACGCGCATAGGCGGTAATGTCCGAAGTATCCTCATCCTCCGCATCTGCGGCAGCTTTCTTCTCCGCGGGATCTCTGCTGATATGCAGCACAAAGGTATCGGAGGTTCCGTCGTCCGTGTAGTCCACGCTGACGCTCAGCTCGGGATCGTCCAGCCCGTAGGCGGACAGTTCTTCGTCCGTGACCTTGTAGGTCACATAGTCGGTGAGTTCCAGATAGCGCAGGACGCTGATATAGGAGTTGACCCGGCTGGTATCCAGCGGCTTTCCGTCCGCGGTAAAGTAGACGTCATCGGCGCAGATGCTCTTGCCGTCTTCGTCATAAATCACGCTGTAGTCCTCGCTTCCCGCAAAGCGGATCTGGCTGACCTCGTCGAAATACGGCACATCGTCGTTGGCGATCAGGTCTTTCAGCTCTACATCGTATGCGTCCAGCGGATCGCTGGCGGCGAGATACACATTGCCGTCCCCAATGTCCATGTAGCGCTGGGAATCCATCGTGCTGTAATCTCCCAGCTTCACTGTGTAGGTTTTATCATCCGTAGTCAGTGTGATGGTGCAGGTCGGCGCATCTAATCCGTACTGGCCGAGGTCTTCGGCATTTTCAATGGTGAACGCTGCGCTCAACGAGCGAAACGGCTCCAAAAAGTGCGTCCATGGCGCTGTCGCTGACGGGAAATTCCGCGTCGTCATCGTACTGCCAGCCGTCATCGCCGCAGCGGAAGCTCCATGTTGTTCCGTCCTGCTCCCAGCACAGCGCGGTCACCTTCGCAGTCTCAATGGATAAAACGGTTTCACCGCTGGTTTTGATCTGCTCCTTCTTCTCCTCCGAGAGCATTGCAGCCAGCGCTGCGAGGCAGACTGCAATGAGAATGCCCAAGAGGATACAAAGTTTTTTAGACCGCTTCATTTTGCTTCCTCCTTCTTGTCAGCACAACGCCCACGCCGATGCCGAGGTAAGCCAGCGGGAACGCGCCGATCATCAGTACCTTCAGCAGCGAGGCTGTCGAGCCGCTGATGGACAGGTAGTCATAGTTCAGCGACTTGCTGCGGATCGCCATGGCCTCGCTCTCGCCGATCATATCCGCCAGCGCATTCATAACAAGGTCGCCGTTGGCGCCGGAGGACGAGGCGTTATAGGCGTCCTCAAGGAAATAGGACGAGGTGAACCACACCATTTCTCCGCCGCCGCTGGTCTGTATGGACACACCGGTGGCAAAGGGGCCGTCGATGTCGCCGTCCTCATAATCGTAGGTGGACATGGCGTAGCCCGCCGCCTTGCTGAAGGAGGTTCCTGAGGTGGTCAGCAGCTCCGTCACCGTTCCGTCGGCGGAACCATCCACAGTCAAGCCCAGCGCGATGGGCATGATAACAGAATAATTGGAGTCGATCAGCGAATCGGTGATGTCATCGCTGTGCAGCTCTGGCAAAAGAGCCGCCGGGCCGCTGAACGCCGAGTAACAGCTGGTGTCGCTTTCTACCACGATCCCCTCCGCCGGCTCCATGCCGTAGTCAGAGAGCAGGCTATACAGGTTTTTCAGGATCCCGTCCTCACGGGTGGGGCCGGCGATTACCAGCAGCTTGCCGCCGCCGGATACATACTCCGCCAGCAGATCCCGCTCGTCCTCCGAAATGTCGCTCTCCGGCGCGTAGATCATCAGGCAGTCCGCGTCCTCCGGAATGGTTTCCGTATGGAGAAGGGACAGGCTCTCCGTTTCGATGTTGTCCTTTTCCACCTGCTCGGCAAAGGTGCTGGGGAGGTCGGCCTCGCCGTGGCCCTCCACGAGGTAGAGCTTGGGCTGCTCCTCGTTTACCACATAGTCGATAGCCGAGGTGATGGCGCCTTCACCATCGAAGGAGGTGGAGTAGGAATAGGAGTACATATCCGCAGTCTGAACGTAAATATCATTGTAGCTGATATAACGGCTGCGTTCGCCGCTCTCAACGATCAGGCTGTTGTTGGGGACGCTCTCGCTGGTGTACTGCTGGGTAAAGGTGGGATAGACATCTGGGTTCTTTTTCGCCACCTCAATGTGGTCGGACAGACTTTCGTACTTGCTCAGCAGGTTTTCGATCACATCGTTTTCTTCGCCGGATTGCACGACCCAATAGATGGTCACATCCTGCTGAAGATTGTTGACCACGACCTTTGTGTTGCTGGTGATGGAATAGAGCTTGCTGGAGCTGATGTCATAGTTGGTCATGGACTTCGGCAGCGCCGAGGCGAACACATTCACCGCAATCAGGATCGCCAGCACGATGGCCGTGATGGTAAGTGAATAGGAGCCACCCCGCAGGGCGTTGCGGTTCCGGTCAGGGGAAGCGGAGGGGCGCTTGAATGATATTTTTTTCATCAGTTATACCTCCGTTTCTCCATCGACTGCACCGACAAAAACAGGAAAAAGCCCATGACGCTGACATAGTAGACGATGGCCGTGAGATCAAATGCGCCGTTGACAAAGCTATTGAACTGGCGGAACAACGAGAGCTTTGTCATAATATCCGGCAGCAGCCCCTCGAAGGCACTGCTGTTCACAAAGTAGGCGACCGAGAGCGCTGCGATCAGCACAAGGGTCACACCGTAAGCCAGATTCTCGTTCCGGGTCAGGCCGCGGATCACCACACCCAGCAGCAGCGCGATGACGTACAATGCGATCAAAGATCCCATGGCCGTAGACGAGGTGTATTCCGCAAGGCTCACGCTGTAATAGTTCAGCAAGATCGCCGCGATGCCGATACCGGCGGCGAAGCCCTGATTATCCGTCAAGGAGGAGAGGAACATCCCCACCGCCAGCAGCGCCGCCCCCATCATGAAAAAGGCAAACAGAGACCCGTAGGGGGTGGGCAGATACACATCCCCGAATTGGGAAAACAGCAGCGGGTAGAGAGAAATGACCGCCAGCGGGATCAGGTACACCACAAGAAGGGCGAGATACTTACCCAATACCACCTGCGTGGTGGTGATGGGCAGAGAATAGAGCAGCTGGTCCGTCCGCTGCCGCCGTTCCTCCGCCATGGTGCGCATGGTCAGGATCGGAACGATGACCACGAAAATGATGCTGGCAAAGCTGAGCACAAACTCAAAGTTGCTCACCGCCGCCTGCAAATTGTAGAGCACGGAACCAAGTCCCACCACTGCCAGCAGAAACGCGCCGAATACATAGGCAGTCAGTGAGTGGAAATAGTTTCGCAGCTCATGGCGAAAAATTGCGCCCATTAAGCGTCCACCTCCGTTTCGTTTGGTTCTTCGGTGTATTGCTCAGATTCTTCCGCTTGACCGCTTTCCGTCAGCTCAAGGAATACATCCTCCAGACTTGCCTTATGCACAGACAGTTCCAAAAGCGCCTGATCCTCCTTTGCAAAGGCAAAGAAAATGCTGCGGGAGACTGCGTGCATATCCTCGCAGTCCGTTTTGAGGTGCATGGTCACCGCGCCGTCTGCCGCGCTCTCTGCGGGCTCGACCTGCGTGATATGGGGCAGCGCCGCCAACAGCGCCTGTGCCTTTCCCACGGGGGCGTCTGTGGTGAGCACGATCTCGCCCGCCGAGCGCAGCTGCCGCTCCAGCTCCGCCGGAGTGCCGAGGGCGGTCAGCGTCCCTTTGGAAATGATGAGGATCTTGTCACAGATGGTCTGCACCTCGGAGAGGATATGGGAGCTGAAAATGACAGTGTGGCGCTTTCCAAGCTCCTTGACCAGATTTCGGATCTCGATGATCTGAATGGGGTCAAGGCCGACGGTCGGCTCATCCAGAATGATGACCTCCGGCCTGCCGAGCAGCGCCTGCGCAATGCCCACGCGCTGCCGGTAGCCCTTGGAAAGCGTGGATATCCTGCGGTTTCGAACCGGCTCAATGCCCGTGCGCGCCACGGCATCGGCGATCTGTACCGTCAACTCCGCTCCACGCAGGCCCTTGGCCTCTCCAACAAAGCGCAGGTATTCCAGCGGCGTTTCGTTCAGGTAGAGCGGCGGCTGCTCGGGGAGATAGCCGATGAGCCTTTTGGCCTTTTCCGGCGCATCAAAAATATCGTAGCCGCCGATGCGCACATGACCCTCCGTTGCGGAAAGGCAGCCGGCCATGATATTCATGGTGGTGGACTTCCCCGCTCCATTGGGGCCGAGGAAGCCGTAGATCTGACCGCTTTCGATGGTAACGCTCAGATCCGAGACCGCCGGATGCTCGCCGTATCGCTTGCTCAGGTGTTCAATTTCGATCAAAGGAACACACCCTCCTTCTTTTTCGGATGCCCCCATTGTAGATGCCCAACTTAAAAGCAAGTTAAAAATCCATTTTCTCCGTTTTTTAAGTTGTTTTTGAGTCCGCCGCGTATGATGGAGTCAGCTTGAAGGGAGGTGCTTTTCCATGAAGTTCATCCGCAGGGCCTCGATCCCCGCCTGTTTGCTCGTCTGCTTATTTCTTGTTTTTTGTGCATATTCAAACTTATTTCACAAATCCGCGATAGAATCAGAACAGGAAGAAAATTTGGAACTTACGACGGTTTTCCGATATGAAAACGGAATAGCGATACGCAGAGGCAGCGTTCGTATCCGCTGCCGGCAAACAGAACAGTCCGCCGCGCTGAACGATCGCGGAGAAGCATCCTCCTTTCAAGTGCCGAAAGATAACGAGGCAACCTTGATCCTTACAGGAAGCGACGGCCGGGAGATCAGCCGCATCGCACTGCATTTTACCGCCGCTGCGGTGACAGACGCCTCCACAGATGAAAACGGCGTCGGGCACATCTCCGTCAAAGCCGAGGCAGAGCATCTGACGCTGCTGCTGACGCTGGACGAGAGCGACCGCCTGCGCTGCGGCCTGTACCTGAATGACTTACAATGACAGCAAGGAGGTCGATCATGGACTATTCAGTACCGGAAGTAACATCGGCGGAGCGGGAGTTCTACGGAGAGAACCTGATCCTGCTGGAAGGCGCGATCTCCGAGTTTCTCTCCTGCATGGATATGATCCGCCGCTACGAGGTGCAGCTGGGAAACCGCGACCCGGTCGCGTCGTTTCAAACGCGCATCAAAAGCGCGGAGAGTATGCGGCAAAAGCTGCAAAGGCTCGCTTTTCCCATCACGGCGGAAAGCGCGATGAAAAACGTCTTTGACGCTGCGGGCATCCGTCTGGTCTGTCCGTTCATTCAGGATATCGACCGCACGGCGGAGCTGATTCGCGCCATCCCCTGCGTGCAGATCCAAACGGAAAAGGACTATATCCGCAGCCCGAAGCCCAACGGCTATCGAAGCTATCACATGATCCTTTCGATGCCGCTGCGCTTTTTGGGCAATTCCCGCAAAACCGTATGGCTGGAGGTCCAGCTGCGCACCATCGCCATGGACTGCTGGGCCAATATCGAGCATCAGCTCAAATATAAGCAGAACATTCCGGATCAGGCGCTGCTGATACAGGAGCTGAAGCGCTGCGCCGATGAGATCACCTCCACCGACCTTTCCCTGCAAACCATCCGCGATCTGATCGAACACCATGAGGAGGGACCGATATGAGAGTTTTAGTGGCCGATGACGAAGCTGCCATGACCCGCGCATTGGAGGCGCTGCTCAAGCGGGAGCATTATTCCGTGGATGTGGTCAACAACGGGCAGGACGCGCTGGACTATGGCCTTGCGGAAAACTATGACGCGCTGGTACTGGACATCATGATGCCGAAGCTGGACGGGCTTCAGGTTTTGACCGCTCTGCGGGAGCAGGGCGTCGCGACCCCTGTTCTTCTGCTGACGGCAAAAAGCCAGATTGAGGATCGGGTGGCGGGGCTAACCGGCGGCGCGGACGATTATCTTCCCAAGCCCTTTGACCCAAGAGAATTCGTAGCGCGGGTGGGGGCGCTGACCCGCCGCGGCGGTGCCTATAGGTGAATGAAGGAAGGCTGCCATTCGGCAGCGACGACAGTACCGCAGATGTGAGGATACCTCATAAGAACCGCCTGTCCCGGCTTGGAGCCATGTTTTTTCATTGTCGTGCAGGTTCGGCCTCTCCGCTCAAAGCAGGAGATCACGACAGGAAAGCGGAGAGATTGCTGTATCGCAGTCTCTCCGCTTTCGACATGGATGGCTGTTCAGAAGCTCTGAACAGGGGGAGGTATCAGATGGTGTGTTCTCAGTGGCCGAATGCCTACTGGATCTTTCTTAGGCGGATATAAAATGCTGCTTCAACTCGCATGTTTGTTGCCTGCCGATTGGCCTCTTGCATCCTACATTTTGCTGACAACAGTCCTGATATCTACCACTATAAAGGCTATCCCTCGCTTATTCATCTGCCTCCGATCATCCTTCTGGTAATTGCTCAATTGTATGCTTCCGTCGATAGCTGGACCATAGTTGAAGTCCCACTGGGACAAACGGACTGGTAACGTCACATAGCTGCCGTGTTCAGCCGGATGCATCTGTTCCTGTGTTCATTTTTGAAATGATGTCAGAGAGGAAGCTGTCTGCGTTCCCGGCCCTCAGGTCCTTTTTCTGGAGCAGCAGCGCGCATTCATCGTCGCAGACCACAAGCCACAAATGCAATGATTCAAAGGCGCTCTTTATCCGTGTGTACGGGAGATGTTCTTCGTTCTCCTCCACGCAGATCGTTATGCCAGCATCCTCGAAGCGGATGGTGGTTTTGAGCTTTTCCCAATCAACGGTGCGCCGCAGCTCCAGCGCTTTCCGCGCCTCCTTTTTGCAGGACGCCGGTATGCGCGGCGGTGTTCTTCCGCGAGCAAGGGCAAACTCCAGCAGACCTGCAATGATCACGGCTCCGCCCACAATGATCACATCGGTGGTTCTTGGCGGCATCATGCCAAGGATCAGCGTCAAAAGGCCCAAAGCCAGCAGGAACACGCCATAAATACGGCAGCGCACCGTCCGCTTTTCGCGCCCCGGGCCTTTCGCGGCGTGAGTTCTGATGCGGTCTATCGCATTCCACATAGCGGGGCAGCGCCGCCGGCTCTCAGCTTCCAAACGCTGGTGCAGCAGCTCTGCGGTTTCTCTGTCCACAGCAGGATCATCGTAGTTGCTTATTTGAAAAAGATACATGCGCTTCTCCATTTCGAAATCGTCTCATTGAGAGTGCCGGAAAATTCCATTCACAGCATATCGGACTGCCACCGGGCAGTCCGATATGCTGTGATGTGCTGATAGTTCCTTGCACGAGAACTGCCGACCGCCTGCGTCCTATTTTTCAAACAGATACAGCAGGTATCCGTAGCCCTCGGCCTCCATTTTTTCATAGGGGATGAAGCGCAGGGCTGCGCTGTTGATGCAGTAGCGCACGCCGTTGGGCGACTCCGGATCGCCGGTGAACA
>ERZ791905.959-NODE-959-length-21804-cov-7.440526_pt1 | contig 21804 bp, 27 predicted proteins | sample MGYA00510147_ERZ791905 | MGnify/ENA primary metagenome ERZ791905 (study PRJEB30046, sample SAMN00792084) | human gut metagenome | study: EMG produced TPA metagenomics assembly of the A metagenome-wide association study of gut microbiota in type 2...
CCGTCACATCGCAGAAAAATCCGGCGGGGTGAGTACGGTTACCTATCAGGACGGCGTATTCTGCGCAAAGGTCATGCTTCGGGGATAATTATGCCTGGCCTTTCCAAAACGGCACGACCACAGATTTCGGCAGTCTCTCTTCCGGCAATCCCTGAACAAACTGTATCGCCGTTTTTGCAAAGATGTTTGACTTCACCGTGTCCCAAACTGCCAGTTTTACTATCTTGACTTTTTTAAGCAGAATAGCAGATCCCATTTTATCGTTGACGGCCGTGCCTACACGATTGACCAGTATTTAAAACTGTACTGATTTGAGCCCTACCCGTGCTATGCCCGGATAGGGCTCTTTGGTTACGGGCAATTATCGAGCGGATAAGAATAGCCTGCCAAAAAGCATACCTTTTGACCGACTGAACTGAACATGAAAAACACGCCCCAAGAGTGCGCCAAAACATCGGCGTTCACTTTTGGGGCGTGTCATTTTCGTTTAGTACATTTTGGGTCAGCGGGGGCAACGAGGATCTTCCCACTAACCCTCGGCTTTTGTAAAGATTATTTTGTTATCAACGACTTCGAAAAGCAGCTCATCTCCGTCGTTAAGATCCAATGCATTCCGCACCCATTTTGCAATATGGATCTGCCCATCATTAAACATAGTTGTAACATACGAATTAAGGCTCTCTCTAGTTACTCCTGGAATCAAGCCACCATCAATAGCGCTGTAAATTGTTGCTCGGGCTTTTGGGGCAGTGCTCCACTTTTCTTCTTGCAATCTATCAATAATATTTGCTGGGCTTAATTTTTCTTCTAGAATTAGCATTGCAATGTGCTGAGCCAGCTCAGGAGAAATAGAGCAAATTGCCGGTCGTCCCTTTTCGGATAAATGACCTCTGTATTGTTCCTCAGCATGGCCCGGATCATAGATTCCACTGATGGAGCCCCGATCTATTTCCCGATAAATCGTTGCGTTATGGATGCCTAATGCACGAGCGATATCCACTTTCTTAGTGCCTTTGTCTAACAATTCTTTTATCCTTAGTCTTTGCTCATATGATAGGTGACTGTATGTTCTTGGCATGCATCGCGCCCCCAACATTTATTCTCATTTTTATTCTATAATCCTGTTCTTTCCGGGCGATGAAGAATTTATGGCAAATCTTATTTCGGAGTGCAGGCACCACCCTGCATGGGCAGCTTGTTGACACCCTTGTAGTCCACGAACTTGCCGGCAGATGGTTTTGCAGCCGGCACTTTCTGTACGGTGCTGCCCATCATTGCCTTCATCTTTTCGATCTTCTTATCGAGCTTAGGGGTAGGTTGTCCATTCCGGGTTGCCTGTGCCTTGGCCATTGTAAGACGCTGATATTGTTGCTTCAAAGACATCTCTTGTTTTTTCAATATGATCCCTCCATTAGTAGTTTTTGAGGAACAACGACTTCAGGCTAAACTATTAGGCCTCTTCCCAGAGGCTTGTCCTCATATGTATCCAGGACACATCAATATTTTCTTTGAATTTTTCCCCGTTCACAGTTGTGGCAACGATACAGCACTGCTTGAATCCTAACCGTTTGCAATGCCGTTCGATTGCATCCGCATCCTGCTGAGTCAGAACATATGATATGTTGTGGTATGGAAGGACAGTGGCGTCTTCACTACTTGGGAAGCACTGAATCAGAAGTTGCTTCCGCCAACACATGTCAAAACTCTCAATGATAACCGGTGATTGGCCTACATTATATATGTCGATAGAGTACTCAGATGCGCTTGTTTTGGTGCGCAATTCAGCCTCCACCAGTTCGCTATCTGGAGTAGAATTGAGCTTAAAGCAAAGCTTCGGTTTCGCTCTGCGGATGGCACTCACTTCGTTTAGCCCCCAGCCGATGATTACGCCAAGGATAGTGAAGAAACCTCCAAAAATTACAGGAATTACAGAGTCACCCATGATCATCACCTATGTCTATACAACCCCCGATGAATATTGATGCTCGCTCCGGCTCTCACTTGTTTCCTTTCACGCGGTTGTGATGTTTACAAAGCATTTGTCCATTGTCAAGCTCAGTTTTTCCGCCATCAGACCAGGGTTTAATATGGTCGGCTTCCATTTCCTCTATTTTATAGTGGATTTTAGGACCACAGCGCTTGCAGAAACCTCCGCAGCGTTCATATAGAACACGCTTTTCAGATGCGGAGAATTGTCTCAGGTTTAGGCTGGACTCATCTCCGTCAAATACGAATGTATAGATTCCTTTCTTGTTCTTTACCTCGTCATTCGCCATTAACTTGGCAACCCGCTCTTCCATCTCCGTAGCATCATAATACTTCTGATGGAACTTGTGATAAAGAAGGCCCCAGTCAACCCCCTGCATCTCTCTACGATAATAGTTTTTCGGGAATACTGAGTAAACCCAGTTCATGACACGCTCATAGTATTCAAACAAGAATCCCGCATCTTCGTCCTGAGCATGAGCGGACATATACTGCTCGATACTTTTTCCCTCTTCCGCCGCTTTCCACTTGAGGACTGTTTCAAGATAATCCTGACGAATGGGAGAACCCTTCATAAGTTTATCCCAGTCATTCTTTGTGGCAGGACAATTTGATTTTGAAAAGAGTCTGCGCGCATCTGACACAAATGGACCATGGTACACAGCATTTCGGCCTTCTTGAGCATTGAGCTTCTCACCGGCAATATTAAGTACCTTAAACCACTCCAGTTTTTCCTCGTCTGTACCATCGGAACAGAAATATACCTGCATTTCGTAGTCCCTAAACTGTCTACCACGATCCTTGTCCCTGATGTTTCCGTAGGAGATGATGTCCCCACGAAAATCTGTAGAAAAAGCGCCATCCATATATTCGCAAATTGAGAGCGTTCTCTGCTGACCGTCAAGCAATTCGAAGGTCCCGTCATCATTGACAATCCAGTAAATCGAGTTCAATGGGAATCCTTTGAGAATGGTGTTAACTACCTCTTCCTGCTGCTTTGGCTTATATACAAATTCACGCTGATATGGCGGGCGGCAAATCAATCTGCCTCCATATGCTACAGCCCCGTTCTCGCCGTCGTTTCTATAGCCCTCGAATAATTCTGCGAGACGAATTGTATGAGGTTCAATACGCATGGCCATTAGATGTTCCTCCTCGGCTTGGGATTTTTGTTTCTAATAATAACTCTCTCGTAATATGAAACGGCGTTCCCGTTTGCATCAATGCCAACCAGAGATTTCATGTTCGCAGTGATATGTCCAGTCCCTCCCTGACTTCTATATAGATCAACCCACTCTGGCCCTATAACACGAATACCAGGCAAGGTCTCTGGATTACTCATAATGCCGACCAGCTCAAACTGGTCGGTATCAAGCTTGTCAAAAATACTGATTGGAACACCCATTTCTCCTTCGTAATCACAGGGGATCTTATTTACGGATTCGACATCAATCGCATCGTAGTTCAAATACTTTGGATTCTGATCTGGAGAATAATAGTTTCCTTCCAGGGAAACTCCTCCCTGATGCTGAACAGACTTTAGATTGGTGAACCAGCGAACGCCAGCAACATTTACAATTGTGAACCCGTCTTCCTCCCGTGCATTCTTGCTTTCAGCAATAGTTCCCTTTGGTAAGCGCATCCACATTCCTCCGCTGTGAATCGACCTTCCAAGCCACACCTTTTCATCTTTAATATATGGAAAAATCTCCTTTGCTTTGCAAGCAGTCTTGTTTCCAATGATCAAGAACTTCTTATCATGTTCAATTAGCTGCGCCATATATTCCCTGAAAAGAGAAAAGGGTGGATTTGTTACCACAATGTCTGCCTCGTCCAAAAGCTCAATGCATTCTCTCGATCGGAAGTCACCGTTGCAAACAAGTTCCGTCTTCACTAGATCAGCAACCGTAACCTCGCCATCGCCATCAGAATCACCATCGATAGAGATGGAATAAGAGTGATTCTCCTTGTTGGGTTCATAATGTGTTGCCATGAGCTTTCTCAGCCCCAATTCACGAAAATTGCGGCAGAAATACTGAACGAACTCAGACTCCCAAGGGTCATCACAATTGCAGTAGACGGTTTTCCCTACAAATTCATCTCGATAAAACCTTAGTTCGGCCTCAATGTCTTGTCGCCGTGTATAAAACTCGTCATATTTCTTTGCTTTTGCGGCATTCAATCCGCTGTTAGACATACAATCGCCCTCCAACTTGCTACTACTATTTGTGTCATTGTCAATATAGTTTCTGCCTGAAAAATCCTAGACTAGATAAGATAAGGTTGCATAGCAGACAGCAGTTTCTTTGCCTGTTGTGTATGGAAAGTAACCATCGCATCCCAGTCATCCTCTTTAGTAATGCTGACCTCCGTCATCTTGTCATAGATGCGGCAACCCCTAACACCATCTTGGCAAACCCAAGTTAGTGCCTTGCCGTAGGCCGTTTCAATCTCGGAACGATGGTTTTCAAGCAGTCTGTATACCGTCCGATTCTTATCATAATCGCCCTGATCAATGTAGATTTCCACACGCGCAGAATCGAAGTTTGCCACACAAGAAATCAAAACGCCCGGTTTATTGGTGCCGCCATAAACCGCGTTATTCTTTTGAGGATTTGCATTCTGGAAACTGCCGGTTGTCTTCTGGATCAACGGCAGGGCTTTCTCCCAGTACTTTCTTCTGATCTTATGGCGCTCTACCTCGTCTTCACATCCAGTGTCTTTTGCATCATCAAGAAAGAACACCAGATCGGATGGATCCTGCTTGTACTGCTCAAAGAACTTCCGCAGTAGATTGATCTTATACTGCGTGGCGGTGCCAGTCCAAACATATATATCTTCGTCCACCTTAACGCAACTAGTGTAATTGTCAGATGTTCTGCTGACATGAATGGAAAGATCCACACTATCATCAGCGTCGGCAAGATAATTAAGATAAGACTTGTCCGCATTATGGAGTTCTTTCAGAACAGCAGCATACATTTCAGCCCAAGATGTTGTGTCATGCTCTATGCCATGGAACCTGTATTTGACGAGGGTCCGCCCGGTGAGGTTTATTTCATCATCAAGGGCCACTTCATCATATTGCTTTTGCGGTGGCGCATACGAACTTGCCGCATATGGCCAGAGTTGGATTGCCTGTTGAGTCAGATATCCACATCGTTCTTCTAATTCAGCCAGTCCCCAGTGTTCCTTTTGCGCTACGCGCTGATTCATCTTTATCCCGCTCTGAAGATACCCATCCTGCATGGTTTTCTTTTCGGAGAATGGGCTATTACTGTACTTTGAGTTGTATGCTGTCAGGGTGAGATTTGCAAGGCGATGAAGCCAATCGCTATGGATAGTCTCCGCATCGTCTTTCAATTCGCTAATCCAGACCGGAGTGAGCTTTTGAGGCATGATATGTTCGATGGTATATTCTCCGCTATCCAAACGGCCATAGATTTCTTTATATTCGCTGCTATCACCATTCTCTAATCTTTCGAATAGATAGGCCTTATACCGAGGTGGCATAGCATAGATGTTCTTGTTTTTCAGTCCCTCGGCAAATGCCTCGTCATCAGGGAATGCCGCCTTCTCCTTCTTGGAAGTCAACACATATTTCAGCTTTTCGATGAACATGTTGTAGGTTCCATCAAAACGCCTGATGTCGGAGCTGAGTGTCAGGAAAACCTTGGCCAGTGTATTGGAGGGAAGATCACAGATAATTCGGCGCAGCAAATAGGACTCTACGATCCGGCAGGTCTCAGTGACCTCGTCCACAGTCAATATGCCTTCCTCCTGGAGCCGTAGCACCTCCATCAAGAATGGGCGAGTAACACTGCTCTCAAACCGATTCAAACGGAAAATGGATGCTTTCAGTTTCGTGGGGAAGCTCTGGTGGCCGACCAGCAGTTTGTTGTACCGCTTGGCATAAGCCAGGAGATCCTTCATAATTTCTTCCATCTCACCGGTACGCTTATCGGCAAACGCCTTAAAATCGGTGTAGATGTCTTTCATGCTGGAGATTTTCTTATTCTTGATGCTCAGGTAATCACGGATGAATGGGCTGACATCGTAGGAATTGTTCTGCTTATCGTAGCCCGCATTCTTCTCAATGGGGTTCCAGTAACTATCGTAGTAACGCTCCTGTTTCTCAATGTCGAGGCCCATCAGGACGAAGTTCCGGATTTTGTCGCCCTCATTCAGTTCGAGTCCGGTAGAGTTGAGGCTCTCAAAAACGAGCTGAGGATCATCGTCAGGAGGTGTCAGCGTGATGTCGATGATCTGCAGCTTTTCAATGGCCTTGAAGAGCTGGTCGATTGTAATGGCTTGCTTTTGGATCTCATTGTAGAAGAACAGATAGTTCTGAGTGATGTTTGAAGAGCGTGCGAAGTTTTCAGGATCTCCCCACAGGCGATCATAGGCATCCTGGTCACCCTTGATAGGTTTCAATTTGACCTTTCGGTTCTTAGGGTTAATCTCATCCACCAAGTATTTCTTGGTGATCTGCGCATAAAGAGTATCGTCCTCAGGAACAACCTTTCCATCTTTGATCAGGTTGGCCATAGCCAAAAGGAGCAGGGAAACGGTCGTAATGCGCTGCTGGCCATCAATGACAAGGTAGTCAGAACTACTGCCCATAGGGTCGCTTACAGACACGATGCCGCCAAAGAAGTGCCACCGCTTCTTGTTTTGGATCGTCCGAACAAGATCCTGGTACAGTTTCCTGCAGTGTTCCTCGCGCCAATCATAGTTTCGCTGATAGACAGGAATGATCAGCTTGTCCGCGTTTTTCAAATAATGAGTAAGAAGTTTTCCTTGGCCGTTCATGATTTACCCTCCAGCCCATCAGTGGCGTTCTTCTTGCCGGGTTTCTTATATTTCTCGGAGTAACCGATATACTTTCCACTCTTTATTCTGGCATCCACTGGCTTTTTTGCGTCTTTCGGAAGGAGCCAACAATAACCAGCACGCTCTGCGCCCGGTATCCGCCCTTGAGAGCAAAGCGTTTGAATACGCCTGTTAGATAGGTTCCATTTAGTTGCTGCTTCGCTTATGGTCATATAATCCATCTCGACACCTCACACAAAACAAAGAGGTCCTGTCATGGCAGAACCTCTAAATGGCTGCCAAAGTACGCAGCTGTAAAACTATCAAGTATCAAGTTAATAATACACCATCATGCGAATAATATCAAGCCAGATATGTGGATTAGCTACGACCATTTCGTGAACAATCGGCACAGACTCCCCGGTTTGCACCTCCCTTGCCACCGTAATAGGACATCTGCGCATCCTGCTTAATTCGGCCGCAAACCGTACACATGATCCATCGCCGATTGTAGCGATCCACTGTCCATTCATCAGAGGTCGGGTCATAGCTCTGGCAGATCCGGATATATTCCGCATCCAGCTCCTCTTGCGTAGGACCGGCTGGGACCACAGGCCTAGCAGCATACGGTGTTGGACGAGGATAGACAGATCTTCGCTCGAAAGATCTTTCTCGTACTTCACGCAGCCGGATCTCTTCTTCATTCGTTCTCCTAATCTTATCGATGTCGAATAGCCGATCTTGCAAATCTCTCTTGAAGTCTTCTTTCTTTTGAATTCCCGCACCTGCAACGCAGAGGCAGCAAGGTGGCTGCGCTACATTGAAATGACAATGGGCACAATCGATCCACCGAGCAGAATACTTGCCCTTATATTTTCCAAATGAAATCGGGCACAGGTTGCCGGTTCCATGCTCCGGGGGCGAAACCGCTACAGCGTAGTACTTTTGCTTCCACTGTTCTTCCAGACGGCTGAAGACCCATTCGGTACGGTCGTTATCTTGAAGTACGCTTTGAAGCCTATCCGGGGTAAACTCCGTATCTTGGTCAATCTTCGGCATGGAGATTAACAAAAGCGAGTAGTCCTCCGCTTTTGCTTCTTCTGCCAGTTCCACCCTATCATCGTCATCATAATAGCGGTCAAAATCCAACAGGATTCTTAACGGTGTCCCTTGCATGGTCACGCGCAGCAGCGGTGGATAAGACAGGGGTTCGCACTCGAAAGCGACAGAGTCAATCTTCAATCTTCGTGTTTCCTGCAAGAGTTCTGGATCATGCCATGCCGGGAACCGTAACATCACTGGGGGCAACGCCAAAAAGCCACTCTGTTTCAACGCTTCGGCAAACGCCTTATAGATGGCCACCTCGCTTGCATACATACACTCGTAATTTGAAACATGAGCAAAGTGGTGGCGCCGCCGCGTTCCTTTTCGTGCCTCAAATGGTTGCAGACAAGCTGCACAGATGCAGTTGCACTTTTGACCGCTGGGCACCTCGGAGATATGTTTCAACTCGCCGGTTAGCTTATTGACACCGAAATAGATATGACTCGCTGAACGCTTTTTGATGTTCTTTGCCATATGCACCTCGCTATATTCTACCGAGATTATCTTTGAAGATCACTTGCGTTCGAATACAAAACTGATACGGTCTTGGTATTCAGGCAACTGCTCCAGATAGACATTAAGGCGCCGTGCTACCTCAGTACGCTCCAATGCTGACGCTTCTACCGGGCTTAGGTCGTGTCCACCTTCCTCCATGATATCCACTGCCATTTCATACAGCAGCTTATCCAGAAGCTCTTCGGGGCTATCAATTGCAAGGCAGTCCATGTCGCCGACAGTACCACGGCAACTATCGATGCTGATGTAGATATACCCAACCTTACCAGACCATACAATATCGAAGTATGGAGTTGTTTTGATGTACTCGGAGAATACGCTCATGACTCGTTCAATGGCCTCTTTCACGCTGGTGTCATATTCCTTTTTCATGTCGGAGTCCTCCTTAAAATCGAATGGATGGGAGATGCACCTCTCCATACTTATCCGCTTCATGGATAATGCGAGGATAAGCACAGTAGAAGAACAAACCTCCTTGCCTATAATCCGTTCCTGTCCGGAACTCGTTGATTAAATTGTTCTGACATTCCCGGCATTGGTTGTTATGCCAATCGTGCGTTTTCGGGCATATGTACCAGTCCCGTGGATTACCCTTGATTCGGCTGCACTTCGGCGCATAGGGTTGGTTATCACGGAGGAAGGCATCAAACCGCTTCCGCTTGCTCAACAGAATGTTTTGTAGGCCGTCTTCAGTAAAAAGATCTGGCGCAAAACCATCATCAATGAAGAATCGGCGAAAGTCAGCATACCCGTCATCGTCTACGATCGCCCACTCCACCTTCACGAGCCATTCGCAACCGTCGTCATCATGGTCTTCGGTGAGCTGCAGAACGACTGCTATATCTGTGGATCGCTGAGGAACAACTGAAGTGAGCACGCGATTCGGCCACTTCCACACAAACTTGTTCTCATCATCCAGGCTGCTGGAGATATACTCATTCCCAAAGGCGTAGGTCTCATCGAACACCCAAATCACCTTATAGCCGGCCCTCGTGTAGAACATATTGCGCCGTTCAAATTCACCGGCAGAAATAGGACTGTGCTGAAACTCAATGACATAGCCGCCCATCAAGATGTCTGCACGATGGCATTCGCCCCTGTGTTCCACGACAATCTCACGAACATTTTCGGGAAAACGCGATTGCCATCCTCGGTGCCATTCAGACATATCGTATTTCCAGTCATCCATACACGAGGTCACATGAGCGAAGTGCCACGAATTGACTTCGCCCTGGCGAGGAATCACCTGGTTGCCGCACACAGGACAGTAATACTCTTGCCCCTTCTCCGCATCGAATGCGTGAACGCGGTGATGATCCGCTGTCAAAGCATATTCCAAAGTGATCCCTCCTCACAGAATAATCTAATTGCTGTCTTCTTGGCTGCTCGCGTCTCTCTGGAAGCCATACTCAAAAAAGCACATGTCCAGGATTTTGGCTGCCGGATACTCAATTCGGCTGCCGCAATGTTTCCGGAGCTTTTCAAACTCATCCTCATGGTCAAGATACAGGTTGCCAAGGGTTCGGATGGATTTCGCACTGAATGCTTGGGGTGCTGCACCGGTATCAGCAAGAGCCTTTTTGAAATACCGATCATAGGCGGGTACGCAGCCCACAGTACCCAGCAAGATCTTGGTAAGCAAGGTATCCGTTGGGATGCCGGCACCGGACGCCACATAAGCTTCTGTAATGCTCTCGCTAAGTTTCATGATGCGGTCAGCATAATACTCCTGCGAGAGTTTCTCGGGAGAAAGGTCCCAGAGATCATCCCACTCCGGCTGATAAATCAAACGGACAACATCCGCATGGATCTTGTAATCCTTCTGCATGAGGAAAGAGTTTCGAAGCATACCCCAACTGGCCAAATACCAAGCCAAGTGCAGGCAGAGATAGTCGATCGTGGCGTCAATCTGCGGGCGCCTATTCAGCCGAAACGCTTCATGGCAGTACTCCCAAGAGAGATACCGGTGATGTGGATCATCCTTCATACTGTCATAGCACTCGTATCCGGCTTGAATGGCTTCAGCAAGTTTTTTCTGATCCACAACACGATAGGGCGGCTTACTATGGTGCGTGTGGCCCTGTACTTCGCCTTTCCTGAATACGACCCATTGTTCCTCTAAACTAATGGAATCCACGACATATCCCGCACTGATCCAGCTGGAGCAAAAGGATGCAGGGTTTGAGAGATTTGCCCAGGACGGTCTGTTCTTATATGCGTGGTTAGGGATTGGGATGATCTGGTTCAACTCATCGAAAGTCAGCTTAACAGAGTCTCCTCCGTGTTCCTTCAGCCAATTTCCAAGTGGAGCATATTTCTCTCCAATAGCCATATCCGTCACCCATTCAGTTCATGCGGTTTGAACACTCTCTTGTCCAGAGCGAAGATGCGATTGCTCACCTCTCCCACCTGGAGTCCGGCCAGGGTCTCGCGGTAGATTTCCATCCGGCTGTCAAGCATATCGATTTGGGAGAGCAGTTCGCTCTCTGCGCAGATGGGCTTCACTGCAGCGCCGAATTCGGGCTCCCCATGATGGGAAAGGATCATGTGCTGTAGCAAAACGGACTTGTCCTCAGGGATCCCCAGCTCTGTAGCTACGTTGGCAACTTCCTGTGCGCCCATCACAAGATGGCCAAGAAGCTGTCCCTTCACCGAGTATTCCGTGACCAAGCCGAGCTGAGAGAAGGTAAACTCACTCTCTTTGGCAAAGTCATGCAGGAAGGTGCCGGCAAGCAGCAGGCTGCGATCAATAATATCCCCGTAAAGGCCGGCCAGGAAATCAGCCGTTTTCATCATGGTCGCAGTGTGCATCAGGAGTCCGGAGATAAATCCGTGGTGAACGCTTTTGGCGGCTGGGATCGTCTTCAGGGACTTCTTGTGTCGGGCCATCATTGTGCTGCAGATCTTCCTGTAATCAGCATCAGCGATCGAGTTGATCAACCTTTCCACTTCTGCCATCGTAGTGTCCACATCAATGGGAGCCACCGGGACCAAGGCGGACAGGTCGTAAGTATCATTGTCGTCAGCCAAACGGATCCGATCGACAGTAATCTGCGGGGTGCCTCTGAACTCGGAGACAGTGCCACGGATCTTCACAACATTGCCTTCATCTGCAGAGGAGATGGGGCCCGAATAGTCCCATACTTTTATTTCGATGGAGCCGGATCGATCCGACAGAGAGGCGCTCAAAAACGGCTTGCCGGTTGCGGTTGTCTTGGGATATGCAGCTTTCAAAACATAGAAGCCCTCCACCTCATCCGAAAGGGACATCTCTGCGATCAATTTGTTATATTCCATCTTTATTCCTCCGTAGTCGGTCTTCGTTTACTCGCCTTTGACACGAACCCCAAACCCATTGACTTCGATATCCTCGTCTGCGGGAATGAGCAAGTACTTCCGGCCATCAATGATCCTTGTCTCGACCAAGTAGCTATGCTCCGGATCAACCGAAATCGTCGCATCGGCGGTCTTCACCTCAAAGCGGCTGCTATCAATCAGATTGGCCGGGTTCAGCGTTGCTCCATCACCAAACTGCGCAGAGCAATTATCACGGAACGCAAGGATCTTCTCCTCTTCCACTCCATTATCGCGCAGGATTGCTGCCGCATCACTGACAGAGAGTTCTAGTGGTTCGTGGTTGTGGCTCTCCTTATGCTGCTCAATCTGGTCGCGGAGTCGGTCATGGATGGACTGGACCAGTTCCATATTGCAGGCATCACCCAAAGCTTCGCTGAGTGCATTCTGGAATGCTTCTTTTTGCTCAGCGGCAGACATGGGGGCTGTGGTATGAAATACGCTGTCGATGACTTCCTGGTGGATCTCATCTGCCTTTCTGGAATAGAACAAGGCATTGTAGATATTGGCCGCACGATCGTCAAAGGTGGGGAACAAGAATCCCAGTTCCGGTGCGGCAACAATCTGGCCGGCACAACTGTGGAACTCATTGTCTCCGGGGAAGAAGCCAAGCTCAGCCTTGCGCTCCTTCACAGGACAGACACAGCAAACGACATAGGAGAATACGGCATTGGATGCATCTGCATCCATCTCGTCGTTTTTATTCTTGTGGGGGACATCGTATGTGTCATATGCCAGGAGGATCAGGTAATTGCTGTCCCCAAGGTCAAGAGAGTTGATGATTTTCTGATAGAACTCCTCACGGATGTCACCGTCTTTCAGTTGCGAATCGCGCAGCGCCATGAGGAGGCGATGCTCATCACTGTCAGCTACCTGCTCTGTGGAGAAGATAATATCAATCAGGTTCTTCCCAAGTTTGCCGGAAAGAGCCTTCTTCAGCAGATTCAGGTACTTCTCTGCTTCGTCCTGCGGGAGAATCCCCATGGATTCATCGATGTATGAAACGATTTCACGGCTGCTATTGACAAAACAGCCATAGATACGGCTGATAGCATTCCGTTCCATACGAAAACGGCGGCGCAGTTCGCTTACTTCTTTCAAATTCAATTTAGGTTACCTCGCTTATCAAATTGGTCTCGCTGCATGAAGCAGCAACCTCATCATATCACAGTATGCCGATTCTGTCACATTATGAGATCTCGTTGAATTATTCCTGATAATCGTCCTCGCAGCCCGTTTCTTGAGCAATCATTATCGCAGTATCGGCAAAAACGCAACAGTGTTTCTGGGCGGAATACCGGCCTCTGCTTTCAAGCTGATTAGGATACTCTTTCTCCGTTCAAATGCCCGTATGAAATCCAGATCATCACTGAAACTACACCGCTGCAAATACACTCGTCTTGGCTGACCGAGACTGCTACCCTATCACGGCTTGCAACGTCCGCAGGGAGAATACCCCTGTGCAATGGCCTCATCTCGGGTGCCAAAGAACTCTTGCTTGTTCTTTTCCTTCATATCGTTCACGCTGGAACAGGTGGGATAGTGGAACTTCTTTGTGTTGGTATTGAGAATATAATCCGCTTGCGAAGCCTCACTGCCGGTTGTTGGCTCCTGCTTTTCGGGTTCCGGGGAGGGCGTAGGAGTTAATGTAGCCGACTTCTGCTTATCCTGTTTAACGCCATCTGCCAGCTTGCTCTCACCCGTGGCATAGTCAATTATAATACTCGGTTGGACATTATAGGCAAAGACGCAGTAGGAGATCCCGGTGCCCTTGTCTTCCACGGAATAACCCTCCATCAAAACGCCATTGGCCACCAGGTTATTTCCTTCAAAGATTGGGGTCACTCGATAGAGCACATGGTTGCTGGTCTCCTGGATGTAGTCGGCGACCATATTCTCAAAGGGTAGCATTCCTTCAATATTCAGGTACCGTGTACCTGTAATGAGGTTCTTCGTGTTCGCATTTTCTCCGGTCAGTTGATATCCAATAAGATGGCAGCGGTTATAGAGGTAGTTGCCATCAACCAAGCCGTCATAGCGGACGGTGTGCCAGCCGGTCGGCTTCACCATGCCGATGGAGCCTCGCTCCTCGGTAGGCATCAAATCCTGCCCAATGCATGCGTAAGTCACTCCGCAGCGACCGAGAGTATCCAGATCACTGTAGGTCTCAAAGGATGTTGTCGTCAGTTCTGCAGCGGCGAAGTAAGGAACATTCCCATTGACTGAAGTATATGCTTTACCGCTATACGCAGGCACATCGCTCAGGGAGAACGAGGAGGCTGTCGTGATCTCTGTCGGGGCGGAAGATTCGGTTTGCTGCCCTTGAGATGCAGACGGTGCATCCGACTGACTTGGGACTGCATCCCCCTTGCTTGAAGCACTGTCCAAGGATTCGGATCCATCCCGCTCTTCGGTCTCCCCAGGTGTGCTATCCTGCGAGTCAGAGATCTCGACCTGCGAGGACTCGCTTGGAGTGTTATCGGACAGTGCTGTATCACTGCCGCAGGCAGTAAGTATGGAAAAGCAAAGTGTAAAGATCAAAAAACAGGAAAGGATGCGCGACTTCATCTTAGATAGACCTCCATCGTAATACGCTCGTGAGAGTACCCGGCAAACTCATCCGACTCACTTAGTTTCCAGTTTCCCCCGCAGAGATCAAGGTCAAAGGACTGATCAGCAGGGTAAGCTCTGTTCCACCTGAAGACAATGAGCTTTTCAATCCAACGCTCATAGGATTTCAGGGCGGTATCTTCGACGAAGCAGTAATCGCCCTGAACCGCTTCCTGCAGGAAAGCGTCATCCACATTCAGGTGCTGAATGGATTCCGCATCAAATTGTTGGGCTGAGTAGTGGTTCATCCAGAGCATAGCATCACCGACCAGCGCGGCAATATGCGCCCGCAGCACTCTGTCTTGGCTCTGGCGTCGATGGTTGAACATCATGCCTCCATTATTATCTAAGCAGGCAATCACGATCATAGCGAAATCCCTTCCTTCAGTCTTTCCCCTCGGTTGCGGTGAACTGCGTCATGTCACAGAACCCTTTCTCGGCCAACTCCTTGATCATGGAATCGGCATTGGCCCGCACGATTCTTGACACCTCATAATTGGTTCCACTTGCAGCGTACAGTAGCAACAACTGATCCTCCGGATCATAAACGGCCTCTTCCGCTTCCAGCGCGATCAGAGTCTGATCCTCGGCATCTCTCAACAGTGCTCTCATAGGTTACCTCCGTCAGTCATCCAGCAATTCTTCGATTTCTTCGATCTTTTCATCGAGCTCTTCACATCGCTCCTCCCACTCATCGTAGGCATCGCTGCAAGGATCGTCCGGCTCCTCATCTTCCAGATCTTCGCGTTGCTCTTGGAGTTCCTCCAGAAGGCTCTCAAGCTCATCGCGATCCATGCTCTCGTAGTCCTCATCGCCACCGGTGGAGGCCTTGATTGTAATCTTCACCTCGGCTTCAGTCTCAGATAAGGCGGCCAGAATAGCGCCAAGGCCAAACGCCTGCTCGCTGCTGCTCACTTCATCATCCCGGTTAAAATCGAATATACTCATCTGTTTTGCTCCTCTCTTTGATACGATAATATGGGAACTATACGCATCATAGCAGGGGCTCTGTCCAAAAATACGGACAGAGCTCGCCAAAAACAACAAAAGATGTGAGGCCGCCATGCGGAAGCCCCACATCCTACTTAATCTACAAAGGTCAATCCTTCCGCAATTCCTAGCACGATAAGCTCCATCTCCGACCGAACTTTGGTCTCAGACACTGTAATCCGGTAACCTCGGATAGTGTAGTCAGCTCCAACGGTAACAGGATAGATATCAATGGCATCTTCGACATATAGGTCAGCCATAACAAAACCATTCTCGGCGTGGTCCTTCAAGAGAACTCGGCAACCCGAGCAAAAGTGAGAAACCTTCAGTCCCTTCGTCTCTATTGGAAGATCTACGGTACAGGTGTGGGAGCAGGTATCGCGCCGCCCGGTATAGCCGGCGCATGATGCAAAGCTAAAGGTTCCAGTGGTCTGAATGGGCGCAATCTCATACTCCAACAAAGGCAAATCAGGATCGTAAATCCGCATTTCATTGCTCTGCCCAGTTGTGAGATTGAGGATCACCGGCGCCTGATAACGCTCCCGCTTTCCACTCCCACAAAGGGAACACACCTCTGGCTGGCGATAGGTCAGATAAAGCGCAGTACCAGAGATTACGATTGCAGCACATAGTAAGCCTACCATCAGATGTCTCCAGTTGCCTCTGATCCACCCTCGCATAAGCGCCTCCCCAAAAGCTGACCAATATCACGGTCAATATTTTTCCTCATTGTACCGTAAAATGATGATAGTTGCAACCAATACTGGTCAATGGGGAGAGAGCATATGGAACAGAAAATCCGTCGTGACCGCAACATGGGGTCTAACCTCAGGCGGCTGCGTGATCAGTATGGCATTTCACAAGAGAAGCTCTGCGCTGAGCTTCAGCGGCGCGGCTGTGATATCGGCCGAACCGCTTATGCCAAGTACGAATCTGGAGAACTGAACATCAAGGCAAGCGTCATTATTGAGCTGCGCAAATTTTACAACTGCAGCTATGACGAGTTCTTTGCCGGCTTAGACGAATAAATCGGGGCAGCACGCTTGTGCTACCCCGATTTTCTATTCCTTGAGTTCGAAGATGTACTCCAGTGAGAAAGTGCGCCGCGAAAGAACGAATTTTCACGGCGCACTTTTGTACTTAGGTCAAATTACTCTTCGTCATAGTCTATCAACTTGGTGTTGAGGTACACTGCCCGTTCCTCTTCGTTCATATCCCAGTATCGCTTGAAACGCAAGCGATGACAGAGCCGATGATATGCCGCATCGGCTTCATTGCCAATGTAGTAATCATCGTTTTGGTGAACGAGATCGGACAACACATCCTCACAGAGCCACTCATAGCATTCTTTGCCCATCTGGCGCTCAAACACTTCGCCATAGCCACGGTGAAAGAAGTGCGTGTAGGGGTTGCGCCAATGGCCATATCCGCCTAGCAGCACATAAGACTCGTCGCCATTCATATAAAAAGTGACATTGTAGTCCTCGCTCTTGTAAACGAGGATTTCCTCTTCATCTTTTCGGTAGAAGTAGGCATATTCCTTGTCTATGAGTGTGCCAAGTTTGCGAATAATCCAGTCGCCAAGTTTGTTGTCGCTGTAATACTGTGGAATTTCAATCTTCTTATCAAAATCCACGCCGTATAATTCACCGTCACGGGTATATTGGAAGGGAATCAACGATGTGTACTGATCAACTTCAACTTTCACCTCATTCCGCATGAGTTTTCCGTTATGGAAAGCGATGATAGTATGGTCTATGCCAGCCATATTGGTCACCTCATTCCAAAGCCTCGCCGAGATAGCCAAGAGCTTCCTCCATAGCGATCATGGCGGCCTGATAATCCGTTTCCTTCCCATTCAGAGCCTCATAGAGAATACGGTAAGCCTCTTGAACCGGATCATACAATTTCATATACTCAATTCCTTTCTCTTATTCATTCTGTCAGTTTTCCAAGACAACCGCTAAGCAGAAGTCCTTCCAGGTTCTTTGGTGAATCGATTCTTCCTACGGGAAGAGGATTGTCGCCGAGCTTTACCTCAGTGACCACACCGCTCTTGAAGTGAAGAAAGACCCGATAACCGAGATCAAAGAGTGCAGTAGATAAGAAGCAGGACTGATCCGTGTGGATATTCTCCACACGGAATCGTTTTGCCCGCTGCGTCTGGTAATAGCCGATGAAGAACTGATGTCCTTTCGGCAGGTTGCGAGGCATGGCCCAATAGTCTTCGTACCAGTGATACTTCATAATCAGCCCTCCGTTTCAGCGCAGACATTGTGGATCAGCTCACTCATGCAGTCGAAAAACCGCTGGGAGCACTGGGCACCCTTAGCTCTCATGTACCGCAGGTGCTCACACTTCCCATTTTCGATCGTGACGCTGGTCAGCTTATCATTGATCCATCCCTGTGTGCGGAGAGGGACATTGACTCCATATTTCCGCATCAGGTAGTTGACAATAGAAAAAGCGTTGCAGCGGTACCGACTGCGATAGAACTTCACCGTCTGGTTTTGCAGGACACCACCGTCTTTGATGGTTCGGATTGCTTCTTGAACGGCCTGCTCGGACAGTCGATTCTGCTCTTCACAGAATGCTCTCTCTTCGGCTTCGGCCTTAGCTCTCCGCGCCTTCGCCACTTCGTCTTCCTTCTTTCGATACACAGCTGACAGTGCAACGCACTTATCAAGCTCACCGAGGATCAGGGCACCGACATAATCTGGGAAGCTTTCGCCTCCGTTTTCTTTGGATGCCCCAAAACACGCAACATTGTTGTCAAACAGTTGCTTGATATAGGATGCTTGGCAAGCTGGATTGCTGCCCAGGAGCATGATTTTCTCCCGCTCACGCCGGACAGCTTCCAAGACAGCATCATCGCCAGACTTGCGGAGATTATCGAAATAATCATTGCGGGCATCCTTGTTGCCATACAACTCTGCGACAGCTGCAGGGTATCCGGCGTGGTCGATCAGATAGAAATCCGTGATTCGCAGAGGAACCAGATAGTCCCGGATCTCCGCATAAAGGAGATAGTTATCATTCTCTGCGCGGGGATACTGGATGTCCGGCTTCCCGTCGTTTCTCCATAGCCGATAGGAAACCGTGCCATCAGAGATTTCTCGTTCGAACACAGCTCTCATTTTCTTGCCATCTCGGTTAAAATTGCCCTCATAAAACAGCGGTTTCATCAATCGTGCATTGCTCACAATCGTTCCTCCAATCATTCAAAAGTCTTCAGGACGTGTTCGTGTTCAACAAGATGCGTGAAATCATCTGCATTGCCATCGCCATAGACAATGGTCTGCAGGCACTGCTTGTCCGAAGAATACTCCACCCAAGCAAGGCGGACAGCGCCCTCTTTGAAGCGGTCATTGAAATGTTCTCCACGCAGCTCTACAAAGATGCCGGGATAGTCGTGGTCAGACTTGATCCCGACCACGATCTCACCAATTGGTGTCTTGGCAATCAGTTCATCATTCATCGTCATCATCCTCCATAGAACCAGGCAGTGCCTTGCTTCGTGTGCGCCGGTCAATACCCCTCATCATCGTTCTCACTTTCTCAAGCCGAACCAGATCGATTTCATCGTCATCGCTGGGCGAGGCCAGTTCCGGTGGTGGGAAAATGTCATTCTTCGAAATAAATGCAGAATAGAAGATGGCAAGTTCTTCCTCCCAAGCGGCCTTGTAAAACTCAAAGTCGGCCTCAATCTCAATGTACTGGGCCGGCGTACAAGTCACACAGATCTTCTTGTGCGGCCGTCCCGATTGGGTGCCGACCGTACCGCAGCAGTGACCGCTGCCAAGATGCTTGTAGGCAATCTGTACGATGAGCTTTCTCTCCCAAAAATTGTGATACCGGATGAAGTAGTCTCGCTCTGCGGTGTCTTCAATGTCCTCTTCTGAAATGCCATACTTGGCCATCAGACGGTTGAGAAGCGCTTCCGCATTCTCTTTTTCGCCGCCGACGCCACGCTCGGCTATGGCCTTCACGCGTTCGAGACGTCGTAGCAATTCCTCTCGCTCGGTCATACTGATTCCACCTCCATCAGCGATTCTTCTGACTAAGCAGGTCAGCACAGACGCTGCCGCTAATCTCCACACCGCATCGCTTCTGCAGGAAACCCTCCAGAAAGCGGAGTGCGATCAGGGCCAGTGCTGCGTCATCAACGCTGGGGCCAACAGGCTCGACTTTAGCCTGCTGTGTAAGAGGGTGGATACCGAGAGACTGCATGAGAGCTACATCTACCTGTTCCATCTCCTTCTCCGTCAAATGGCCCTTATAGTCGCCGAGCCGGCTGACATCCACAGAGGTGATCTGCTCACAGAGAGCCGTAGAGCGCCGACCAATGCTTTCGATCCGCACATGAGTGGGCATGGGCTTTTTGTACTGGCAGGTCAGGTACACGACCTCGACCACAGGACTGTGCTCATTGCACTCTGGATTGGATACGATAATGGCGGGCCTGCCGGACCGCTGCTCGGAGCCGATGGTCTCACTGCGATTCACATAGAATACATCGCCACGGTTGATTTCCATAAACAAGTCTTCCTTTCTATCATCACGTATTTCTGCCTTGCTCGAAGGCATAGAAGTCTTCATCGCATTTGAAGCACTGGTAAGCATACCCGGAGATATCGCTCGGAAACAGTGGATCGCCACAGCGAATACAGGTCCCGACACTCTCACGCAAGACAATGTCCTCCATTTCTTCGTCTGTCACCTCATGCTCTCGCAGATAGTCCTTTGCTGCAGTGATGCCTTTGAAGTAGAGCACTTCGCCATCATCGTTCTGCAGGTATTCAAGGCCATTGATGGTCACGCCATTGATACAGCGCCCAACAATGACCGGTTTAGGGGCCTCCTCGAGCACAAGACCAGGTCGCTGCAGAACAGGGATACCCAGTTCCTCCGCTTTCATGATCTCGGCGCTCATGCCGCTGCTGATCCGGTCGCCGTAGACAACCAGGCGGGTACACATTGCTAACAGCTTCTGCCCAAACTCCAAGGCCAAAGCGCGTTCTTCAGGGGCGGTATCATCGAGCAGAAACGGGAGATAGGCGTGCGGCGCAACGGCACGATTGCCAAACTCCTGTTCTGCTTTCATCATGTAAGTGCTTGCCTTTGCGGCATTGGCCAGCATCTCTGCCCTTGTCGGAGCGGAGAGTGGCGAGCACACATAGGTAAGTGCCATTGGTAATTCCTCCTATTCGTATGTCTGAGGCCCGGAGCCGAGATGCAAACGCATCGCTCGACTCCGGGCCTTCTTTCAAAAATCAGATGTGGCAGTCAACGACAACAAGGAAGTCGTCATCTTGCGCTTCATTCATCAGGGTCTGCAGCTCGTCGTTCCAGGCACGCTCCTCCTTATCGTTGGTGGAGATGCCGAACCAGCCCATATCGCCAGAGCCTAACCAATCACCATTGCGATCAATGGCTGCGAACGAACTGATCATGTACTGATCCATGTCCGTTGCTCCTTTTCTGGCCTTAAACTCGTCCAGCGTTTCACCCTTCAGGTAGATCATGCTGCCCCAACTGGCAATGCCGTCCTCGACAATCTTGGTCAGAGGACCGAACCCAGTCGGGTCATTGGATGCAAACGCGGCGACACACTTCTCGTATCCCTTTTCAACCTCTTCGACAGTGAGTTGCTTCATGAGGTCCCAGCAGATATCCTTCTTGCGTGCAGCATCCACATACTTATAACCTTTGGGAGCGCCGTCAGGTTCACCACTGCTGCGATCATAGGAGATGATGCAATCCTCCAGATTCTCCTTCACCAGGAAGTTTCTGGAGAAACGGCCGCCGATCTGCCACCAGTCCCACTTGGCGTTGGGATTATAGGTGTAGCCCCACAGTCCTTCACTATCCTGAATGTAGCCACGATGCTCTTCACAGTAGGCTTCGAAAGAGGCGTACCATGCTTTGACGGGATAATCATTTACCAGCTCAAGGGCCTTAGATTCCTCCGTCTGCAGCTTGTCCGCTATGCTCTTTTCTGCACCATACTGATAAATCACATCTTCGTGGATATAGAACTTGTCGGTGAAGATGCGGTCGTAGATCGAGCGTATAGTGCCGTCCGGGTACCGGATGACACGCATGGTGTCAGTCTCGTAGTCGGCTTTTGCCTCGTCCGTCCGATCCTCGAACTCGCGATACTCCGCCTCTTCGGTCTGTTCATCATAAGGGGCCAGAATGCGATGCAGGCAATTCTCGATATCATTGGCGGTTACATGGCTGTTGCTATAATCATGGGGAACAATAACAGAAACAGAAAAGTGGCTCATAATCAAAACTCCTTCAAATTAGATAGTATTTTGCGGATCCTGGCAAAGCGCTTTTCAATCGCTTTCCGCTTAACTCCGCATAGGTCTGCAATTTCACGATTGGTGTAGCCTTGGTTGCGGAACTGGATCGCCTCAAACTGCT
>ERZ791905.965-NODE-965-length-21690-cov-24.689762_pt1 | contig 21690 bp, 15 predicted proteins | sample MGYA00510147_ERZ791905 | MGnify/ENA primary metagenome ERZ791905 (study PRJEB30046, sample SAMN00792084) | human gut metagenome | study: EMG produced TPA metagenomics assembly of the A metagenome-wide association study of gut microbiota in type 2...
TTATTATTTTCCTATTGTTTAATCGCATAATTTGAAGATTATAATGTTAATGGTTCAGCAGGGAACGGCTTGCCGTTATCCTGCGTTGTTAGCGAAATTATTTTATATACCTACAGATACTAAGTCAAATACAGTTTTCTTCTTCCAACTATTTTCCTTAACCAAAGAGGTGTATATTCTTTACTTCGTGGAAATTTCTTAAACATCCCCAATAACCAATCAGGCTCCTGAAAAAAAGATGGAAGTTGCTCAAGGTTATCATAGTTGAAGTTGAATGTATATTGTTCCTTGTTTTTCAAGAATATTTCAACTTGAAACCATGCACCTTGTTTAGGATCTTTCTGATACATTCGTTTGCGTATGTCCCTAAGAGTATTACAAATTTTATCGCAATTTTTAGTATTTAATGTAATTCTATCTCCATCAGAAGAAGTGATACTAAACATATCAACTACAGTTGAAACAAATAATATATCATATTCAAGTCCTTCTTTGAACTTTTGAGGCTCACAATCCATTATATAGGATAAAATGTCCTTGAATTGGGCTTCAATAGTATTGTCTGATTGATGACGGACAGGTATGTCAATTAAAGGAGTTGGACTTTTGAATACTGGCAATGACAGGTATTTGAGATTTGGATTTTGAGAAACTTCCAATACCATTTTTACATACCACAACCAGTATTCTTTACGTTTCTCTACGTTTCCAGTTTCCACGAAGGGATTGCTGCCGGAACAAGCTATTGAGCATATAAAATCCGCATTCCAGCTTTCGAAATCGAAAGCATCATCATCTTCACCATTATAATCTTCTATTGCTAATATGGAAGCTGCATCATAACGGATTGCATATCCCAAAGATATGATAGCCCAGCTTGCCATGCCTTCGGGACAGTCTGCGGATTGTTCCACATAATTGCGCAGCCGTTCTATTGAAACCAATATGCTTTCGGCAGTTCCTTTGTTATTGTACAGATAACTGTCCATTTCCGATAAGATATTGTATAACAGGCTTTCTGCTCCAAATTCCTCCGGAAAGCAGGAACATGCTTTTTTGCAGCACTCACACAGCACTTTCTGTACTGTCCGTGTGTCACCTATTTGTTTCATCAAATCAACACGATAAGGTAAAGGCAAATGCCCCATAATGTTTTGATTGATTATTTCTTTCAGTTTTTCTATTTGCTGTATCATACTGGTTTCTGTTTTCGCTAATGGTTTGACAAGGAGCTGCGTTAGCAGCTAACTTGCCTCGTTATCAATATTTTAGAACCACTTCCTGTCTCTATCCTTCATGTCCTCTAAAGTAGGATATGGATGCGTATCTCTAGATGTATATTCATCTACAAAATCCTTTAATTCAACCATTCTAAAGCCACTGAAACCATTTCTATTGATTAAATCGGCAACCGAATCTTTTGCAACCAATACATTTTTCATCCAAAAAATATCAGGATATACCGTTTGTTCTCTAAGTTGAAAATCAAGATACAAATATGAAGTTATAACTTTATTCATTCTCTTAATCCTGTTCGAGTTCTCCAAATCAATGAATAGGTTATATGCCAAATGCTTGAATCTTATAAAGTAATATTTTTTATCGCTTATAGGAGCTAATTTCCTGGATAGCGGTGTTACTTCGCATATATCATACTCATCATAACAATTAAACTGTTTCAGAAACTCGAAAAGACAGGAAGATAATATAACCCCTTTAGAATGTGAATAATAATCTGTTCCTAGCTTTTTTACATTCGAGCATATCCAATAAAAGTGGGCAGGTAATTTGTAATTATCTGTCAGAGGAACAGGTTTTCCGGCTCTCATGGGTGTATAGTTAAACCAATCGTTGCTATAAACAGGATTGTTATAAGGATTTTTAGATTTTATGTCCTCTGTAAAAGTAGAGTCAATATATGGCGGTGCTATTAGAGTACCATGCCAAGGGGTTAATAAAATTTTGAAATTTGCCATATCTTCTGTCATTGTATTCTCATCTAATTATTGATAATGGTTTAGCGGGGAACGCTGTCAAGCGTTATCACGCTTTGTTACCGATATTTTTACTTATTTTGATATATAAAATTTCGATGAAAGAAATGAGATAAAGCTATTTACCCGTTTTCTCTGATAGACTAAAATTACCGTTGTTCATATTTTCTTGTATTTATTAGTTTACCATTTTTTATGTCTCCAAATCTTTCTTCAAGCAATGGGATAAAAGCAATGGCATCAAAATCAAGAAAGCGGTCTTTATATTTTAAGATAACATCTTTAAAATAAAGAAATATATCATCACAAAGTGCTTTTCTCGTCTCATCTTCAGATAAATCATCGTATTTATCTATTGTGAGCATTTGGTCTATTATAAGTTTATCATCTTTTTTCTGGTATCTGTAAAATGATTTTAAATTCCCACCTTCTATATTTTCTGAAAGGAAAAATCTAAGAATTGCGTCAATTGCAATATGACTATATTGGGGATCAAGAGTCGTTAGTTTAATTGAAATTGAATCTTGCCAATTTCCATCGTTTAAACCGTCTATAATATAGCTTAAAACCTTACGATTTATAAATGCTTTTTCGACTGTTCTTCCTCCTTGTGATTGATACGTAATTCGTAAAAATAGTCCCATACTGAAATTAATTTATTTTGTTATTATCGGTAATGGTTCAGCAGGGAACGGCTTGCCGTTATCCTGCGTTGTTACTGACATTTTCTTACCAATTATCTATTCTGGCAGAAAACATATTATCATTCATTTGTTGTTCTATATCTTCTATTCCGTATGTTTCAAGTATATATTCATAATCACCCATACTCATAATATTTATAGCTTTGTATGCTGACACCCTAAGACCGTAACAGACAGCCAAAAGTTCTCCAGTCATACTATATAAAGCATCATAAACAGGTAGTCCACCGTCTTTGTGTTCAGCCCATATTTGTATTACATCGCCATTTGTTCCTTTGAGAATTTTAATTGTAGGAGAATAAGATAGATTTTCAGTTACCATTTGATTGTTTAAGTAATATTGCAAGACTGGTTTAACCAATTCTGTGGTATCTCCATTTTGAATTAAGAATAAATGATTTCTACCATTTACTTGATTTGCACAAATGGTGATACTTTTATACCGCAATATGTTTTCTGCATTAATCTTACCCATATAAAGAAATAAGGATAAGAAAAATAATATGTAATACCGAATTTTCATATCTCATTGCTTTTGTCAGTAATGGGATGCAGCTTGCCACCATTAGGTGGCACAGGTGCTTGTTAACAACTCTATTTCTTTTTCAGCTTATAAATATAAGGCAATGAAAGGCTCTCTGCACATGAAATTGTAGCTAAGCCCATATCATAACTGACTCTTATGGAAAATGATATATCTGAATCTTCATACCAATATTCAACGACAGGATACAATGAACCATCTTCTGCGAAATCTGTTTCAGAAGCAAGATAAGCGTAATCGGATATAGAAGCATAGCCTTTATGCATATCTGTTAGCTTACCGTCTTCTTTGGTGGATGACAAGACGAAATAAATTCTCTTTTCATTGACCCTTGTGATTCTTAACTCTTGATATATCGTGTCATTCTTATAACATAAGGTGTCTGTATCATGCACTTGGCTTACAATGTCCAAAGGCAGAAACAAACAGAGTATAATAGTATTAAGCAGATTCATTGCCATTGTATTCATAATGTTGTTAATGGCTGGACGGGGAACGGCGTAAGTCCGTTATCCCGGCTTGTTAGTAATATATTCTATCGCACTCGCTTCAAATCTCCGACAAATTGGAGTACCGTTTCTATATACGGAATGGCTTTTAGAATTTTGATGTTATCCATTGTTTCACTACCACCCGATGCCAATGCCGGAACATATCCGTAGCATTCATCCGATGCCGGAACACCTTTAACTGATTTTATCATAGAATATTTATCTAAGGAGAACCATGACTCCAAGCAACTCTTGTTGAAAATTACAATATTGAATAATATCTCTACATTTTCAGATAAAATCTTAAACGTTCCGTATCTTACATTGATGAATACGACATAATCTCCTATCATGGGATTCTTAACATACGCAAAAATATCTCCAAAAACAGTTGTCATAAATGGAGTTGCTGTTTCATACTCATATAGGGGATAACTGTCATTTACTATTGTCTGATATTTGTCAGGCTCAATAATCCTGAATAACCCATCACAAAAAGTTCCAAGTCCAACTTCTTTCCAAAGCTCGATTATTTTTTCTGATACTACATTGGCATATTGGGCAATAAAAGCAGCATCAGCCATTTGGCGAGTGCTGTTTAGGCTCTTATCTAAAAACTTTTCGTACATATTGATTGTGTTATGTATTATTTATTACTAATTTGTTTATAAATGCACCTTTAGGTGTAGGATATTTCGATAACCGACACCCGGCAGGTGTGTTTCCTGATCTCTAATAGCTGCACCCTATGAATCATCCAGTGAATCAAGCGGATTGGGTATGCTTGACTTGTGTGCGCTCGTCACATGAAGATAGATTGAGGTGGTCTTGATGTCATTATGACCCAGCAGTTCCTGTATGGTTCTCAGGTCTGTTCCTTGCTCCAGCAGGTGGGTGGCAAACGAATGGCGAAGCATGTGTACATGTACCCGGTGCTTGATTCCGGCACGGCTGGCGGCTTCTTTCAGTATCTTTACCAGCGCACTTGCGGAATACTGTTCTCCGGGTGTATCTCCCTCGAACAGCCATTTCTGCGGACGGTACTCCTTGAAATATTCCCTCAGATCCTTCAGCAGCTTTTCCGACAGCAGCGAATACCGGCATTTACGTCCTTTGCCCATGATACGCACAAGCATCCTTTCGCTTATGATGTCCTTCGGGGTGAGGTTCAGCAGCTCGCTCCGCCGTAATCCGGCTGAGTATATCAATGAAATCATGCAGCGGTGCTTCCGGTTCGACAGGCACGCGAGGATACGGGCCACCTCATTACGGCTCAGCACTTCGGGCAGTGACTTATATTCCTTCGCGCGGGTAATGCCGCCATAGTATTGGCGCTGTCCGCCCTTTACCTGCTCGTAGTAGAACTTGATGGCGTTGATGCGCATGTTCTGCTGCGATACCGATATTTTCTTTTCGTTTACAAGATAGAGGATATATTTGTTGATGTCAGCCACTTTCAGGCGGTCGATGTTGCGGCCTTTATGGTATTCCATAAAGTCGCTGAAATAGGCACGATAGGTTTTTATGGTCGATGGGCTGTACCGTTTCCGCTCCAGTAGTTCAAGATAGCCTTCCGGAAGTGTGTATTCCCTTTTGGGTTTGGGATGCCTTACATAAACCCTGCTGTAATCAATATAGGCGTGCGGGGAGTAGCGGTCGTAGAAATCCGATAGCCTGAAAATGGCTGCCGGTATGTAGGCTGAACCATTATCTGCCATTTCCACATCGGCGTCCCGGACGAGCTGCTGAGATATGTCTCCATTGCCTGCATACTCTATCCGTATGTAGTCCGCACCGTCCTTCTTATCTTTGTACAGAACGATGTTTTCTCTCTGTCGCTGAACATTGTCCATATTGCTGAAAGTAAACTCATTGCTGCAAATATAAATAAAAGGAATGCAAAAACCAACTAATTGGTTGGTTTTATTGTGTTAAAACTCTGCACTTGTAGGATATATAGGAACCGTTCTGGTTGAAAACCCGGTTTCAGGCTTTAATCAGCGAGTAGATGAAATGTAGTTTTTTTGCCAGTTGCTTGATATTCAAACCTTGAAAGAAAGAATGTTCAAAGGAGATACCGAAAAATACTTGCCAGAACATCGAAGCGGCTTCTTCCACATCCACGTCCTGCCGGATTTCCCCATTCTCTTTTGCCCTTTGGATGGCGGATTTCCATAACTGGTAATTCTGCTTGAATATGTCAGCTATTTTCTTTTCCGCATTGGGATAATATAACCGTACCTGCATCAGCAGATGGTAATAGTAAAAATTGAAGCTGCACCCGTATGGATTAGTGTTATCAAGCAGACGTCCGAGGTTGTTCATGGTTCTTTCCACTCCGGCTATATACTGGTCGATAAACTCCGGGAACGAACCTGCTGTAAATTGGAACTTGTTTTCCAACTGCTGGGTATGGAATACATATTTGTCCACAACTGCCACGAACAAATCCTGTTTGAACGGGAAATAATACACCAGTCCGGCTTTTGACAGGCCGCAGGCTTTGGCTATTTCCATCTGGGTTGCTTTCTCATAATTCATTTTGGCGAATACCTGCAAGGCCTTTTCCAATACTTCTTCCCTGTTTGTAAACATACGCATCCATTTTTGTTTCAGTTACGAAGATACGGATTTTCTCTTTTCAAACATTTGTATGCCAGTGTTTTTTATTGTCATAAAATAACACGGATGTCTTGTAATACATTTCTTCATTGAAAAAAGTACGGGCGGCCGCCTCGCTTCATGCAAAGGCAGTCGCCCGTGGTCATTACCGGACAATGCGGAACTACAGCTTCATGCCCTTCGGTTCCGTCAGCCCCGGTCTTCCGATAACCAGATGGCTGCGCACGAAGTCCGCGTGCGGGCTTTCCGGCTGCTGTTCCGTCTGTTTCTTCTCGCTGCCTTGCCGGTTCTCTTCCGTGCTTTCCGGCGTCGGCGGAGCCAGCTCCAGCTGTATCTTGCGGTCCAGTGCGGCGAGTTCGGACTTCAGCTGTTTCAGCTCGTCCTCCTTCTTCCATGTCTTTCCGGCAATCTCCTTCAACTGCGGGATTTCCCGCTCCAGCACCTCGTTCTTCTTCCTATATTGGTCGATGATACCCGGTATCCTCTCCAGTGCGTTCAGAAAATTCATGGCGGCGGCGTGTGTGTCAGCCATTGCCAGATGCCCGTTGTTGTAGCTGTACCTGTAGTTGCCCGCCACCACAAAGCGGTTGTCGCAGAACTCCAGCCCGTCTTTGAGTGTCCTTTCGCTGACCACCTCGATGGGGAAGCCGTACAGTTCGCCCACTCGCTTGTACTGTCCGCCGGTCGTGGCATTCCTGGCTATCTCCTGCAGGTGCTTGCCGATTGTCTTCTCGTCGGTGGAATCCAGCCCGTCAATCCTGAGCAGGTTCAGCCGGTTGCCTTCCTGGTCTGTCCGGGCGGCAGCGGTGAACTTCTCCCAGTCCTCCGTCATGGCGGCTATGGCGGCCTGGTTGTTCCTCAGCTCTCCGCTTTTGCCCTCCAGTTTCAGTTCGGACTCGCGCTTGCCCTTGCTGAAGGACTTGCGTTCACCCTCCAGCGAGGCAATCTTCTTCTCCAGCTTCGCCTTGTCCAGCAGGTCAGTGTTTCCCGACAGTATCGCCATGTATTCCGAAAAATTCATGCCCGACTTCTCGTCCATCGCTCCCTCGTCTATGGTTCTCGCACCCATCGCGCCGCTCTTCAGCTGACTGATGAACGTCTGCTTGCAGTGCAGCAGGTTGAACTTGTACGAGTCCAGTGATTTTTCCACCGCATAGATGATGACATCCACCCGGTTGTCGGCGTACAGTTTCGCTATCTCGTTGCCTTTTCTCACCGCCCGTCCGTCACGCTGGGCGAGGTCGGACGGACGCCACGGCGTGTCCAGGTGGTGGATGGCCACCGCCCTGCGCTGGGCGTTCACGCCCGTGCCGAGCATCGAGGTCGAGCCGAACAGCACGCGCACATATCCCTCGTTCATCGCTTCGATCACCGCTTTCCTTGACTTCTCGCTCTTGCATTCCTGTATGAAGCGGATTTCATGGGCGGGTATGCCGTAGTCCTCCACTAATTTGCGCTTGATTTCGGTATATACGTTCCACCCGCCCGGCTGGTAAGTACCCAAGTCCGAGAATACGAACTGCGTGCCTTTCTGTGCGTCGTACCTATGGTAATACTCCGCTATCATCTTGGCGCAGTGGCTCGCCTTGTTGTCCGGGTGGTCTTCATATTCCGGGTCTATCATACGCATGTCCAGTGCCATCTTCCTTGCGTAGTCCGTGGCGATGAGCATCTTCGCCTTTTCCTCCGTTTCCGACAGTTTTCCGCGTCCCAGCAGTGTGGCATCGCCCGTCTTGGCAAATTCCATCAGTTGCTTGATGAAATATTCTTGGTCGGGTGTGGGGGATATGTGGTGTAGTATCTCGTTCTTGTCCGGCCTGTCCACGCCCACATCCTCTGCCGTGCGGTAGTCCGTTATCTCGTTGTAGAACGCCGCCAGCTCCGGTACCTTGATGAAGTAGCGGAAGCGTTCCTTCTGCACGATGTTGTTCGTCACATTGAACTCGAAATCCGTCGTCTTCTTGGCGAAGATTGCCGCCCATGCGTCAAAGCATCGGATGTCCTGTCTTTCCAGCTCCTTCGGACGCAGGTACTTGAAAAGCAGGTACAGCTCCGTCAGCGAGTTGCTGATGGTCGTGCCCGACAGAAACGTCGCCCCCAGATCCTTTCCCGTCCGCTCCTGGATGGTGCGGATGGCAAACAGCAGGTTCAGTGCCTTCTGGCTGCCTTCCGAGTTTCCCAGACCCGCCACACGGTCATGCCTTGTGTTGAACGTCAGGTTCTTGAACTGGTGGCTCTCGTCCACGAAGATGTGGTCGATGCCCATCTGCCTGAAGTCCACCACATCGTCCGTCCTCGACTTTATAGCATGTTCCACCTTCTCCAGCTTGGCCTGCAGGTTGAACTTGCGTTTCTCCAGTCCCTTCAGCATTGCCCGCGACACGTCCTTGCCCTGCGAGCGCAGCACTTCCAGATTTTCCTCTACCGTATCCAGCTCCGCCTGCAATATCCGCTGCTGCAGCTCCGGCGACTGCGGTATCTTCCCGAACTGGTCGTGGCTCATGATGATGCAGTCCCAGTCGTTGTTCCGTATGTCGTTGAAGAAGCGCACCCTGCCGGATGCGGCAAAATCCTTTTCCGAGGCATACAGCACTCTTGCGTTGGGATATGCCGTGCGGTAGCATTCGGCTATCTCCCTTACATTCGCCTTCAGCCCGATAATCATCGGCTTGTGCACCAGCCCCAGACGCTTCATCTCGTGCGCTGCCACGCACATGATCAGCGTCTTGCCGGTTCCCACCTCGTGGTCGGCTATTCCTCCGCCGTTCTGTTTCAGCATCCAGATGCAGTCTTTCTGGCTGGGGTACAGGTCTGTGATTCCCAGTCCTTTCAGATTCAGTTCCGGAAATTTCTGGTGCGAACCGTCATATTTCGGTCGCACGAAGCAGTTGAACTTGTTGTTGTACATGTCCGTCAGCCGTTTCTTGAACTCCGGCGACTGCTCTTCCAGCCATTCCGTAAATCCGTTTCTGATTTCGTCAATCTTCGCGTTCGCCAGCTGTATGCCCTCGCTGTCGCGTGCCTTTATGTCGTTCCCGTTCTCGTCCTCGCCGACCTTCTTCATCATGTCGGGGCAGGTGTTGTGCAGGGCGTGTTTCAGTAGGTGCATCCCGTCATAGTGGCGGTAGTACCCCTTCACCAGAAACTCGTCGGTGATTTTCATCGTCCTGTGGCTGCACGCCACCGAATACTCGTCAAGGCTCTCCGAGTAGCTTATCCGCACGTCCGTGTCAAACAGACGGCTCATGTAGGCGGCATACACGCCCGTGGGTATCCAGCGTTCCCCGAAGTTGAAGTCCAGTTCCTCAAACGGAATCTGTTCCGGCATGGCTTCTTTCAGCGCTTCCAGCGACTCCCTTGCCTGCGGCAGCATCCCGTGCTCCCCGTGTCCGCTTATCCATTCCTCCACATCGGCGGCCTTCTGTACCACATTCCCGGCTATGAAGCGGTCGGCTATCTCGTAGCCCTCTGCCAGCGGGTTGTAGAACACCCGTCCTTTCAGTGCCTCCAGCATGTCCGCCTGCGGCATGTCGCAGATGGATTCCATGTAGGGCAAGTTTACTCCGCCATACAGGTTCAGCGAGGCGGACAGGGCTTCCTCCGGCGATTCCGCGGCGACTGCCGTTTCCTGCGAAAAGGAAACGGGGCGGTCGAATATGTCCGCCTTCACCATCGTTCCGCCCTCGCTGCGTTCCAGTGCCAGCATGTTGCGCCCCGAAGCGTCCATCATCAGCAGCTTCACGTTCTGCTTGGCGTTCAGGCAGCCGTAACGCATCACGAACTCGTCATAGTAGGTGTTCAGGTGGCGGCGCAGCATTTCGTTCTCCTCGTGCTTCTCCGCTTCGTAGGCATAGAGCCGCTCGTAGGTGTTGCGCAGGTCTATGTATAGCTGTGCCTTCTGTGCCTGCATCCCGTCCATGTCCAGCGGCTGGAATGTGGCGCCGTAGCGGGTGACATCCTTCAGCACGCCCACCTGGAACCGTACGCCAGCCGTGTATTCCCATGCCAGCGAGCCGTCCTTCAGGTGCGGCTCCAGTATGCCCTTGAACGGGCGCGGCATCATTTCCTCCTCCCGTTTGCGCTGCCGCTCTTCCGGTGTCAGGGCGGCTTCCTCACGGCGCATGGCTTCTTCCACCTCCGCAATCCGGCGCTTCCTTTCCGCCTCGAATCCGTTTTCCACCGGATAGACTACCGTAGCAGTCGTATCCTGCATTTCCGCCGTTTTCCCTGCATCGGCTTTTTCTCTTTTCGCCTCCGTTGTTCCGGCCGCTTGTCTGGCGGTGTTGGCCTCCATCTTCGTCTTTCCCAGCCGGCGCAGTTCCGCACGTCGTTCCGGCGTGAGGTCCATCATCATTTCATAGAATCCGTTGATGGGCGGGTTCGTTTCCCAGTCCAGACTGCGGTACACTTCATCTTCCGGGTCATAGGATTCTTCCGTTGCGGTGCCGGGTTCCGTCTTTTCCGTTGTCGGGAGAGCCGCCTCCGTTTCGGCAGCCGTCGGCGCATCCGTTCCGCCGCGTATGATTTCGTCCATTTCGCGTGCCTCTTCCGGGGTGATGCCGGCAACCGCTTCCGCATTTCCCTTGTCCGTTGTCCTTCCCGTATTCTCCACTGGCAGGGAGAACAGTGTCGGCTGCACTGGTTTCTTCCCTTTGTACTTTCCGCCTTTCTTCCTGTCCGGTTTCAGGCCCTGTTCAGCCATCCGTCTTTCCTCCTGCGTATAGCCGAACAGGTCATACAGGTCCATTACCGTTCCTCCCGTCTGCCTGCTTTGCGCTTCCTGCGACATGCCGGTCATCACTTGCGCTTTCGGCTGCACACTGTTTTCTTCCCGTTTTGTCCCGTCCGCGATACCAGCAACAGAGGTGGAGTTTTCTCTTTTCACCTCCTCCCGTTCACCCTCAACCGGATGGGTATTTTCTCTTTTCGCCTCCTCCAGTTCTCTCGCAACCGAAGCGGAGTTTTCTCTTTTCACCTCCGTCCGCTCACCCGCAGCCGGATGGATATTTTCTCTTTTCGCCTCCTCCAGTTCTCTCGCAACCGAAGCGGAGTTTTCTCTTTTCGCCTCAATACCCTCAGTCTGTACGGCAATGTTCTGCCGCACATCCTCTCTTTCATGCCCCATGCCGTTGTAGCGTTCCATGTCCAGCCGTGCCGACAGGTCTTCCGACAGCATCCTGTACAGGTCCATGGCAATGCCCTCCACACCTCCGCTGTGCGTATATACCATCGCCGGTTTTCCGTACGGGTCGGTACCCCTCTTCGCATCGGTATGTATGATACGCTCCGTATGGTAGGCGAAATAGGCGTTGTCCGTCAGTCCGCCGTTATGTTCCGTCTGTATGATGGTCAGCACCCGTTCCTCCTGTGTCAGTCCCTTCTTTTGCAGGTCTTTTTGCAGGATGACCAGGTCGCTGCCTGCTTCCGTGCCCGCATTGTCGGTAAACAGGTTGTTGGGCAGTCGTATTGCCGATACCAGATTCGCCTTGCTGAACATCTCGTTCCTGACGGAAACCCTCGAACTGTTCAGTACCCCCTGCGAGGTGACGAACGCCACGATGCCGCCGTCACGCACAGCATCCAGACCTTTCAGAAAGAAATAGTCATGGATGGCTTTCTGTGCCGAACGTCTGCCGAAGGATGCGCTGCGGCTGAACTCCGCATCAAACACTCCGAAATCCCCGAAAGGGATATTGGAGATGGCAAGGTCAAAATGGTTCAGAAACGGCTTTTCTATTTTCTCGAAACCCTCCGTGCGTATCTTCTGCTGCGGGTACAGGTGTCCGAGCAGCTTGCCCGTCAGCAGGTCTTTCTCAAATGCCATCACCTCCGCCTGCGGATTGTTCGACAATACCGGGCTGATGAACGCGCCCATACCCGCCGACGGCTCCAGTACCAGCCTTGGGCGTACCTTGCGGTCGTGCAGCACGTCCGCTATGGTGTCCGCAATGGCCTGCGGCGTATAGAATGCCGTCAGTACCGATGCCTTCAGCGAGTCCACATACCGCCTGTACTCCGCTTCGTCCCAGCTGTTCTCACGTATCAGACGGTGCAGCTCCACCGTCGGGGCAAACAGTTCGAGGTCGGATTTCGCCCAGTGTACGGCATCCGTCAGTTCTCTGGCGGGATTCAGTATGCACTTCAGTCCCCCGAAGCCGCAGTACCTCTCCAGCAGCACACGCTCCCGTGCGGTGGGCATGCGCTGTTCCTTCTCCAGTGTGAATGCCGTCCGTATCGCCTCGATGTTTTCCCTGAGCCTCTGCTTCTTGTTAAACGCCATAAGCCTCCAGATAAAGCATTATCGCACCCGTCAGCTCCGTATAGAGCAGGTCGTGTTCGGGCGACAGGGCGAATGTGTCGTCCGTTGTGGGATAGCCGGCAAACAGGTTTTTCAGGTGCGGGAATATCTCCCGGCAGAACGCCTCGCGTTCCTGTTCCTGCACCTCTTCGGAAAACTCGTTTTCCACCACCTCAAGCAGCAGTGCGTAGGGGGAGAAGTGTAGCCCTTCGAGCAGGACGCGCATGGCCTCCTCCTGTGCGGCTTCCACCGTACTTCCCGCCGCCCTTTCCTTCTCGAAGGTTTCGGCGGCGGCTTCCTCCCTTCCGGTTATAAACTCGGTATCAATTACTTTGTCCGGATGATATTTTCTCAGATAGTCCAGCAGATACAGCCCGTAGTAGGACAGCTCCGCCGGAGCGGTTTTCTTGTTCTGTTTCATTTTATGATGGATTTAGTGGATAAATGATTATGGAAATGAAAAGGAAAAAGGCACCCGGTATCCCTCCGGGTGCCACCACTAATTGTCGTGCAAATGAGGGCAGAGTCGGACTTGTCAGAACTATGCCGAGTGCAGCCGACAATCAGTCACCACTAAATCCATGTAAATAAAAAGTACAACCAGGTTGAAACAGATTATGACATGAATCAGTGGCAAAATTACTCATTATTTTCTTCTTCCTTTTGTTTTCGTACCTTTTCTTTCGCCTTTGCTCTCCGCAAACACCAGCTTCGTGTTGAACTCCGCATCAAAAGTCACCGCAGCGCTGAAGGGCTTGCCCTGCTTGCTCTTGAACCCGCCGAGCATCGCCGTCTTTCCTTCCGTCAGCAGACCGGTCATTTCCTCGTCTGTGAGTGTCTTGCCCGCTATCTGGCGGAACACGGGCAGCAGGCAGTCCGGATTGTCGCAGCGCACAACCTTGCCGTAGAACTGCATCGTGCCCGTGCCGCATTTGGGGCAGGTACAACCCGATGCCTTGTGCCCGAAAATACGGTCACACGCAAGCAGGTCCGTGGTAATCTTGCGGGTATAGCTTTCTATGTCCCTCATAAAAGCCTCATGCGGTGTCTTTCCCTGTTCTATTTTTGCCAGTTCCGCTTCCCAGCGTCCGGTCATCTCCACATTGGCGATGTCCATTTCCTTGACAATGGAATACAGGGCAAGCCCTTTCTCCGTCGGCACCAGCGATTTCTTCACACGCACCATGTATTCCCTTCTGAGCAGCGTTTCGATGATTGCGGCACGTGTGGCGGGTGTGCCGATACCGCAGTCCTTCAGTGCCTGGCGTGCCTCCTCATCCTCCACATCGTCGCGTCCGGCGGTCTCCATCGCTGCCAGCAGCGAACTTTCCGTATGCAGCGGTTTCGGTCGGGTCATGCCCGAACTCATCGAGCATCCCGCCATCACCAGTGTGTCGCCTTCCGCCCAGTCCGGCAATGCCGTATTCCCGCTGTCCTCGCCGTACTCTCCGTACACGCCGCGCCAGCCTGCCTTGCGCACGATGCAGCCTTTCGCCTCAAATGTCAGGCTCTCGCATCTTTCGCCTGCGTCCGGCGCCACCTCCGCTACTACGGTAGCCGTATCCTTCACACATTCCTCCGAAAATGCCTCTACCATGCGTCCGGCAATCATGTCGTAGATGATCTGCTCGTTCTTGTACAGGGCAAGCGGGCGGTTGGGCGTCACCAGCAGGGCATGGTGGTCAGTCACTTTCGAGGCATCCACACAACGGCGGTTCAGTTCTCCCAGTTCCCTGATTTTCTCCGCAAGGGCGGAGTGTCCTGCCAGCCGTTCAAACAGCAGCGGTATTTCAGCAAACACATCTTCCGGAATATGGCGGCTCGATGTTCTCGGATAGGTGACGAGCTTCGCTTCATAGAGCTTCTGTACCAGCTCCAGCGTCTGTTCCGCCGTGAATCCGTGTTTCGTGTTCGCCTCCTTCTGCAGTGTGGTCAGGTCGTACAGCAGCGGCGGGTTCTCCACCTTTTCCTTCTTTTCCACCTTAGTGACGGTGGCGCACATCTTCGCCTTTACCTTATTGTATGATGCAGCCGCCTCTTCCTTGTCCTGCCATTTCTTTACCGAGGAGAACTTCACTACCGTATCCGTACCCGCCGGTGTCACCGAGAAATGCAGCTGGTGTACCGGTTCCGGTGTAAAGCGTCTGTTCTCCCAGTACCTCTTGCAGACCATACCCAGTGTGGGTGTCTGTACGCGTCCTACCGAATATGTGCCCCGTCCGGCGGCTACGGTCAGTGCCTGCGTGCCGTTGATGCCCACCAGCCAGTCCGCCTCGCTGCGTGCCTTTGCCGCCAGATACAGGTCGTCATATTCATGCCCGTCCTTCAGTTCCTTCAATCCCTTGCGGATGGCGGTGTCCGTAAGCGAGCTTATCCACAGGCGGCGGAAGGGCAGCGTACAGCCCGTATAGGCATACAGGTATCTGAATATCAGTTCCCCTTCGCGTGCGCAGTCCGTTGCCACTATTATGCCGTCGCTCTCGTTCCACAGTTTCGTTATCACCTTTATCTGTTTCACCGCTGCCGCGTCCGCCTTGTAGCCCTTGTCCGTCTTTACCTGGCGGGGTATCAGCATGAACTCCTCCGGTATCACCGGCAGGCTGTCCCTGCTGAATCCCTTGAAGCCGTAGCCCTCAGGCAGGGCAAGTTGTACCAGATGCCCCAGTGCCCATGTCACATGGTAGCCGTTTCCTGTATAAAATCCTTCTTCCTTTCTTGTTGCTCCGGCGATGCGTGCTATCTCACGCGCCACGCTCGGTTTTTCTGCCAATATGGTAATCATACATTTTCTGTTTTAATCATTGATACTTTTGTTCCTTGTGGAGTGGAACGGGGTACGCCGGTTATCCGTGGGATATGCGGTACATGGCGCATGAGGCCCCGTTTCAATCCGTTGTTTATTCTCTTGTAATGGATTTAGTGGTGGCACTCAGGATACCTTCATGCCTTTGCTCTTCTTCGGTTTTTCCTGCTGTTGTTTCTGGGCGTCGTCCTTCGGTGCGGTCTGTCCCTGCTGAAGCGGCTCCTTCACATGCTTGGTGGCCTCGTTCGTCTTGCCCTCGTTGTTCACCGCAAGCTGTGTGCGGCTCTCGTTCGACGGGGCAACGGTCTGTGCCAGGTCAGGGTTTTCCGAATAGGTCAGCGGTCTGCCTTTCTCGCGGTCGAACTTCAGGTATTTTGTGCAGGGCTGTCCCTTGTCATCCTTCGCGTTGGCGAGCACCACGACCTTACCCGCCACATAGTCCGCCTTCTGCTGTTCCGTAAACTTGTCGTCCTTCCATTTGCCTATCGGACGTATGCTTCCGTCCTCGTTCGTCCACGAGCGGTTGCGCCGCTGTCCGTTCTCCTGATTCCCGTCTTCCTTCTGTTGCTGTCCGGTAGCATCCGGGACTTCCGGGCTTTTCTGTTTTTTCTCCTGTCCGTTTCCGCGTCGTTGCGACTGTCCTTGCCACAGATGCTCCGGCACAAACTCCACGTCGCGCTTGTCAGCGTTCACCTGCAGCATGGCCTCGAACTTTCGCCCGCCCTTCAGTGTCACCTCCTTGGGCAGTGCCAGCCCCGCACGCAGGATTTCCTGTTCCGCCTTCGACAGTTCCGTCAGTCCGATCCGGTTCGGGATGCGTACCTTGTTCGTCGGTACGTCCACAATCTCATTCGTCAGTCGGTCGATGCTGACATACGCCAGGCGCATCTCTCCGGTCTTCGTATCGGCAACGTTCACCAGCTTGCCCAGATTGCCCGTCTGTTTCAGTGCCTGCTTGTCCTCGTCCGTGAATGTATAGCCGTTGTACGGCACGTCGAGTCTCGGCTCATGGCGTACGAAGTGGGGGGTAAGTTTCAGCTTTCCGTCCTCCGCTTTCTGCAACGAAAGTCGGGCCTGTAGCTCGTAGCGTTCTCCACCCAGCACCGGTTCCACCGTCACCAGCCTTGTCTTCCCGTAGTTCATCAGGGCTTTCATGTCCTTTTCTGACAGGTTTTCCCTTTTCACGCCGAACTGTTCCAGTTCCTTCCAGTCCACATCGCTGTCCGCAATCAGGTTCGGTTTCTCCGGTTTTGCCTGCGCTTGCCCTTCCTGTGCAGGCCGCTGTCCCTGTGCCGTCTGCGTTTCCGCCGCCTGCGGTTGCTGTTCCAGATTTTCCTGTTTCATTTCTTCTATTTTCTCATTTGTTTGTTGTTCCACATTGTTTTCTTCCGTATTTTCTCTTTTCGCCTCCTCCGCAGCCTGCTGTCCCTCAGTTTCCGTTTCGGCATTTTCTCTTTTCGCCTCCTCCGCAGCCTGCTGTTCCTCAGCCTCCGTTTCAGCATTTTCTCTTTTCACCTCTTCCGTAGTCTGCTGTCCCTCAGTCTCCGTTTCGGCATTTTCTCTTTTCACCTCCTCCGTAGTCTGCTGTTCCTCAGTCTCCGTTTCGGCATTTTCTCTTTTCACCTCCTCCGCAGCCTGTTGTTCCTCAGCTTGCTGGTACGCCGATGTATCCACCTTGTGCGGAGCGAGCAGTTCTGCGTTTGCCGCAGGGTCTCTCAGCAGGTCCTTGATAACCGGAAGCAGTGCTTCCACCATGTCCGCTGCCACCCTGTAGAAACCGAAGCGCGTCGGTTCCTTGCACTGGCGGTAGAAGTTCCTGAAGAAATTGTCTATCGCATCTCCGTGGCGGTCAAAGCGCAAAAACTCCTGCGAGTGCTCCGCTTTCGGCGGTATCCTCTTGGGATAACCTTTGCCGTCCAGTCCGGCAACCACGCTGATTTCGCCCGTCTTCTCGTCGCGGACAACCAGCACGTCCTCTTCCTTTTTCTTTTTCTGTTCCATTGATTGATTTTTTATTGGTTATTGAACAAGCCTGCCGGCAACCACCCATACAGGCATTTTTTCTTTTCGTCTTGAAAATTCCCTATCATAAGCGACTTGCCGTGCGCCTGCCTCCTTTCTTCTCTTTGGTCTTGCCCGGTGATTTCTTCCCTGTGCCTTCCTTTATCTTCAGCACTTTCCCGCCGTCCAGTACAACTTCTTCCATGTTCCGGCTGATGAACTCCAACACGTCCGACTCCTTGTAATAGCTCTTGCGGCTGATGCGCCGGCTTTTGAGTCCGTATTCGCTGCGGAAACGTTGGAGTGACCGCTTGCTGGTACGCAGCATCTCGCACAGGTCTTGGTTGTCATACATCCGTTCCCCGTCCAAGTACTTCACCCCGGAAGCATCCTTGTTTATCAGTACCGATATGATACCGTCCAACCGGTCAATCCGTCCCATGATGCGTTGCATCCATTCCTCAAACAGGTCCTTACCAACCGCTTCCATCGTCTGCTTCCTTTCTTGTCATCAGGTAGTTATGCTTGAACTCCTCCAGTGTCTTCGGATTGCAGCGGACAATTTTCCGTCTCACGCATTCCTCCAGATCCGTCAGTCTGTACCGGCACTTGCTTCTTACCATCATGTAGGGAATAGTCTTGTCCTTGCGCATCCGTTGCAGTGTCCTCGTGCTGATTTTCAGCAGGTCCGCCGCCTCCTCGCTCGTCAGCAGGATTTCCGCTTCTTCCTTCGGCACGTTGTCTTTCTTGAAAACATAGTCCGCTATACGGTCTATCTTCTCCATCATCGTTTTCACGACCTCGTTGTCCATTGTTACTATTTCCATATTATTCCGTATTGGTTACGCTGCAAAGGTGCGCAACTCCGTGCAGGCACAATCCATAGTATTTCCATAGTAGGGAATGATTTTCCCGAAATTTCCTGTAATTCTTTCCACAAGTGCCCTGTTTCTTCACATACGGGCACAAAAAAAAGGCGGCTCCGCCCGGCATGAAGCACGGATGAAGCCGCCTAATCGGTCAGTCATTAAATATGTAATAGAATCAAGCTACACTGTTTTCCCCAGAAACACTCCGATAACCGACAATGCTCCCAGTTGTTTCATCTTTCGTTGCAGCTGTCTGAAGCTCTCCCCGGTCGTGAGTACATCATCCAGCAGGACAACATTCTTTCCTCTGATATACCGCCGTGTGAATTGCAGGTTCCGCAATATGTCTTTATCCTTTCCCTTTCCTTTCAGCTGCTTGCGGTCTTCCTCTATCCAGATGGCCTTGAAACCGTCCGTAATGCCCAGCCATTCCGACAGGTAATAGCACACTACCGGAAAGCGTTTCCGCTGTCTTTCCCTCGTCGATGCGGGTATAGGTATCAGTACCGTGTCTTCCTTCGTACCGTTGAACCCCGCATGTTTCAGACACAGTACCAGTATCCGTGCGACCAGCTCGCCGCAGTGTCCTCCTTCCTTGAAACGGAAAATCAGGTTGCTTACCCGTTTCTGGTGTTCGTCCGTCTTTTCAATTTTCGTTGGGTAATAGTCATGCAGGTAGTGGCACCTGCATCCGTCTATAAGAACTTCTCCCTTGAACATCGTTTCGTACGGATAGAAGTCCATTTTCTTCTCCCTTTCAAACGTGAAGTTCAGCACATCCCTCATCATGGCATTCCATTCCTTCGACCTGCCCAGCGAGTACCATCCCGCATGTTTCCCGGCTTCCATCAGGCACATGCCGATTTCCATCGCCTCGCTGAACCGCTGGTGCGAGACGATGTACCACCCGTGTTTCCGGCACAGGCCGGCAAACTCCTTCATGTCAGTAGTCAGGAAGTACATCATGCCTTCCTCTTTGATGACTACCGTCAGTTCCGACTTCGGTTTCTCCCGGCAAAACAAGCTTTCGCTGTATTCCACTCCGTGCCATACCGACTCCGTGCATTCCTCATCGCAGAACTGCACTTCCACCTCTTCAAGCAGGTCAAATTCCTCCACCATACCGTTTCTATCTTTAATTACAGGTTTAAGATGGAGATAAGTTACACATTATTATCGGTTTACAGATAAGTATGTTTTGCAGTTTCACATTTTTTAGCTTATACAAACACGTGTCGGGACAGCCTCCTGCAAAAAAGACTGCCCCGACACGCATATCCGTCATATCCGGCGGTTTCAGTTCAAGCCCTTTCTCTTTTCACCGGTCATACAGAGAATGACCGTATTCTTTTTTGCCTCAAATGACTCCGCCAGCCTCCGTGCCGCCCATTTTCTGAACGCCTCGCACTTCAGTCCTTTCATGCGGAATCCCAGTGCGACGATAGTCTTCAATCCGTAAAGGTCAGTGCTGCAATTTTTTCCGTTATAGATGAAATGTTCCACTCGTACATCCGTGTATTCGTCAAAATCCCCTGTTTTTGCCAGAGATTTCAGTCCGGCATTCACTGACTGTACGAACACATCGTATGCCCGTGCGATGTCACATTTCGAAAGCCATACTTCTCCGTTCTTGTCCGTTTCTATTTTCACGGCAACCCTTTCCGGAGCATTGCGGTCATATTCGATTTCAAAATTTCCAATCTTTATCATAGCATATCTTTTGTTCTTACCGTTAATCAGGAATGTTTGAAACAAGAACAACCAATCGTCTATATTACATTACTCTTCAATGCAACATCTTCTATACTGGTAAGTTTACTTGCTAAAACCTTCATATCTTCACGTATCTTTTCATTAGTTATACGCGCGTATATTTGGGTAGTCTTTATATTCGTATGTCCTAATAATTTAGATACCGTTTCAATCGGCACACCTTTAGACAATGTGGTTGTTGTCGCAAATGTGTGTCTTGCCAGGTGAAAGGTAATATTTTTTTTAATTCCACACAAATCAGCAATCTCTTTCAGGTAAGAGTTTGCTTTCTGATTGCTCAATACAGGTAACACACGATTGTTTTTTAACTTTCCTTCGTATTTTTCCAATATCGCCAGCGGAATTTTCAGAAGTGGAAGGTTTACCGGAGTGGCAGTTTTCTGACGATGTAGCTTCAACCATTTGCTACCGTCAAATGATGTACAAATGTTTTCTTTTTTCAGGTTATAAACATCAATGTAAGCAAGCCCCGTAAAGCACGAGAATATAAATATGTCCCGTACCTGTTCCAGCCTTTGTGACTGAAAATCCTTTTTCAGAATGCGTTCCAATTCTTCTTCCGTCAGATAACCGCGGTCCACAGCTTTCATGTGGATATGATAATTGGCAAACGGGTCAACTGTTATCCATCCGTTATTTTTGGCTATTAAAACAATTTTACGGAATATCTGCATGAACTTTCCTGTCGTGTTTTCATTACATCGGCTCACTGTTCTTAGATAGAACTCAAAATCTGTCACAAACTTATGGTCTATTTCCCGAAGCGCTATATCTGATATTCTATATTTTACTTTCATGAACTCTTCCAACCGCCTGTAAGTTCGGTCATATTTCACAAGAGTAGCAGGAGCTTTACTGATGCCGCAAAGTTTTTCTGCATCCTCATTGTGTTGTTTGAAAAGCTCCAGTAAGGTCTGTTGCTTCACCTCATATCCGAGAAAAGCGTTTCTTACCTTCTCGGCAGTCACAAAGGAATCCCTTGATTCTATATAGCGGTAGTGGTTGTTCAATGCGGTACGTATGTCATCAAGCATGTTGTTCACCTGCCTTGCTTTCGCTCCGTTCCCTGACAAACGTCCCAGTTTGGTGTCCCACAGACGAGGCTCCACATCCAGTTTTGAACTGAATTGTGACATTTCCCCGTTTACGGTGATACGAATCATAATGCTCGCCTTACCTTCTTTGTTCACGTAGTTCTTTCTCAGATAGAAGAGAATTTTGAATGTACTTTTGCTCATAACTGTATCTGTTTTATATCCTTCGTTACAATCGTTACACAATGTCACAAAGGAAAGGTTATTAATTGAATTATGAGCAGACAGAATTGAGACAACAGCGCACAAATCAGCGAGTTAGCATGAAAATCGTTACAATAATTAGACGTCGTTTTTTCTGTAACGATTTGGTAACGGAACTTTGTCCGAAGTGGGCTGTTTGATGTCCTTGGATTGGCACTTACAAGACATAAAAAAAGTCCACAATTCATTGAAATTGTGGACTTTGTCGCTTTCAGACTCTCAGTTGTCCTTGAGCCTCAGCGGTGCGTACGGGACTCGAACCCGTGACCCCATGCGTGACAGGCATGTATTCT
>ERZ791905.975-NODE-975-length-21419-cov-2.622121_pt1 | contig 21419 bp, 16 predicted proteins | sample MGYA00510147_ERZ791905 | MGnify/ENA primary metagenome ERZ791905 (study PRJEB30046, sample SAMN00792084) | human gut metagenome | study: EMG produced TPA metagenomics assembly of the A metagenome-wide association study of gut microbiota in type 2...
GGTATTCATTTTGCAATGATAAACTTTTTAGAGGAATTTTGGTGCGGTCGCCCTGATTGTAGACTAAAGTGTGTCAAGTAAATAAAATAATTAACTTTACAGACACACTTTAGTCTACAATCTCGTCTGTAACCGGCCGATCGAAGTATTTTCAATGCCGGTTAGGAATATCATTCCGAGCTAAATCTTTTATCTGCACCAGGGGGAGAAATCCTTCCAATACGCTAAACAGGAAGGGCAGATCGGATCAGGACCGAAAGGACCCGGCCTCTTTGAGTATCAATATATAAGCGAAAAAACGCCCCGAAGGGCGTTTTCATTATCCTAAGTATGTTTTCAACAATTTACTTCTTGAAGAGTGTCTTAAACGACGAATGGCCTTCTCTTTAATCTGCCGCACCCTTTCACGGGTCAGACCGAACTTCTCGCCGATCTCTTCCAAAGTCATTTCCTGGGTATTGATCCCGAAGAATAATTTGATAATATCCCTTTCCCTTTCGGTCAAAGTAGACAAAGCTCTTTCTACTTCGGTAGAAAGCGATTCGTTGATCAACGTACGGTCAGCGATAGGCGAATCGTCATTTACCAATACATCCAGCAAACTATTATCTTCTCCCTCGACGAAAGGAGCATCCACTGAAATATGACGTCCGGATACCCTTAACGTATCGGCCACTTTTTCTGCGGGCAAATCCAATGAATCAGCCAATTCTTCAGGCGAAGGACGACGTTCGTTCTCTTGTTCGAAACGCGAAAAAGCCTTGTTGATTTTATTCAATGAACCAACCTGATTCAAAGGCAAACGAACAATACGCGACTGTTCTGCCAAAGCCTGCAGGATAGACTGACGAATCCACCACACTGCATAAGATATAAACTTAAACCCACGGGTTTCGTCGAATTTTTCTGCAGCTTTGATCAAACCGAGGTTCCCCTCGTTTATCAAGTCCGGCAAGCTCAAGCCTTGATTCTGATACTGCTTGGCCACAGACACTACAAACCGCAGATTCGCCCTCGTCAATTTCTCCAGTGCTTTCTGGTCTCCCTTCCGGATCCGCTGAGCCAGCTCAACTTCTTCTTCAACGGTTATCAGATCCTCTTTACCAATTTCCTGCAAATACTTATCCAGAGATGCACTTTCCCTGTTGGTTATTGATTTTGTGATTTTTAGTTGTCTCATACTATCTTTTATATACCACTGCAAACGTCCTGCAAAGGTATGGTTTTTTATTCATTAAGCAATTTGTAAAATTGTCCAATCTTAGTAGATTAACATTTTTTAATCCAGCAGCGAAAAAGCGAAATATTCAACTCTTCCCCTCGGACTCACTGCAGTAACGAAAACTCCCTCATCTCCGGCTGCTTTCAGAGCCCTCTCCAAATCCTCGCTATCGTAGATGACCATGTCGTTAATTTTAACAATAATATAACCTTCGGTCAACCCAGCTGATTTTAATTTACCATTTTTCAAATCGGTAATCTTAACCCCTTTATTCAGCCGATAGCGATAACGTTCTGCCTGCGTCAAGGGTTGCACCTCAGCTCCCAAAATTCCGGAACCGGTCTTCAGGCTGACATCTCCATAACTATTTTGCAAAACAACATCTGCAACCTTCTCTTTTCCATCCCGGCTCAAAGTCATCTGAACCGTATTCCCGGGGGTATATTGGGCCAACTGTTCCTGCAACTGTGCAAAAGTCTTCGCTTCATAGCCATTCAACTGCAAAATAACATCCCCGACTTTCACTCCGGCCTTTTCAGCAGCTCCACTCGGAATCACTTCCGCCACATAAATACCCGATTGCTCTTTCAACTTGTATTCTTTCGCTAAGGCCGGAGTCAATTCCTGCATCTTGATACCGATCATTGCCCGCTGTACCTTACCGTATTCTTTCAGGTCACTGACCACTTTACGTGCTACATTCACCGGCACTGCAAACGAATATCCCGAATAGCTCCCGGTAGGTGACTGAATAGCCGTATTGATACCGATCAACTCTCCTTTCGCATTCACCAAGGCACCACCGCTATTTCCGGGATTCACCGCAGCATCCGTTTGTAAGAAAGATTCCAGGTTCATTTTTCCCCCCAGCTGACGAGCCTTGGCACTGATGATTCCTGCCGTAACCGTAGAAGTCAGATTGTAAGGATTACCGACAGCCAGTACCCATTCTCCTAAAACCACATCATCCGAATTACCGTATTCGATAGGCTGTAAACCGTTCGCATCGATTTTCAACAGGGCTATATCCGTATCGGGATCGGTTCCGATTACCTTTGCTTCGAATTCACGCTTATCGTTCAAAGTAACCATCACCTTATCACTCCGGTCGATCACGTGATTATTGGTAATGATATAACCATCTTCCGTAATGATCACTCCCGATCCGATTCCCATATTCCGGGGCACTTCACGCATCTGGGGTTGTACTCCTCCAAACCAAAATTCCAAAGGATTTCCATAATACTCCTTTCTCATCTGTACGGTCATCACATTGACCACAGCAGGTACTGTCTTTTTGGCAGCCATTCGCAGGTCTACCGGCCCAGCACTGTCATTAAGTACGTCATTTTCAGATTTATGAACGACAGGACGCACAGCGCCCGGACCTACAATTTGGTGTTGCAGGGTAGGTTGTATGGTTTTCGAACCGAAATTATCAGCTATAAAATAAGCAATCAGGCCGCCTGCAAGCCCTAACACCAACGGAATAATAAACTTTGTTATTTTCATATTCTCTTCCTGATTAAATTGTTACAATTTCCAATTATCTTTGTCGTTTACAATAGTAACAATATCTTTGCCAAGTGTTTATTAATAATTTCTTAATTAGCAAAGCTTAACATCACACTATGATTATTAAGTTTCAAAAATTTCAAGGTGCTGGCAATGACTTCATTATCATTGATAATCGCAATCAGGTATACGAATTTACAAGAGAAATTGTTGAGTATTTCTGTGATCGCAAATTCGGTATCGGAGCCGATGGCCTGATGTTATTAGAAACTTGTCCGGGTTACGATTTCAAGATGCGGTATTTCAACTCCGATGGCAGGGAAGCCAGTCTGTGCGGTAACGGCAGCAGATGCATCGTTGCCTATGCCCATCGCTTGGGCCTGTTTCTGCAAACCACCCGTTTCCTGGCAGCAGACGGTGAACATCAGGGCGAAATTACCCTCCAGGGCGTACGGGTTAAAATGAACGATGTATCCCGAATTACGGTGACCCCCGATTATTTCTTCCTGGATACCGGCTCTCCCCATTATGTAAAAGTAGTAGCCGATGCATTTCAGACGGACGTCGTCACAGCAGGCCGTATGATCCGTTATGCCCCTTCTTTCCAACCCGGAGGCACCAACGTAAACTTCATTACCCCCACTCCGGCATGTATCCGAATCGCTACCTATGAGCGAGGAGTCGAAGACGAAACCCTCGCCTGCGGGACCGGTTGTGTAGCCGCTGCCCTTTCCGCAGCCCTGTTAAATCACGACCACTCCGGGACCTATACGTTACAAACCAAAGGAGGTATATTGAAAGTAAGTTTCAAACAACTGGCAGACAACCATTTCACAGACATTTGGCTGGAAGGTCCTGCCGAATTCGTTTTTGCCGGCGAAATCGAAACACCCCAAAACCGAGACAAGAAAGCAATGTAAGCGGAGTGCCGGTCAGCCTCCCACCTTTAGGCCTTCCTGATTGGCGCAATCTTCGATTCCGGGAAAAATTTCATCAGGAAGGCTATTTCGCTTATCAGCCACAGAAATGTCAAGCCACGAAACATCAATCAGAGACAGGAGTTCGCCGATCGTTTTTCCGGCCAGCCGGAAAACCTTTACTTAGCTTCTTCGGCCTTTTTAAATACAGCGACTACCTTATTTTTAGACAGGAAAGAAAGTTTGTTGTCTTTGATCGAATAACCGTCTACACCATCCAGCATTTGGAAAAATTCCGTTTCGGTCTGTAGGTCGGGACAAGCCATCCGCGTCGCTCCCATCGGAGAAAATTTCAAACGGCTCGACTCCATTTCATAATTACCGAAAAAACGGTTACAGCCCCCCCTTCCGTTCACCCGGTGTTCGGCTTCATTAAACTGAATAAAAATCTCGCTATTGGGATCGGTCAAGCTCAATTCTTTATCGTTAAGCGTTTGCAATACCCATTTCACTCCACTCAACTTCGCCATATTTTTCGAAGAGTTACATCCGACAACAGATAACGCAACACATAACACGAGTAAAAAACTTTTCATGACTTTTTCCTTTTCAATTTAAACTATTAAACTTAAAATACCATAGCAAACGATACAATGGTATCCCTTAATATATCATTTCTTTTTCAGCAAATATCATGCCAACATAATCCGTTATGTTCTTCTCCCTCTTTAGCTTCCCATTGGTTTTGCGCCTACGGTCTGATACCCTAACAATCTAAAACACATAACATTATAATCATACATATAGAAGCGGATATTATATTCGTCCGGCGTCTGATAAAAATTATTTTGCATAGTCACCAAATCAGGTTTTTTCTCCTTCGAAGGGACTACAGCGAACATAATCATAATATCCCTGTTTCAGCTCGGCCTGCCCGACATACGCTTTATTCTTCGCATCATAGTCCATTTTTAATTCAGGCAGCAACTGCCAGTCTGCAAATTTCCCATAGATATAAACTTCCGCTCCGGGAATAGGTTCCGGATAAAGAATAGCAAAATGGGCGACGATATAATCGGCTTCCAGATCAGAATTTTGTACATTCTCTGCCTCGATGTAAAAATTCCCCCGATCAGGGGTCGGAATATAACGCTGAGGAACGGTACCAGGTACCAGGATGAAATTATATCTCCCTTCCGGTCCCTTCAATACATCTTTCACATAACGGGTATAATAAACCAAACTGGAACATTGGAAATTACGAAAAGGAGACAAACCGTTGAAAATATTATCGCTCCCGTTGCCATATACCAATTGGTTTTGCCGGACAAAAGTGGGAGTAAAATTTCTGCGGGAATTCGGATCCTGGTTTTGAGTCACATACACCCGGGTATCCCGCACCGGATTATAGATCTGCAAACCGGTATAGTTCACTGTAAAATTCAGTTGCCGGGAAGTGTACAAAAAAGTAGGATTCGTGCTATTCACCACAGATGCAGCGATACCGACCTTATTTTCCACGACAGCAAAACGTTGTGAAACAACCGCACTATCCGGATTCTGATCGTTGTATACCTGTAATAAATAGTTCCCGGACAATTTGATACCCACTTCTTCATTCGGCAAATTCAAGGTAAACCGGGTGTAAGGCACAACCGTATTGAAAGAGTATTCGTAATTATCCAGCGGATTACTGAAAAATCCGGTCAAATAAGTAAAACTGCTTAAATTGGAATTATTCCAATCGGGATCGCAATGAACAATTTTATAGGTATATGAGTTCGTCTCGCTACTCAGATCGTCGAAACTAAAAAAAAGCTGCTGTCCACTCCCCAACTCGATAACCGGTTCGGCAAAAGGACTGCCGACAGGGTAACACTGAACGGTTCTGATCTGGCTTTGCGCCGGTATCATATTCCCTATCCCCAGGATAAAAACCGATAGATTCAAAAAAAACTTCATCCCCAATAAATTAAAATCTAATTAACGACAAAATTACGTAATTGGTTTGTATATTTGTGTCTTAATTTTAGGAAAACTATAACACTTCATATTTTTGCAAGCCCCTTATCGGGGCGAGGTAAAAAGTTATGTGGTCAGTAATTGTAAATACTTAATTATTAATAATTAAAACACATGTCCAAGGTAATCAAATTAAAAAAAGGCCTTGATATCAAGTTAAACGGAGAAGCGGAAAAAGTGGTGCAACCTGCTGGTAAAATAACCAGTTGTGCGTTAAAACCGACGGATTTCCGGGCTATGACTCCGAAACTAGCAGTCAAGGTCGGCGATGAAGTGAAAGCGGGAGATGTCTTATTTATCGACAAAACACATCCCGAAATTAAATTCACAACACCGGTAAGTGGTACCATTGAAGCCATCAACCGAGGCGAAAGACGTAAATTACTGGAAGTCGTAGTCAAGGCAGATGCCGAGACCCGGTACCGGGATTTCGGAAAAACAGAAGTCAGCAAACTGAATCGGGATGAAATCATCGACAGGCTGTTGGAAAGCGGCGTTTGGCCTCTGATCAAACAACGTCCTTACGACATCATTGCAGACCCGATGAGTACACCGAAAGCCGTTTTCGTGTCGGCCTTCGATTCTGCTCCTCTGGCTCCGGATTACGACCTGATCCTGAACAATCAGAGCAAAGATCTTCAAACCGGTATCGATTGCCTTTGCAAACTCTGCAATAAAAATGTAAATCTGGGCTTGCAGGAAAATACTCCCTCCGCTTCTGTATTTACCAAACTACAGCATGTAGATATCAATTATTTTGCCGGTCCGCATCCGGCTGGCAACGTAGGTGTTCAGATTCATCACCTGAATCCGATCAACAAAGGAGAACAAGTATGGGTGGTCAACATTCAGGATGTCGCTATCATCGGCCGCCTGTTCAATGAAGGCCGGTTCGATGCACGTAAAATTATCGCCCTGGCCGGTTCTGAAGTGACAAAACCCCAGTATTATCACAGTATTTTGGGTGCTTCTATTCAGGATCTCACCGCAGGAAAATTAAAAAATGCAGTAGAACAACGGATCATTTCCGGCAACGTACTCACCGGAACCCGAGTCGTTCCGGAAGGTCATCTGGGCTATTACGACAATCAAATCACCGTCATCCCGGAAGGCAATAACTACGAATTTTTAGGCTGGGCGGCCCCGGGTTTCAATAAATTCTCGGCTTCCAGATTATTCCCGTCCTTTTTATGTCCGAAGAAACATTACACCCTGGACACCAATTACCACGGTGAACGCCGGGCCTTCGTCGTTACCGGACAATATGAAAAAGTATTTCCGATGGACATCTATCCGGTGAAAGCTGTCCTTGCCCAGGATATCGACCGCATGGAACAACTCGGTATCTACGAAGTTGTGCCCGAAGACATGGCTTTATGTGAATTTGTCTGTACCTCGAAGACGCCTGTTCAGAAAATCCTGAGCGACGGAATCGAACTGATGATGAAAGAAACGAATTAATTTACGATGGAAGATTTCCGATCATCACCCAATAGGGAGGTATCGGAGCTAACATCTAAAATTTAAAATCTAAAATTAATAAAATGAACTTTTTACGAAATTATTTGGATAAGCAGAAACCCAAATTTGAAAAAGGAGGTAAGCTGGAAAAATTCCACTCCGTTTTCACCGGTTTCGAGTCTTTTCTTTTCGTGCCGAATACGACCACTTCCAGCGGAGCTCATATCCGGGATGCCGTCGATCTGAAGAGAACCATGATCATCGTGGTACTTGCTTTGATTCCGGCACTTCTTTTCGGGATATACAACGTAGGTTATCAGCATTTCAATGCTGTCGGCGGCCTGGCAGACACCACTTTCTTCCAACTGTTCTTCTACGGTTTGTGGAAAGTGCTCCCCATGATCATCGTATCTTATGTCGTTGGATTGGGCATCGAATTTGCAGTCGCCCAAATGAAGGGACATGAAATCAATGAAGGTTTTCTGGTTTCCGGTTTACTGATCCCCATGATTATGCCTGTCGAAGCTCCGTTATGGATGGTGGCTTTATCGACAGCCTTCGCAGTAATCATCGGTAAAGAAATTTTCGGAGGTACAGGTATGAACATCTGGAATCCAGCCCTGTTGGCCCGTGCTTTCTTTTTCTTCTCCTATCCTTCTATGATTTCAGGAGATAAAGTATGGATTGCCGGAGACACAGCCGATGCCATCTCACAAGCCACTCCACTGGCACAAATGGCTCTGGGCCAACCCCTGACTTACAGTACGGCAGACATGTTCTGGGGATTTATTCCCGGTTCGGTCGGTGAAACCTCGGCCTTCTGTATTCTGATCGGAGCTGTGATTCTGTTATTGACCAACGTCGCCAGTTGGCGCACCATGATTTCGGTTTTTGTCGGAGGTTATCTCATGGCGCTCATATTCCAGCCGATTTCCGGTGTCGAAGCCTATCAGCAACTGTTAATGGGCGGTTTTGCTTTCGGAGCGGTATTTATGGCTACCGACCCGGTAACTTCCGCTCAAACCAATACAGGTAAATATGTTTACGGTCTGTTGATCGGAGCGATGGCTGTGATCATCCGTTGCATCAACCCGGGTTATCCCGAAGGCATGATGCTGGCCATCCTGCTGATGAACACGTTCGCTCCCCTGATCGACTGGTTCGTTGTACAGGCTAACATCAAACGCAGACTGAAAAGAGCGAAAGCCGTTGCTAATTGACGATTTAAGATTTAAGCAATCATAGATTTAAAAGATATGAATAAACAAGGAAATACCTATACATTCCTCTATTCAGTTGTTCTGGTAGTCGTTGTTGCAGCGCTACTATCCATCGTATCTCTTTCCCTGCAACCCCGGCAGAATGAAAACCGCCAAAACGAAAAGAGACAGAACATACTGAGTGCGATACACATTTCCTCCACTGCTACCAATTCTGCAGAACTCTTCGACAAATATATCAAGGAGCAGTTTATTATAAACAGCAAAGGAGATAGAATCGAAGGCAAGGCCTTTGACGTAAACATCGAAAAACAATACAACCTACCGGTTGAAAAACGGGAACTTCCCGTATTTGTCGCCAATGTCGACGGAGCCACCAAATACATCCTACCGATTTACGGAGCCGGTTTATGGGGCCCTATCTGGGGATATATCTCCCTGGACGACAACAAAGATACCGTTTACGGTACTTTCTTCGACCACCAGGGAGAAACTCCGGGGTTGGGAGCTGAAATTACCACGCCTGAATTCAATAAAGAATTCCGGAACAAACAGATTTTCTCCGGGAATCAGTTGGTTGGAATTCTGGTCGTAAAAGGCGGGAATGCTTCCGGGGCGAATGAAGTCGATGCCATATCCGGAGGTACGATCACTTCCAAAGGAGTAGAGACCATGATCAAAAATTACTTAACCTATTACGAACCGTTTTTAAAACAAAAATAAAATGAGCGCATTATTTTCAGCTAAGAACCGGGAATTCCTGCTCGGTCCTTTGAGTAAGAACAACCCGGTTATCGTACAGGTCCTGGGTATTTGTTCTGCCCTTGCTGTTACTGCCAAGCTGGAGCCTGCCATCGTAATGGGGCTTTCGGTAACAGCCGTAACCGCTTTCTCGAATGTGATCCTTTCGCTGATGCGAAATACCATTCCGACCCGTATCCGTATCATCGTACAATTGGTCGTTGTGGCCGCTCTTGTAATCATCGTCGATCAGCTGTTGAAAGCTTTCGCTTACGATGTCAGCAAACAGCTGTCCGTATATGTCGGATTGATCATCACCAACTGTATCATCATGGGGCGTATCGAAGCTTTCGCCCTCGCCAATAAACCCTGGCCTTCTTTGCTGGACGGTATCGGTAACGGTTTGGGGTACGGCCTGATCCTGGTGATCGTAGCTTTCTTCCGTGAACTGCTCGGTTCGGGTACACTTTACGGTTTCCGTATTATTCCGGAATCGTGGTATGTACAGAACGGCGGTTGTTATCTCAATAACGGTTTGATGATTATGCCGGCCATGGCTTTGATTCTTGTCGGACTGATTATCTGGGTACACCGTTCCAGAAATAAAGATTTAATAGAAAAATAATTAAAGTAAAAATAAGATATGGAAAATCTATTAAATATATTCGTCCGTTCCATCTTCATCGACAATATGATCTTTGCCTATTTCTTAGGCATGTGTTCCTATCTGGCCGTATCGAAGACTGTGAAGACCTCTTTCGGTCTGGGAATCGCTGTTATTTTCGTATTGTTCATCACCGTTCCGGTCAATTATCTGTTAGACAACTATGTGTTGAAACCCGGTGCTTTACAATGGCTGCTCGGGGATGAAGCCGCCGGAATCGATCTGAGCTTCCTGAGTTTTATCATGTTCATCGCCATCATCGCCGCTATGGTACAATTGGTGGAAATGATCGTCGAGAAATTCGCTCCCGCTTTGTACAACCAATTGGGTATCTTCCTGCCCCTGATCGCTGTAAACTGTGCTATCATGGGAGCTTCCCTGTTTATGCAACAGCGGAACTACGGCAGTGTACTCGAAGCGACGACATTCGGTTTGGGCTCAGGTATCGGCTGGATGCTGGCTATCGTATGTATTGCCGCTATCCGGGAGAAACTGAAATATTCCGACATTCCGGCTCCATTACGGGGAATCGGTATCACGTTTATCGTGACCGGACTGATGGCTATCTCTTTCATGAGTTTCCTGGGTATCGACCTGAATAAACTGAAAGCTCAGCCGGCACAAACCGAAACGACGGCACAGGTATCCTCTTATGGTGAAGAAGAGACCGTCACCGGTTACCTGACTGAAAAAGATCAGATGGCTTCAGCACAAAATGAAGGCAATGCCGATGCAGAATAATTTAAAATTTAAAATCTAAAATTTAAAATTAAATGGTACTATTAGCAATAAATACAACAATCGTCACTACCGGCATTGTGGTATTCCTGATTGTCATCCTGATTCTGGTGGGTATCCTTTTGTTTGCCAAAGCCAAACTGACCGCCAAAGGGGATGTGAAAATCAGCATTAACAATGGCGACCGGGTCATTACAACCGAACCGGGCAGCTCACTGTTGTCCACCCTGGCAGGCCAGAAAATATTCCTGCCTTCGGCCTGTGGTGGTAAAGGTTCCTGTGGTATGTGTAAATGCCAGGTAGATTCGGGTGCAGGTTCTATCCTCCCGACCGAAACAGGTTTCTTCTCCTACAAACAACAGCACGAAAACTGGCGTCTGGCTTGTCAGGTGAAAGTGAAAGAAAATATCGAAATGCGTATTCCGGAATCCGTGATGGGAATCAAAAAATGGGAATGTACCGTAGTTTCCAACCGGAATATTTCTACTTTCCTGAAAGAATTCGTTGTAAAATTGCCGGAAGGTGAAAATCTGAAATTCAAATCCGGAGGTTATATTCAAATCGATGTGCCTGCTCTGGATGTCGACTTCAAGGATATGATCATCGATGAAAAATACAAAGGCGATTGGGAAAAGATGAAAATGTTCGATCTGAAAATGCACAATCCCGAACCGACTTACCGGGCCTACTCTATGGCCAATTCTCCGGCAGAAGGCAATATCATCATGTTGAACATCCGTATCGCCACTCCGCCGTTCGACCGTGCGGCAGGCGCTTTTGCTCCGGTAAATCCGGGTATCTGTTCTTCTTTCATCTTCTCGCGCAAACCGGGAGACAAAGTAACGATTTCCGGTCCTTACGGTGAATTCTTCCTGCGTGAAACCAACAACGAGATGATGTTCATCGGTGGTGGTGCCGGTATGGCTCCGATGCGTTCACACATCTTCAACCTGTTCCATACGATACATACAGACCGTAAAGTGACCTTCTGGTACGGAGCACGTGCTCTGCAGGAAGCTCCCTACGTGGATGAATTCAATAAGATCCAGGAAGAAAATCCGAATTTCCATTGGACACTAGCCCTCGACCGTCCCGACCCTGTAGCAGATGCTGCCGGCGTGGCCTACAAACCGGGCTTCGTACACCAGGTGATCTTCGAGAACTATCTGAAGAACCACGAGAACCCCGAAGATATCGAATACTACTTGTGCGGACCTCCAATGATGATCCAGGCAGTAACCAAAATGCTGTACGATCTGGGAGTTCCCGACGAAAATGTTATGTACGACAACTTCGGTGGATAACCCCAATAAAAAGGGACTGTCTAACAATGAAATGCCCCCAAAAAGTTTTATGTCCAACTTTTTGGGGGCACTTCACTTCAAGAGTCCGGCAGCCTGCTAATAGAGGATAGCTCTACTTTCCGAAAATTGCTTTCAGTTTTATATCCAATTGCTTTCCGCGAATACCGTTGGCGACAATGACATTGTTTTCGTCAAGTACAATCACATGGGGAATACCGCAAAGCAGTTTATACATGCCTCGAGAGACATCTTGAGTATCCATCACATGGTTCCAAGAAAGGTGGTCATCCGCAATGGCTTTCACCCAAGGAGCCTGCTGGTGGTCCAATGAAACACTCAAGATTTCCAATCCATGCCGGTGGTATTTTTTATAAAGTTCCACCATGTAGGGATTTTCCGCCCGACAAGGAGCACACCACGACGCCCAAAAATCGAGGATTTTCACTTTCCCTTGGATGGAATACATGGACAAAGAATCCCCTTCGGGTGTTGGAAGCGTAAAATCCGGAGCCTTTTTGCCGGGGGCAAATGCAGCCATTTCGTCCAAACGCTCTACCACTTGCCGCGTCAGTTTCATCGCTTTGGCAGAAGCACCCAATTGATCGTATTCCCGCTGTAAATCTTCTATGTTCTGATATTGGTACATCCGTTTGTTCAACAGATAGGCAGCTAAAAAACCATCCTTATGCGCCTCCCGGAATTGTTCCTGTTCACGACCGGTCTGCTCCCCCAATTTCCCCATGGTTCTCATAACCTCATTCATGGTAGCCGTATCGTTTTTCTGACGGGCAGAGTAGTAACGGTTGCGCAATTCATTCGTTTGTCCGGCCGTCTTGTTACCGATGGCCTGATAGGCAGCAAATAGCAATTGCAGCTCCGGACCTTCCACTCGGTTGGCCTCAGGATTTTTCAAGTGAAGATGCGCCCGGTAATCGGCATTTTCAAGCAAAAGTATCGCATAGGTTTTCTCTCCGGTGATATAAAGTCCCGCTTCCATGGTATCGGGTAGTGAACCGGTCAACGTAAATTTCCCGTCCCGGATTTCAGCCCGCGCCAAGGTATCCGGTTTTTTATTCCAGCCAGGATAGCCGACGATGTAAGCTTCACCGTCCACTTTCTCGTCCAACGAGCCTTCTATGGTAAAATGCGGTTTCGATGTGCAAGCGGACAATCCACCGAAAAACCAAATGCCTAAAATTGTTTTTCTTATGATTCCTTTCATTAGTTATGACACTTTATTTCAACATTACTTTCAATTCCTTTTCAATCGGTGGAAAACAGATGTGTGCGTCACAGCATTGATAGCTGACGGTACACTTTGCTTCCCCTTGTCCACTACCGGAGATTTCGTACCGGAAAATGGCTTCATCTTCATAAACGGTGGTACCTTGTTTATTATACGACTTGGCGGAAGGGAGTTTCGGTTTACCGACAATCGTCCACCCCTCCGGCAATTGGAGCTCTACCTGCGTGGTAACAAAGGGATCGCTCTCAGCAACATAAGCATAAATGTGATAGCCCGGATGGATTTTCAGGCGGACCACAATCTCCCGGTTGCCGTTCGCTGCCTTTTCAAGCCCTGCAACCATCTGCACAGGATTCCGGTCATCCGTGGCGGCCGGTCGGGACGATGTTTCCTGTACCGGTTGTGCATAACGTGCGCTGTAATCGTTGGCAGGATCAGGTTCGCGAGTATTCACCATAAAAAGCCAGCCCCCGGATTCCGTAAAAAAAAGACGCTCTTTGTTCTTCTCATACCAAGTCCGCCACTCCTGCGGAGCTTCAAAGCGGCAAAGGGTATAGCGATGCAGGATGCGGTTGGCCTTTTCGGTCTCTTTCCCTTTTTCCAGCAACCGGATGGCAGTATCAAGCAAGCGTTTGTCGTTATAGGGAATGCCAAGGCTCTTCACATCTTCGTCAATACTCAGCACATACATGCCTTCACCTCCATAAAAATAATCTATGTTCTCACGGTAATAACGGGCATAGGCCGCTTCGTCCTCGCCAAACAAATCGAACAGCTCTCCCTGGTAACGTTTCAACATATCGGCATAACTCATCGGCGGTTGCGGTTCATAGTTTAGGAACATCTCTTCCCTGCGGTTCAATTTCTCACCACGCCTCTGTTTTTCCTGAACCACTTTTTTCAGTTTTAAACCCTCTGCAGCAAACTCTTCATCGCTTTTCACCCTCTCTTGCCAAGCTTCCCGGGTTGACAAGTAAAGCTGCTCTTTCACATATTCGCGGGTAGCAATGCGATCGTTGTATTTCCGGACGAAGGGTTTCTGTCCGGCAAAACGGGAAATGTAGACAATCGCGTTGGCAAATACCGTCTTTGCCTCTTCCGTCATATCTGCCGGCGAAGCGGCAAATCCCCAATGCAGGAAGTTCCCGTGACGGCCAATAGCCACTGCATCCAATGTTTTGGCGCAAACGCCACTGGAAATATATTCCGCGTCCGGAGAATCTTCAAAGCCCCAAGGACGAGCCACCATCCCTACCCGAAAACCTTCGTGCGTCTGATAACCTTTGTTCTGCACTTTCCACATCAGAACCGAATCCGGTACAGGCTCATCCATAAAATAGGCATAATGAAAAGCATCCGAAGGTGTCGGACACATGCGTACCGTCATCTTTACCGGAAAAGGTCCCTTGAAAATCGGGTGTTCTGCCCGCCAATGGTGGGCATCGGCATCCAAGCACAAACAATACCAATCGCTTTTCAAGCCGATGCCGCGCCCGACGGTATTCCCCACCTCGGCAATCGTGACCATCGGACGGTCAAAACTTTCCGGCAAATAGACCGCACTGTGGTAAGCGATTACTTTACCGGAAGCGTCCTTTTCCTGCCAAGCGGGTTTGATGGCTTTTGGCCGGCCATCCATCACGGTCACATCGTATGCCCGGGACATTTCCGGCGTCCAATCCTCCGCCGCAACGACTTTCACAGTCTGGAAATACTGTCGGAGCATCTCCCCGAATGCCGCTGTCCGATCGGCAATGCTTTTGCGCAAAGCCGTACTGTCGCTAATTGTTTCGTTCAAAACCTGTATATCCGCCGAACCGCCGACATACAGGACTTTCAACGGTTGTTTTTCTATTTTATCCGATGCACGACTCATCTGCATACTGCCTATCAACAGCAATATGCACAAACAAAATAGGTTTTTCATAATTTCAAAGTTAAAAGCCATGCCGGCATAGGAAACTCCTGCCGACATAGCATCTGTTGTTAAAATGGATTCTGCACAATGGCACCTTGCGAATTTTGGATATCCTGCTGCGGAATAGGAATGGCCAAACGACGGTCGTCTCCTTTCACGTTAATCTGTACCTTTTGGGAGGGGTCTACCCCACTCTGGGTAACCTTGTAAAATTCCCGTCGGATGGTTACGTCATCATCGGGTGTCACACTGGCAGCAAAACGCTTGATATCCATCAAACGAAGTGTAAAAGGCATTTCACGGCGACGTTCAAGCAACACCTGTTTTAAAGCTTCGCTCTGCGAAGCGGCGGTCAATACCGTAGCCGTTCCGGGAAGAAAGCGGGCTTCACGCAACGGTGCCAGTGTAACCAAGGCGTCCTGCCAATTGGCACTACGTGCCTGCAATTCTGCCTTCATCAGTACCAACTCAGCGGCAGTCAAACCGGAAATGGCATAGCTGTCATCATAAAGTTGGTTGTAGCGATACCAGTCATAAGCTACTGAAAAACGGCGATTACCATGTTCCACATAGAAAAGGTCGAAACGGCGGTCGTTCTTCCCGTCAACATAGCAATCCAACAATTCCTGTGACGGGGAATGCCATTGCGTCGCCAGATATTGCAGACGGATATAAATCCATTCTGACCATTTATAGATTTTTTGCAGATTCCAGTTGTGGGTTTCACAATAGTGCAGTGTATCCTCCGCCATCGTGCCAGTGGCAGGATAAGGCACCGGTGTTGCCCAATCCAGATTGTTATAGTCATACAGTCCCGGAGCTAATGCCAACGCCTTGTCCACGTAGGTAGTCGCATTGTCATAGTCGTTCATGTAAAGATACACGCGGGCAAAAGCTCCGTAAATGGCACATTTGGACGCCCTCCAGGCAAAGCCTTCCTGTACCCGGTCCACCACACAGTATTTTTCCGCCTCGCGGAAGTCATCAAGAATCCGGTCAAAGGTCTTCCCCAGCGTAGCACGCGAGATATCCTCTGTGAAAAGCGTACCCAAACGCAACGGCAGCCCCATCTCGCTGCGGTTGGCCTCACTGTATGGCAGACAGTGGACGGTAGCCAAGCGGAAAAACGACCAGCCTCGCATCAAATAGGCATTGCACAACGCCTCGTCTTTTTCTTCCTGCGAACCGTTTACAGAACCAACAGAGGCAATGATCGTATTGGCATTGAATATCTTGGCGTATTCGTATTCCCAAACGTTATTGCCTGTCGTTGTTTCCATAACTTCGCTGCTCAAGGCATACAAACTCATCTGATCAGCCCCAAAAGTAATGGGACTAGCATCGTACAGTGCCAAGGGCACACCGTAATCATCGGTGGCATACACTCCGGGATAATCGTATTCATACGTGTTTGTCACATAATCATAAAGGGAAAGCAATTGCGATACCTCGGTAATAGGGGCGTCGCTCGTTGCCGACGGCTGCTTGTCCAAAAACGAATCGCACGCACAGAACATACTCGCCGTGACTATCAGGAACGATAATTTCAATAAATGCTTTTTCATATCTTTTTCCTCCTAATTATTAAAAGTTAAAGCTGGCTCCAAAAGTAAAGCTGGTGCTGGGTTTGTTGGTGCCAGGCAACCATTCGGGGTCGTAGTTGTTTTTGTTGGCCGTCCATACCATTCCCAAGTCACGGGCCTGTACGAATACTTTGGCCTTCTGCAAACGGATAGAGCGCAACCACTGCTCCGGGAGGTAGTAGCTCAACGTGACTTCTTTTAAACGGATGAACGAAGCATCCTCCACATTGCCGCGCAAGTAAGGCAAATAGCGGCCCCAACGATAACACATGTAATCGCCCGGTGCCGGTAAAGTAGGGAAAGTGGTCCCATCGCTTTCCATCAACCGGGTAATAAACTTGGAGATCGTGTTTTTCGAATTGGCCAATGGAACCGATTCGGCTGTCGGCGCCCGGAACTTACCGCCGAAATTACCGGTCATATAAACGTAAAGGTTCAACCCTTTCCAACTGAACGAGTTCGCCCATCCGAATGAAGCGGGAGCAATGGTAGTCCCCCCGTAATACATCTTATCCAATCCCAAGGTTCGGTTATGCAGCGTCAAATCGTTGAACGTCCATTCATTCCCGTCCATAGTTTTCACGTGCGGCACTCCATCGCGCACTCCGGCATAATCATAGCTGTAAACAGCACCCACCGGTTTGCCCTCGATGAAATAACCGTTTGAAGGATCAGAAGCATAAGCCAATTGATGGCAATAAAGCGACGGGTAGAACAGTTTCTGTACTTTATTTTTGTTATAGGCAAACGTCACAGTCGACGAAATATTCAAACCAATCGAACGAACCTGTCCCTGACCGGTCAGTTCCAGTTCTACACCCCGGTTCAGAATTTCGGCATTGTTGAACCTTTGTTCTTTGCTTCCATATACGGAAGGAACAGTCACCGTTCCGATGATGTATTTCCCCAGTCGGTTGTAATATTCCACCTTACCGGAAAGTGCATTTTTAAAGAAAGAGAAATCCACCCCGACATTAGTCGTATAGGTCTCTTCCCAACGCAATAAGGGATTACCGTAACTGGTCACACGAGATACGTTAGTTCCCGTCGTCACGTTGGCACTGGTAGAAATCAACGTCTGGGGGGAGGTGCTCTTTTCTGCATTACCGTTGATACCGTAAGTCAAGCGCAGGGTCAGGCGATCCACCCAGGAAGAAGCGGCCTCCAGAAACGATTCATTGGACATGTTCCATTTGAGCCCGGCCGACCACATGGGCGACCACCGGAGGGACTTGTCATCGGTTACATAATTGGAACCGTCCGCCCGGATACTAAACGATGCCCCGTATCTGCCGTCGAACATATAAGCCGCATTGGCAAAATAAGAGAAATAGCGGTCCACCCGGTCGGAGTAAGTCGTCTGCACTATCGTAGCCAATGTATTGTAGTAATCAGGATAACCGACAATAGTCTTTGCCGATTCCTTGCTACCGTAGTAAGCCGGCAGGGAGGTGTTGGTCTTTTCATTGTAACCCACTACATAAGGATAAGTAGTGCCTGATGTTTTATATTCGCTGATTTCCATACCAGCCAAAGCCGTTACGTCATGCTTTCCGAACGTTTCGTTGTAACTCAACTGGTTTCGCCAAACGTAGTTTTCGTTGGAATTTTTGCTGCTGCGGATAATGCCTCCCGAAGGGATGTACTGATTTTTCAACACATCACCGCTCAAATCGTAGTCGGTATAGTAATTCACCATTTGGCGCACATAGTCCGTCTCCTCATTGTCGTACTGCCGGGTATCGGCGACATTCTTTTCATACTGGAACTTGGTATCAAAAACAAGTTCGCGCCAGATTTTGGCATTCAGCCCGACGTTAAAACGGTATCGGGTGGTTTCCGTCGTATATTTCCGGTTGCACACCTCGCGCAACATATTGTAGGAAAGATCCTTGTAAGGCAGGTTTTGCAGGTTCAGATCTTCTGCAATCAACCGGTTCCAAGACCCCACGTTGTAGGCATAGCTCCCGTCCTCTTCCAACAGCAGTTCATAAGGAGCCAAATTACGAAGTTCAGCGACCGTAACACCACTGGTTTCCGCTTTTTTCCGTTGAAACGTACCAGCTACACTCGCCGCCAGCCAAGGTGTGAATTTATAGGTATTATTAAAGTTTACCATAAAACGTTCATAGCCGCGTTTGATGGTAGCTTCATCGTTCTTTTCATACATCAGCGAAGCATAGGTTGTATTTTTTTCCGTACCGCTCGAAAGGTTGACATTGTACTGCTGCAATGCCTGTGTCTGCATCAAATGCTTCTTCAATTGGCTCCGATTGTCCGTCCGCCGCAAACGGTCAAGATTTGTGTTCATCTCCGCCTCGGACATTCCGTAATACTTGTTGGCATAATAATATTCCTGCGAAATGGGCAAACTGCCTGCAATGCTGGTAGGAGAAGGTGTGAATTCCGAAAGGAACCATCCGTTTTTTACAGCCATGAGTTCATAATCCACCGTCGTTTTGCTATCAGCTTGCGCTAAAATGTAATCCAGGTCGGGGCGTATATTGAAACGGTAAAAGCCCTGTACCTCTACATTCAGTTTGCCCTGCTTCCCTTTTTTTGTGGTTACAACGATTACACCATTGGCCGAACGGGCACCCCAAATGCTGGCTGCAGCAGCATCTTTCAATACAGTGACACTCTCTACGTCATTGGGATTGATGCTGCTGAAGGTACCCTCAATAGGAAAACCATCAACTACCACCAATGGTTCTGTATTGGCATAGAGCGAACTGGTACCTCGAATCAGGAAATTGACCGAGCCGTCTTCATTTTCAGTGGATTGCATCCCGGCAACTACACCTTGTAGCATATTGGAAAGGTCGGAAGAAGGCCGTGAATTGAGTACCTCCACGGATACTTTATCGAACGAACCGGTGGCCCGCTCTTTGGAGATGGTTTGGTAACCGGTGACTACCACTTCTTCCAAAGCTTTGTTTTCCGGTTCAAGGACGACATTCAACGTAGTTGCTTGACCAATTTTCATTTCCTGACTTTTCATTCCGATAAACGAAAAAACCAGCATTACATTCGGATCGTCGTTTACCTTAATTTCGAAACGACCGTCAACGTTGGTCGCCATCCCGGAGGAAGTGCCTTTGACAAGGACCGAAACGCCCGGTAACGGCATACCATCCCTATCTTTCACCACGCCGCGCACCGTCCGCTTCTCTGCTTGCGGTAAATCGACATTATTCACCGTCACAGCCCGCTTGATGGCAACGACGCCGTTCACGATTTCATACGTGTAGCCGGGACCTTCGAGCAAACGACTCAAAATCGTGTTGATTTCTACGTTCTGCAAATCAAGCGTGATGCCTTTGATTTGCTCCAGTTCCCTGCCGTTATACAGGAAACCGATGCCGGTAAGCCGTTCAATCTGCTGGATGCAGCTTTTCAAATCGGCATTTTCCATCCGGAAACGGGCAACGCGCTGGGCACTGATTTCCGAGAACACATTAAAATGACAGACCAATAGCAGAAAAAACAAACATTTCATCACCATGATGAGTTTTTTTCTCCATTGAAGGGAAATCGGCGCTCGTCCGACTTCCAAATTCGGATGTTTTTCCATAATTTTGTAAAACTTTAAAGTTAATAATCAGAGAGGGGATGACAGCTAATGTGGTAGTTACTATCGCTCCTCTTTTATTGTATAAAAATTGTATTTCCTTTCCGTTCAAAGTGCAGGGGACTGACATTCTCCATCAAGTCGAGAATGACCTGCAGGTTTTCAAACCGCGGTAACTTACCGGTGAAGACTTCTCTGCGCACGGCATCATTGGTATAAAACACATCGATGTGGTACCAGCGTTGCAGAATTGTGAAAATTTCTTCCACGGAGGTATTATCGAAGCGAAACTCTCCACGGATCCAGGCTGTAAACAGTTCTGTATCCACTTCTTTCACTTCCACGTTACCGGTCTGACGGTCGCACACCGCCTGCCGTCCCGGAAGAAGCTCTATGCTTTCGCGGGTGTGGACATCCGTCATCTCCACTTTACCGATGCAAAGGGTCGTTGCCCAACTGTCATCGTCGTCATATGCTTTCACATTGAAAGAGGTGCCCAACACTTTCACCTCATAGTTGTCGATTTTAACGTAAAAAGGACGCTGTGCATCGGGCTTTACCTCGAAAAAGGCTTCGCCTTTCAACTCCACGCAACGGGTATTGCCATTGAAACGGGTCGGGTATTTCAATTCCGACATAGCATTCAGCCACACTTTTGTGCCGTCTGCCAAAGTCAGGGAATATTCACCACCGCAGGGTGTACGGATCAAATGTTGCGAAACAGGCATCGAATTCTCGTCGGAGCCGGTATAATCTACCGTATTGCCGGCAATGACGACCTTTTCCTGTTCGCTTTCCAGTGTTTTCTGCATATCCGGCAAGAGTTCCACAGCCGAACCGTCTGCCAGCACCAACTCGGCACGTCGGATTCCCGGTTCGATTTTTTCAATGGTTTCTGTTACACGAGGCTGAGATTCCGTCCGGGGAAAGAGTAGCCACACGCCCGCCACAATCGCCACGACAGCCGCATAAGGCAGACTCCACCGCACAACACGCCGGAGGGCGTAACGCTGTAATAATTTCCGGTTGTACGCCAACGCCCGCTCCGTATCAACGGCCGCCAATTCATCGAAATGCCGCCGGAGAGCCCCCGGTTCCGCCAAACGACGATAGAGTTGTTCGTGGCTTTCCTCTTCCTGTCGCCACTCCTCCAGCATCTGCCGCTCATCGGCCGTCAATTCGTCCCACTTTTCACGCACTAATAAATCCCGTATCTTTTCAAACTTCTGTTGCATAACTTAACGCTATATATTATTTCGTCCCACTTTTCACGCACTAATAAATCCCGTATCTTTTC
>ERZ791905.992-NODE-992-length-21097-cov-10.435367_pt1 | contig 21097 bp, 18 predicted proteins | sample MGYA00510147_ERZ791905 | MGnify/ENA primary metagenome ERZ791905 (study PRJEB30046, sample SAMN00792084) | human gut metagenome | study: EMG produced TPA metagenomics assembly of the A metagenome-wide association study of gut microbiota in type 2...
CTTGTACATGTCGTCGTAATAACGCTGGTAGTCGCCGCTCGTCACGTTGTCCATCCACTCCTGGTTGTCGAGATACCAGCGCACGGTCTTCTCTATTCCCTCCTCAAACTGCAGGCTCGGCTCCCAGCCAAGCTCACGCTGCAGCTTGCGCGAGTCGATGGCGTAGCGCATGTCGTGGCCCTTGCGGTCGGTCACAAAGGTAATGAGGTCGAGGTCTTCGCCCTCCTTGCGGCCCAGCAGACGGTCGACGGTGTTTATCACCACGCGTATGATGTCGATGTTCTTCCACTCGTTGAAGCCGCCGATGTTGTAGGTGTCGGCCACCTTGCCGCGGTGGAAGATGAGGTCGATGGCCCGGGCGTGGTCTTCTACATAGAGCCAGTCGCGCACGTTCTCGCCCTTTCCGTATACGGGAAGCGGCTTGCGGTGGCGTATGTTGTTGATGAACAGGGGTATCAGTTTCTCGGGAAACTGGTACGGGCCGTAGTTGTTTGAGCAGTTGGTCACTATCGTAGGCATGCCGTAGGTGTCGTGGAAGGCACGCACAAAGTGGTCGGACGATGCCTTCGACGCCGAATACGGCGAGTGCGGATTGTACTTAGTGTGCTCCGTGAAGAACTCGGTGCCGTAGGCATGGTGGTGCTCCGACGAGGCCTTGGTGCTGAACGGCGACTCCACTCCCTCGGGATTGGTAAGCTCCAGGGCCCCGTACACCTCGTCGGTCGATATGTGGTAGAAGCGCTTGCCGTCGTAGCCTTCGGGCAGGCTCTCCCAGTACACCTTGGCAGCCTGCAGGAGCGAGAGCGTGCCCATGACGTTGGTGCGGGCAAAGGTGAACGGGTCTTTGATGCTGCGGTCCACATGGCTCTCGGCCGCAAGGTGTATGATGCCGTCCACCCCATACCGCCGCATGAGCCCGAGCATGGCGTCGAAGTCGCAGATGTCGGCCCTGACGAATGTGTAGTTGGGCCGGCCTTCGATGTCCTTCAGGTTGGCCAGGTTGCCGGCGTAGGTCAGTTTGTCGACATTTATGATGTGACACTCACTGTATTTGTTGACGAACAGGCGCACCACATGTGAGCCTATGAACCCGGCTCCGCCGGTTATGATGATAGTCTTCTTGAATTCCATGATTATTTTGTAGTTAGTTCATTATTGAAGTATTGTTTTATGAAACGATGCGTTTTACATTTCAATTTGGGCCGTTTTGTTTCATGATATGTGCCATTTGGCAACATAATTTTGTGCCTTTTGGAATGTGTGTCGTATCATTTTGGCTTTCAGTGTGTTAACGTTGGCGTGAAGGTCTATGCCTTTAGTACGCCAATGTTATTCATGCATTTTCTTAATGAGTCCGTCCAATAGGGAATATTGATGCCAAATGTTTCCTTGATTTTCGTCTTGTCGAGAACCGAATACGCCGGACGTTTTACCGGGCTGGGGAACTCATCGCTGTGGCAAGGCTCGATGTCGCAAGCTGTGTTTCCCGCAAGCTCGGCGATTCTCTTCGTGAAGTCATACCATGAGCAGACTCCCTCGTTACTGAAATGATATATTCCACGTTTTGAATATCCGTCTTTCGGGCTTTCCTTTTCATAGTCTGCAAGCACGGCCTTTATTGCCACTGCAAGGTCGTATGCGTATGTTGGTGTCCCAGCCTGGTCGAAGACAACGGTGAGTTTCGGCTTTGTCGCCGTAAGGTTGAGCATTGTCTTTACGAAGTTATTGCCGAATTCTGAATATAACCATGCCGTCCTTATTATGACGTAATCAGCCCCGACTGCCTCTATGTTATTCTCTCCCTCGAGCTTTGTCTTGCCGTAGACTCCAGTAGGTGTTCCTTTTTGGTCTTCACTGCAAGGCGTATTGTAAGGGTCGCCGCCGAAAACATAGTCTGTCGAAATCTGCACGAGAAGCCCGTTCATTTCCTTCATCGCCTTTGCCAATAGCTTCGGTGCATCGGCATTGAGCTTCCTGCAAAGCGCCTCGTCGGCCTCTGCCTTATCGACATTTGTGTATGCGGCACAATTTACTATACACTGTATGCCATTTTCCTTAACTATTTTTTTTATGGCTTCACCGTCGGTTATATCAAGGATTGTTGTTTCAACGCCCTCAACCTCTACTACATCCGTAAAGGTATAATTGTCGTTCGTGTCTTTGCTTATGATGCGCATTTCGTTGCCGAGCTGGCCGTTTGCGCCGGTTACAAGTATGTTCATGTTGTTAGATGTCCCTCCAGACCTCCTATGTATGGAGGCCTTGAAGAGAGCCGTATTAAAAGTTATTTGTAATATTTAGTTTTTAAACCGTTTCCTTCACAGTGTAAAGAATGCTGTAAATGGCTTTCCATCCCTACCTGGAAGGTCAGAAGGGGCTGAAAGGACTGTCAAAGTCTTTAAACAGCTGATGCTTCGTGTCCTTCTCACTTAGTATTGCATGTTCGGTAGGTATGCGCCAATTAATTCCTAAGCTGTCGTCAAGTATGCTTATTCCACCGTCCGCCTCGGGATGGTAGAACTCGTCGCACTTGTACTGGAACACCGCCGTCTCGCTCAACACGGCAAAACCGTGGGCAAAGCCTTTGGGTATAAAGAACTGCCTGTGATTGTCCTCGGTCAGCTCTACTGCCACGTGACTTCCGTATGTAGGCGAGCCCTTCCTTATGTCAACCGCAACGTCGAGGACTTTTCCCCTTACACATCTCACCAACTTAGCCTGTGTATATGGCGGCCGCTGGAAATGCAGACCACGCATGACGCCATACGATGACATGCTCTCGTTGTCTTGAACGAACTCCACATGCCCGACTTTCTCCTCAAACTCCCTCTGCGAGAAGCTCTCGAAGAAATATCCACGTGCGTCCTTGAATATGCGCGGCTCTATGATTACCACACCTTCTATGTCTGTCTTTATTACTTCCATTGTTTTATAATTTAAGGGGAATAGCAAAATAACTTGTTTAAGCTACAATGCCATCTTTCTTAATTCTTAATTGCTCAATACTCCAAGTTCTTTGTTATGTCATCCTTTCTTTCACCAAGAATCGACATGAGGTACTTCCCGTAGTCGTTCTTCAACATCGGCTGCGCCACTTCCTTTAGTTTATCAGCCGTTATCCATCCCTTTCGGTAAGCTATTCCCTCAAGACTGGCAACCTTCAAACCTTGCCGCTTTTCCAATACCTCAATAAAGGTACTTGCCTCCGACAAAGAATCATGAGTACCCGTGTCAAGCCATGCGAAGCCACGAGCCATCGTCTGCACCTTCAATTCCTTATCTTTCAGGAACTCCTGGTTTACCGTGGTGATTTCCAGCTCACCGCGTGCCGACGGTTTGATGCTCTTTGCAATACTTACAACCTTGTTAGGATAGAAATACAATCCAACAACGGCATAGTTGCTCTTCGGATGTTCAGGTTTCTCTTCGATGCTAAGGCAATTCCCGTCCTTGTCGAACTCAGCCACACCGTAACGCTCGGGGTCGCTCACCCTGTAACCAAACACCGTTGCCTTGCTGTTCTGCTCAGCATCAACGACCGCCTGTTCCAACAAATCGTTCAGCCCTGCGCCATAGAATATATTATCTCCAAGCACAAGACAAGCACAATCATCCCCGATGAACTTCTCCCCGATGATGAACGCCTGTGCCAATCCATCGGGCGACGGCTGCTCCGCATACTCGAACCTCACCCCGAAGTTGCTGCCGTCGCCTAATAGTCGCTTGAACCCCGGCAGGTCGTAAGGTGTCGAGATAATCAGTATTTCCCTGATACCTGCCAGCATCAATACGGAAATAGGATAATAAATCATCGGCTTGTCGAAAATCGGGATAAGCTGCTTGCTGATTCCCTTGGTGATAGGGTACAACCGCGTACCACTGCCACCTGCCAATACAATTCCTTTCATAATTTGGATTTTATGTTGGTTTGCCAGTTGATTTATATTATCTTTGCAAACAAATTGAATAAATGTGTGTAAAAGAAATACACCGTTTAGTTTGTGCGTATTTGGCAGCAGTTGTATTAATGCCAATAGCCTTAATATGTAAATTGTTTCGCAAGTGATGAAGACTATTTGCCAAGACTATTTGCCGAAAGGATTTTTGTATATTCCTAATAATTGCTTGGTAAAATAATAAAAAAATTGCATATCGTCAATAAAGTAGCGTTTAAAAAGTCGTTTTGGCTCTTTCAAGCAACGGTAAAGCCACTCCATGCCGATTTTCTGCCAAAATAAAGGCGCACGTCTCAGTGTGCCTGCCTCGAAGTCGATTGTTGCTCCGAGAGCCATCAACACGTCAACGCCCGGCATTCGGTCGCGGTATTTCATTATCCACTTTTCCTGTTTCGGTGCACCAACTCCAACAAGAAGCACGTTAGCACCACTACAGTTCACGATGTCTACAAGCTCTTCACATTCGATTTCGTTTTTCTCGAATCCGAACGATGGCGAGTGCGCTCCAACTACAATCTGTCGCCCTACCTTAGCGTTGATACACTCCATGGCCTTAGCAGCTATGCCCTCGCGTGCGCCCAAGAGGAATATTTTGCAGCTGGGGTCATCCTTGTGGTACATATAATAAGAGGTGAAGAAACTGCTGCCGGGGATGGCTTCTGGCAACGGATGCTTCAGTAATTTGGACAACAAGTAGAGTATCTTACTGTCGCACACAACCCATTCCGCCTTTTTGTAAACCCCATAAAACTCCCGGTCGCTTTGTAGCTTAACCAAATGGTCAACATTTGGAGTTATAAGTACGCCACTAGTGAGTCGATTGAGCAGTTCCTGTCGAGTTATCGATTGTATTTCAACGTTCAAAATGCGAGTTGTTTCCATTGTCTACAAAAATTACAGTAATGTTTTGTATATTTTTTCCAAGTCTGAAAAAACCTTTTCAGGAAAAAAATTCTTGGCAGTTATAAAAGCTTTTTCACCTTGCCTTTTTATTTTTTCTGGTACTTCAATATAAAGCTTTATAGCCTTTGTTATTTCTTCTGTATTACCTGGTTGCACCAATATTCCATTCTCTCCGTTTTTAACGACCTCAGGTATTCCGCCGACTGGTGTTGAAATAACGGGATGGCTATAACTCATGGCTTCAAGAATGGCGACAGGAAGCCCCTCATTGTAAGACGGAAGAATGTAAACGTCTTCCCACGTCAAGCAGTCAATTTTCTTCTGTCCAGAAATCCATCCCTCGTAAGAAACAAAACCATTCAGTCCACGTTCTTTGATATACGTTCTGATGTCGCCGTCAACCTCATTACCGCCCATTCGCAGCAAAAGTTTGTCCTTGAAAAATTTTTCATTGTCGCTTACAGCTTGCAACAGGTCAAAAGCTCCCTTGCGGTTGCTTATTTCCCCCATATACATCAAGTGTAATTTACCGTCATTATGCGGCTTGTATTCGGCTTCTGGTGGCGAGACGATGTTGTTCAATACGTGTATTTTACTTTCTTCGACTCCTATGGAGGCAAAATAGTCTTTCCACGAGTTTGAAAGCACAATAAGGCAGTCACAGTCATTGATTGTCTCCACAATGCTTGCCTTACCATCTGCTGTATTGAAGAACTCCACAAAATCAGCGGCGTGCTCATGCAGGATGACCTTTTTACCAAATTTCTTTGCAATCTTTATAAACATCCTGCATCTGTAAAATGAAGCGTTTGCGGCACCGTGGATATGAACAATCTTTATGCTATGGTCAAATCTACATAGCCACCACGTTTTTACTAACGCCCGAGCTGCATAACATGCCTTTACAAACTTGTTGCCAAGTTTCCAAGTCGGGATAAATTTCATGCCATCAATATATTTCTTATAAGAAACGAGCACGGCTGTCATGCCTCCTTTGGTCTTTAAAGACACGCCAAGAAATAGGACTTTGGCGGCCAAATCTTTATTTATCATTGTTGTTGAGAAAATTAATTAAATTTTCAATCTTCAATTCTTGAAGGATATACCTCTGCAATTAGCATGTTTAGCCTTTCAAAATATTGAACGGCAATATCAATGTCAGATTCATTGTATATTATTTAATCGTTATATATTCGCATAAAGTTTCTACATTTTATTATATTGTGGTATCTATGAATTTTTTGATTCCGAAACTTGTAATATTAATCTGAAATATCAGTATCATTTGTGGACAGTTAAACTGCTATATTTCAAACACTTTCTTCCACTGATAATCTTCAGTTCTAAATGTTTGGATGAACATCCTTGCTAAGCAACGGCATAGATATGCTACTACCAAGATATAAGCAGTGATAATGAACAGATTCAACGGGAAAAGCCAGTTGAGTTTATCAGTAAACAGATAAAATTGGATAAGATAAGACTCTAAACACAGACCTCCTATTAGCATAATCACTCTATGCCCCAAGTTATTTGAATAAATATTTTTGAAAAAATCAGCATTACAACATTTCCAGAAATAATATACAATCCCGACAAGAAACGGCAACGTAACTATTTGCCATGGTGCGATTAAACTGTTTTTCTTGGCTAAAAATTGTATTCCGTAAAATACTATAAGACACAGCAACAATCCTATCAAATCAGCCCACTTTGTCTTTACCGTTACAGTTCCATTTTTCACTTTTAATCCAAGCCATGCTCCCATTAACATAAAAGCGAAATAGGGTATCCACCGAAAAAGGGTAATATTGCCATACAAGCCCTTGGAGCTTGTTTCATATTTGTATGGGAAAAAACAATAGGCAACCAATGTAACTATAACCAAACAGACTATAATCCATTTGAATTTATCCATGCCATATTTTTGAATGAAATACAGCGGTACGTAATAAATCATTATGGCTGCAACAAATTCCCCCCCCCAGAAATATTTTAATATATTAAGGTCTTTTATCTGTTGATAACCAAAGAGCAATGATATGGTTATACAAGCAAACACAGACGGGTAAATTCTGCTTATTCGTTTTTTATACCAATTATCAAACCTTTTTGGCTCTTTCCAAAATAATGTATACCCAGAACAAAACAAAAATAAGGCATCACCTATAGCTCCACCTGTTGCCAATGATGGAAACTTGGCATACATTATGTCCGCATGACTGTTTATGATAAGGAATACCGCCAGGAACTTTACGATGTCAATACTTACATCCCGCTGTTTATCATTTTTCTTATTGTTTGATTACGTTATATCTTATCAATGAAATCACGAAAGGCTGTCGTTCAGAAACGCAATTGAGTTTTTTCTCAGTCCCATCAGATTTTTTTCGACAGAATCATAATTGATGGGGTGAGTTATATTCGTAATATTTCCTTTATACAATCTCTCTTGTAGCCCAAGTATATTGAACAGGCTGTCAATTCGTGAATTACGTCCTGTTTTGTTACTTGTTGCAAATCGGTAGAATGTCATGAATTGACGGTTGAATAGTATGGAGAACACCGTGCAATGGAACGAATCGGTGCAGACGTATGCAGCCTTGCTGATGTATTTTACAAAGTCATTCGGGTCTACATTGTAAGGAGCTTCATCCCCAAATTGTTCATCTTCAGGCACATATTCATCCATGTGGCGGATAGTAATTATTTTATAGCCTGTTTTTTCTTTCAGTTCATTGGCTGCCTTACGGGCTTCTTGGTTAGTTCCCAAGAAATAACAGAAAATGTATGGCTCGGTTTCATTTGGACGGGCATCGGCTATTTCTGCTTGCCATTCCTCTTTTGTAAGCAATAAAGTCGGGTCGGCAACGACGGTCGCTTTTTGGTGCGATAGTGCTTCTACTATTTCTTTCCCTCGCTGTTCACGAACACCTATCCTGTAGAAGCGGTCAAGGTATTCACCCGTAGCCGTGCGTTGGAACGGTGGTATTTCTGAAACTCCGAAACTGGAGGCGTATGCTACCTTGCGTACACTGTCATCTACAAACAACAGGTTGAAGAACTTGTTTGGCAGACTCATCGGTGTCCATACTTGGTCACTGCCCACAACAACAGCATTGTAATTGAGTGAGCCTTTGTGCAGAGCGTCATACCCCACATACGTGTGAAACAGAGGCAATAGCTTCTGTGCCTTATAGGCATTCACGGCCTTGGTGCGTTCAGCGATATTCAAAGCATAGTTAGGATGTTGCCTCAAAACCTGCTTTACCGTAAGTCTTGCCGCTATGCTTTTGGTCTCTCCGACACGTATGGCATTAACCACGAATTTAATTTTCTGTGTCATCGTGAGCCGCTTCTCATAGTGAATCACTTCGACGTCATATCCTAATTGTAGGATTTTCTTCAACATGGCATATCCTTGCAGAGATGTACCATAGTTGTTGTGCCCTTCGGTATAGGCGATGACACAACCTATTTTCTTTGTTGACTTTTTGTTTGTTTCATCCATAGTTTCCTCTTCCTATTTCTTGATGGAATTACTGAGTTTACAGGAATAAGCAGGATAGCAAGAATTGTTTGTAGTTGTCGTTTTTGATAGCCTGCTCTATACTTCTATAGTGAGTTGAACTGTATTCTGTGTTCTTAAAGTTAGTCCTTAAAGTATCTTTTGACCAGATGAAATTAGCATAATTGGCTTCTCTGTTTGCCAAGGAATAGATTCTAACCGCATTGACTTTGAATTGGTGCAGAAGTACATCATAAAACTTCACGTCAAACGGTAAAGACAATTCCTTACGTTCTTTCAATAGCTGTTTTGTAATATATATTGTGTCAAGTATCTTCGGATTACCTTTACTGAGAAAAGAAACGCTACTTGGGTTTCTTCTCCACTCATACACGATATCACTAACCGTTGCTGTCTTTTGTGCCCTGCTGTGGATTATGAATGCGCAGACAGTATCCTCAAACCAATATCCCAGTGGGAACTGGACATTGTCCCAAATTTCAGCCTTATACACTTTGCCCCATGGAAAACCGAACAGCTGACCTTGCGTGGGCAGTGTCTTTTGGATGACTTTATTGCCGGCAAACAATGTATAACCACCGCCCACGATATCAAAATCATCTGTCACAGCTTTTTGCATCAATGTCTCAATGGCGTTAGCAGGCAACCTGTCGTCGGCGTCAACAAATGCTACATATCTACCGAAACAGTTCTCAAGTCCCGTGTTCCTTGCCCCTGAATGCCCTTTGTTTTCTTGGGCTATGACGGTTTACTTTCGGGTGTTTCTCATATTTGTGCAATATTTCGCGGCTGCCGTCTGTAGAACCGTCATTGACGACGATCACATGAAACGTAAAGTTCGTTTCCTGCCTCAATAAGGAATCTAGGCATTCAGCGACATACTGTTCGGCATTATATACCGGTACAATGATTCCAACATCATAAAGGCATTTCCTTTTAGACAAAACGCGGTTGCATATACACGTCCGTCCTTTATCCGCTGAAATTTCATTGAATATATTTTCCGCGCTTTCTAAATCTCCCTCCCCTAAATTTTGGGAAGTTTAACACAGACAAGGCATTTAGACTGTTGAACACAAGGTTTTTCAATATGCAGTTTTTTGCCAACTTTGATGCAAGTAATAAGGCGTCCATAATATTTTTGTTATATCCTCTGAATATAAAGAAGTGTTTAGTCCACTTATTTTGGAACAATTAAGGTACCAATTTCTTCACATGCAACTTGTTCCAATTCCAATCGCCTGAAACCAAGTATGCACTTTGGGTTATGCAGATTGGGTATATTTGATTGCTGGATGAAGATATTTTCTTTATCCCATCATATTTCAATTCCCCATTTTTCTCTATCTTAAAAACAGCAGCTCCGCTGGTAGCTGCACTCAAATAAATTTTGTCGTCATGGAAGTCTAAACTCTTAGGATGACTATCGCCAGGCATAGGTTTCCAATAGTCCTTGCGTGGTATGACAAAAGCTTTAGCTCGGATATTTTCAATGTCTGATATGTCTACACGTATCACCCCTCTAATGTCATCTTCTTCAAAATAGACTGAGGATGTGGGTGCTAAAGTGGCAAACAAATAAGGGTAATGAGCCATAATCGCCATCGACTGCACATTCTTGTTTCCATTGCAAATGTCAGAAAGGTTGATGTTTTTCACAAACACGGGGTTTGCACAGTCTGTAATATCCCATATATCAATGCCCAAAGTGAACAAAGAGAATGCAGCATATCTATGCTCCTTGTTTTTCCATATCGTTGCTCCTTGATATTCAGTATATTTCGACGAGATGTGTTCCGACATTTTTTGTGGAAACTGAGGATCGGTAATTTTGAATAATATAAACCTGTTGATGCCAGACAAAAGTAAAATGCTGTCTGTAACAATGGCATCATTCATTTTTGACGGAAGTGAGAAGTCGCTCAATATAGTTAAATCGCTCTTATTCATCACGAGCAATTTCCCCTCGTAAGATGCTTTGTCATTTTTGACAGGACCAGGCAAGTAGGATCTGCAAGCCAAAAAAATGTAATTTTCTTTCACAGCGGCACCATTTCCAATCATGCGGTTCCTTAAAAAGGATTCGTTCTCTGCCAACAACTCAGCTTCATTCCTTTTAATCAAATATTTTCTTATTCCACAATATCCCGTTGCATAAACTGTGTCTCCGTCTGCAAGCAGATTCCAATTGCCTTTGAATAAAGAACGGTATATTTGCGTGCGAAGAGGAACATCAACATAGATATATCCAATGGTTGCAGCCGATAATGCAGCCACAATACAACCGAGATATAATAAGTACTTCTTTCGTAATGTAAGTATCATATCCGCTTTGGGAACAACGTGTTTATTATGTCTCGTATCAGTCTATTGTCATACAACTGTCCCTTGAGTTTTTGTTTCCATGTCAAGTTTTTCCAACTGGCGGCACACATGTGTATTGCTAGGCTGTGCTTGTTAGCGTGCAACTTTGATGCAAATACTGTATAGTCGAAAATAACCATGTTTTCATCCAAGTGTTGCTCTATATTTTTATATCTAAAGCCATATTTTTCTGCATGAAAGGCCAAAATGTTTGGAACAGTGAGACCGTTGTTCCATACTTCTTCAAAAGAATGGCTATTGTAGTAATTAAGTACATCAGCAATATACGGATGGCCTTTCTCACAACCAATTAGGGCAGAGAAAAGACCAGTTCCAGGAATACGGGTGCATTCGCCTTTTTTCACTCTTTCACCATCTGGTGTCAACATAGCCCTCACCTTTGTCATATCTTTACGTGCAGGAGCAAATTCATAGCTCGTGAACACTCCATATTTCAGAAAATCATCAAATCGGGTCTTCAGAAAGATATCTGTGTCCATGTATATACCACCCTCATGATACAAGGCATAGATTCTTGTATAATCGGCTACGTATGCATACTTCCCTGCATCGTATGCACCTTTGGCAAACGGTATGCCTTGTATGTCTATATCTTTCTCAGACCAGCATTTAAACTCATAATCGGGCATCAGCCGTTTCCATTCTTCTATATATTTTACTTGGTCTTTTGGCATTTCTTTCGAGCCAAACCAACAGTAATGTATGATTTTGGGAATCATAAGCTATTAGTGTTTGAGTGTTTTCAGTAAATATAGTTTGAGCGAAAGCAAAATGTAAGCCACAGCATAAACACCCCTTTGAGCCAAATTAAGATGACAGTATGTTTTAAGGTAATAGGTGCGGCTGTTGAGACCACAACGTTGAATGAAATAACCCGGTTGCTTCTTGGTGCTCGATGCGCCGAGATGTATGCAACTTAGTTGAGGCATAAGATAATTCTTCAATCCTTTAGCATAAATTTTGGAATAGAGAATGTTTTCTTCAAAATACAGGAATGTGTGTGGGTCAAACCATCCTATCTTCTCAAAAAGTTTCTTGTCCATCAGCATACATGACCCGCTTGGCATCTCTATTTCCAACAACTTTTCTTTTTTAAGTTCCGGATTATTGACAAAAAGCCAATATTTTTTCTCAATCACACGACGGTAACTGTTACAATTAAATCCTAACATGAGACATTCGGTTATCAGTGACCATGCCGTGGGTGCCATTCTTGCACAAGTTGCGTCATACTCCAACTTGTTTTTTGTGTAAAGCGCCGGGGATATGATGGCACAGTCGGGCAATTTATTCTTTTCAGCCAATAATGGCGGAATGATGTCTTCTATAAACAACACATCATTGTTCAGGATCATTATCTGCTTTATTTCCTCATCCTGTGCAACTATCTCCAATCCACGGTTGTTCCCCACAGCATACCCCTCATTTTTGGGATTTATGACAAAAGTCAGTTTTGGAAGGTTAGCAGTCAGCTGTGTCCCTGCAGCCATACAAACATAAGAATCCGCAAAATCCTGCTTTAATGTCAAGTCTAAATGTCTGACAGTGCCTTCTCGGGTTGAACCGTTGTCTACGACAATATATTTCACTGGAGCCGTGTTGTACGTCTCCACCGACTGGATGCAAGCAATGGTGTCCTCATAGTTATTGTAGTTGAGAATTACCAAGGCTGTATATTCTTTTTTTCTGTCCATATCCTTTTTGTTTTACAACTTTCACAACATGGCTACTCCGACACCCGAAAATCAAATACATAACCAACATTATGTCAATTATTTGCTTATATATCAATATCGGGGCGGACATTATTGACAATAACAATATTGAATAGCAGTAATAAGTAAGATATTCTCTGTCGGCACTTTTCTTCATCGTTGCCCCCTTAATCAAAAAGATAAATACCCCTACCACGGCAATAAATCCGAAATGCCAGTAAAAACCAATCCAGCCAATGTCTGAACTGTAATAATATGTAGAACTTACATCATTCTCGAATTTATTGCCCCATCGGCTATTGCCTATTGATGGTATGCCGTTGCCGAATATTCTCGTAAGGGCATTTGTCTGATATTCGTCTGAATAGTAGCGGGCTTCCCTTATGCGCACATCCTCTTGGTCTTCATTACGTTCTGCCTGAGCCTCAGTGGTTTCAGCAAGTGCCTTGTAAATTGGAATCTGTGGAAGCACAAAAGAAACGAACAAAGCCATAAGTATCACAAACATAACTTTTTTATATACAGGCAGTCTCTTAAGCAAAAAAAGAGTACCCATTATAGCTGTTATGCCGATTACCTGCCTGGTGACAGACAGCACTATCATAAGTCCGCATACCGCAATCATTACGAGCCATTTTTTCTTTCTGCTAAGCATCCATTGGTTGATTCCGTAATATGCCGCAAGCACAAAAAGGTCGATGTACTCTACGCCAATTCTTATCACGCCCCTTGACGTATCAATAGAGTCAGCATCTCGGCTGCCGAAAACCATTGCGGGAAATGTTACGTAATTCACTGCATAGATGAAGAGCGAGCAACATAGCAGACCAAATATTATTTTTTTCACGGTCTGTTCGTCCATACCCGACTTCATGAATACTAAGAACGACAAATAGCCGAAAATATAAGGCATCGCAGCCATCAATGATACGCTGAATGATTGTTCCTGAAAAAAAGTAGCCATGAGCACAGCTCCAAACATTCCTAAAACGATCATCTTATACGGTGTCTGTGGATACTGCCCACGCATTCTTTTCCTCTTGATTGGGAAATACAGCAGACCGTAGACAACACACAGGTAATACATGAATTTTGAAATTTGCGGATTGACAAGCCCCAATGGATTATAGAATCCAGCAGCAGCAGCAATCATCAGAACCACGACAAAACGTACCATCAAGTATTATGTTAGAATGTAAAGAATGGATACCGCATCAGTAATTATGAAATGGCGACAGCTTTTATGATCTTATCCACTTTCTGTCCCCACACGTTCCAATTGAGCCGCTCGCGGTAGACTTGCTTGGCGGTTTCGGACATACGAGCAAGCTCGCCGGAGTCGAGACATTGCTTTATTTTACGCCCGAAGTCGGCACCAGTGGAGCCTAGGGGAAGCAGGTAACCGTTGCGGCCGTCATAGACGTAGTTGCTCACGCCGCCTGTATTGTGCGAGAACACTGGCAGGCCATTGGCGCTGCTCTCACAGAACGCTATGCCTGCACACTCAGCTATTGTTGGCAGCAACAGGCAGTGGCAACTCTCTATTGTGGAGACAAGTCTGGAATATTGTTCGGGAATGTTTTTATTGAGAAATCCGATGTAATCAACAAATGGCAGGGTGCGCACGTTCTCGTCCAAATCCTTGATGCCAACAACGTGCAAAGTGGAATCAATGCCGTTGTCGTTGAGCCACCGACAGGCATCAACGGCTATGCTGCCGCCCTTACGCTGCCAATCAACACCGAGGAAAAGCAAGTCTAGATGGCCGCTGTAACTAAACTTGTGCGGAACAATGTCCTTGTCGTCAATGTTTGCACCAAACTCTATCACGTGGACTTTCTCTTTCGGCTGGTGATAGTCGTTGACAACGGAGCGCGCCGCCCAATCGGACGAGACAATCACAGCCCGGGCAATGTCGAACGTTCGCTGCTCCACTATGTTGCCCTGCCGTATGGATTGTTTGGAAAGGTTATTCCAGTAGTAGCCCACCATGATGCCGAACGTGGCATCCGACAGGCTGATTACTGGCTTGTCTGTCCGCAGGCCATAGAGAGCCTCCGAGGCAAACGGAGCGAACACGACATCGCAAGAAGAGAGCTTTTCCCTGTCAATTGTCTTTGACAGGATGGAGGCTCCCCACACGGAGTGCCTCACGTCAAAGCCCTTGCCCGTTATTTTCTTGAACATAGTTGCTAGCTTGCACTGCAGACGGTAGCTCCGCATCGCCCTGATTTGCAGCCAAACAATGTCATAATCGAGCGCCGACAGCGACTCGTAAATCTTATAATATGTCCCGCTCATCGATTTGCGGTCGCGAGGGTCGGTCCACGAGATAAAACCTATCGTAAGTTTATTCATTGTGATAGTTTGTTGGATTGAATTTTATAAATCGCAAGTCATCTATTTAATGCCGTTAACGCATCTTTTAGAAACTCCTGCGACTTGCTCTTTTCCCTGCCGTATGCCTCTGCAAATGCCGCAGTGTATTCTGTCGAAACTATGCGGTTGAGGTTCTTATCGGTGATGCTCCAAATACGGTCTTCAAGGCAAAGATTCTTCATAAGGTTATTCATTCGACTGTCAACGTCGCCATTCATGCAGTAAAAATCCTTGTGGAACAGGATGGAGAACACCATCAGGTGGAACGACGCGCCGCAGACGACTGTGGCATTCTTTACGAGATTGAGAAACTCTGCTGGCCCTGTTGCAACGTGAGGATGAACATTATCATAACCGCGTAAAGCCCCCGGCGTATAGCAATTGTCGCAGACCACGGGCAGGCCGAGCTGCTTGCCTATATATGCTGCCTCACGGAGAAACTCGTGACGCGGCCCGAAGCCGGGCGTGTAATAGAATACATATTGTCCGTCAATCAACGGCTTTTTGTCGAATAAAACGTCATAATCTGCGGCGTCAAGGAGCATGGTTGGGTCAAGTACGACGCTGACGTTGTTGCAAATGCCGTTGCTTTCAAGGAATTTCCTCGTCCGCTCCTCACGTACTGACACGGCCTTATAGCCGTTGAGCAGTTTCTTCAGGTAGGCCACATCCTGACTCTCCGGAGCAGGGCCCATTGACGGGGCGTAAGCTATTTTTATCGTAATGCCGTCAACGAACGTACCGAAATAGGCTTCGCTGAAATCGAAAACCGTCGTGTTCCATATCTGGTCGCTGCCCGTTATCAGCGCATCAAGTCCGAAACGAGCTTGCTCCAGCTCATCAAGTGTGTTGTATTCCTCCGTCAGGTTCAGCCACTTGTGCATGAATCCGTCAAACAGATGCCACTTGCGGTAAAGCGGTCTTATGGTAACCGGAGCCAGCAACAGCCTTTTCACGCTACGCTTGACATTCGGCAGCGAGCTGAACGCTATCGGCTTGTCGTAACCTATCTTCTGCGACTTCTGCCTGAAATTTATTATCTTCACTTCGTGTCCTTGTTTTTCAAGGAAAGTCTGCAAGGCCCAGGCCTGAAGCATTGAGCCGTAGTTGAACGAGGCGTGGAACGTTATTATCCCTATCTTCATCGTTTTATCAGTTTCTTTATCATGTTTTTAGCTATCTTATCTGCCATTACAAATCGGTAGGCAAAACCAACGGAGAGAAAACCGCACAGGTGGCGGAACAGCCTTATCCGCCAGTCCATGGCTTTGGGATGGCGCAGCTGGTCGTTGCCGTTGACCGCTTCCTGCACAGGCCGTTCATAAATGTTCAGATGTTCCTTAACCTCATCAAGCAACGCCATGCCTCTTTCGGTTATAGGCAAAATACAGGAAACCCCGTACTTGTGTTCGGGAATATAGCAGTCGTTTGTCTCTTTGCCTAGGCCCCAGAAATCGCCAATAGTGATGTCTGAAATCCGTTCAGGGCAGGCATAATGGCAATTAAAACAACTGTCACGATTGGTAAAAGCATCAATGAAAGTGTCCATGTACAGGTCTTCGTACCTATGCTGCCATAAATTTCCTGACTGATACAACAATCGGTCATTATCATAAACACAAAGTTGGTAAGCATTGGTTGTTCTGAACTTCACGGACGTAACTTTGCCAATGTCGATTTTAAGGTATTTGTTGATATAGTCAGCAAGCCATTTGTTTGACGGCACGCCGTGGCAGATTATGTCAACAAGAATAAGGTTGTCGGGGTGGTACCTGAACATCCCTTTTACGGCGGCCACTTCACATGGCGTACCAATAAAGAGAACTTTTAGTCCGCTTTTGACATCTTGCCTAATATTCGGCAACACTTCCATTATACTGCTCTGCACGTATTTAGAGCCTTTAAGCCTGTATGCTCCTTTCGTATTGTCAATGCGGACATGGCTAATTTTAACACCCGGTAACACTGTGCATCCGTAAACGACACCACCGTTCTTCAAGACCCATTGTGTAAATACAGACGCCGCCCCGCCTGAAGTGCTGCTCTTGTAGTCATCGCTGTCTTTCGACCATGCTGCGTATGCCAACAGTGGTAGTTGGTGTTCCGGCTCGTGCAATGAAGGACAGCCTTTCTTGCAAAGCCCACAGTCTATGCACTTGGTTGGGTTGATGAAAGGATATACATGACCAAGATGTCCTGCCCTCATTGTAATACATTGCTTTGGACACCGTGCGGCACACAACCCGCAGCCTGTACACTGCTGAAAGTCGCAAATCCGTTTCATTTCTTGTGAAATTTGTTCTTGACTACATTGACCAATGTCTGGCGTTCATGGGATTTTAGGCCGACAACCCATGACACGACAACGGTTATAGAGGCGGCTATGACGCAGAGCAGAATGAAGTTGGCAAATGTCTGTGCCCCTAACCAAAGGCTCTTTATTACGATTGGCAACGGCAACGACAGCACCGAAACTCCAGCAATGGGCAACAACACTTCCCTTGCCATGCTTCGCAACGAATAGCCTATCTGCTTACGGCAGAAAAGGAAACGCACAAAGCCTGAAACCAATGTGAACACGATGGAGATGTAGAACACGGACGGCGCATCATATCCAAGTCGCAAGGCGACATATCCGGCAGGAAGTATGCAGAGAATGATGCAGCTGACCACTATCTGGTAATTCCTGATTTTGCCTGTTGCTGACAACGATGTCATGAGCGGCACGCCAAACAGGTTGCCTGCAAGCGAATCTACCATTATGAGGATAATGAACAAGGCCGTATAATCCGGCACTTCAACAAGCCATAGATGGAGTACGTAGTCAATGTTCAGGCAAAGCGGAAAAGCCATAGTGAACAACAACAGGAAAGAGAACTTGATGCCGAGATAGGACAGCTTCTCCATTTCTGGTATATTACCTGTCGCATAGTTCTTGGTTATCTGTGGGTTCAAAGCCACTTGGAAATTTGAAATGAATCCCATGACAGCACTTGACACCTGCGACGCCACTCCGCGCGCCGCGTTTATAGCCGTGCCGAAAAACAGGTTGAGCACGATGTTCAACCCTTGGTCACGCAACAACCATGCGACACTGCCGAAAAGGTTCCAGCCAGCAAAGCCTGACATCTGCTTGTACAGCCCCTTGTCCCAAAACAGCTTGAACTTACTTTCAACATAATGACGGCGGCAATAAACTTGATAGATGCCCCGGATTATCAGTTGCACGGCAAACACAAGGATGCCGTAAGCGATGAGTTTGTCTGCAGGTACTATTACTAGCAGGTAGACAATGCCGAGTTTCAAGAATGCCTCCAATATGCTGATATAGGCATACACGCTCATCTTTTCATGCGCTATCAGCACGGCGTTGTACGGCACCTGTATGATGTTTACACAGAACGTGAGTATTGAAAACTGATAGACCCAATTGGCCGCCGTCATCCTGTCGGGGGCTATCACCAGCTTGTGGTTTACGAACCAAAGACCTATGGTTTCGGCAAGGAGGACTATTATTACGCCTATCGTGATATGTATGTTGAGCGAGGCCGCAAACACCTTCTTCATCCTGGCCATGTCGCCGCGCCCAAGCTCGAAGGTCATGAACCGCTGGGTGGCCGATGACATGCAGTTGTTCAGGAAAGAGAACATCGCCACGACACCGCCCACGACATTGTAGATGCCGTAGTCCTTTATTCCCAGTTCGGCCAGCACTACCCTCGAAGTGTAGAGCGTTACCAGCATGATGAGAATCATGCGAAAATAGAGGAACAACGTGTTCTTGGCTACACGTTTGTTGTTGGAAGAAGAACTCATGTAAACAAAAATTTCTAATTACTTCTTTTCTATGTTTACATTTTAACTGTTTCTTTTACAGGGTTAATATACGTTGTTCCTGTGTCAGAACTTATAGATGCTCTTGCTGTTCTCCCTTGTAACGAATTGGGAATCCTGTAAAAATAAGAAACTGTTGTACAGACCGTTTCTTTTTTATGTTGACAGCGCAAAGGTTGGTGCATATAAATAAAAGTCAATATGTAAGTCTAAGATGCTTATTTTTATTCCTATTTGCTTTTTGTGTTATCAATAGGTATTGGGGTTGGGATAACTTCATCTTTACATTTTTCCCAAAAAGACCATCGAATTCCTTAAACGGAATCTCGTTTTTTCCGAGGAAAGTGATAAACCGTTTGATATACCCTTTCAGTTTGATTGCAGCATCGTAACGCCCCTCATTCTGCAGCTTTTCAATGTGTGAGCTTGCATAAGCTACGAAGCCGGGCTTGTCTTCACATTTTGCTTGTCCGATGAGTGTTGTATTTGTGATAGTATCAGACATTGTATGATTCACTTGTTTTGAGTGTTTGCTGTGTTATGCAGGTGGGAAACTCCGATGTCACGGTATTGTTTCTTGTCCAAATCTACTTGTGCAACCAAACTGTTTGCAAATACCGGCGCCACAATGCAAGGTGGTTTGTGGTATTGATTTCCGTGCATATGCTTATGCAGGTGTGTATCAACGTGTCCGTTGCGGTTGCCATTTCTTTTGGCTTTGACTTGATGGCAAAGACGTTCAAGCAGTTGTCGCCAATCTTAAACCCGGAGATGGCCTTAACCGGAGAACTCTCGTCGGTGAGGGTTTTATATAGAGTAGGTGAGTAATTTCTAAAAGACTCAATGAGTTTTTCTTTCTCATCTTGTTTTAATTTACCATTGATGGTGGAGCTCCCACATGCGCCTTGAGTAGCACATGCAACACGCTTGACAGTTCCTTTTACTAACTGTTCGTTGGCTTTGCCCGATGTCAGAAAGTATTCTCCCAAGAAATAATCCCAGTTGGCAAATAGGGTGTATTCCTTACTGTCATGATTCTCAACGATGCCGATGTGGGCATAATATGTTTCCGCAACTTTGGCAGACTTTTTCTTGCTTGGGTAATATATTTCTTCGGAAATATCCACTCTCCGTATTATTTCCGTAAACTCATCATGCTTAAATTTAATTTCACCTTTGCCTTCCATGTCAATGCCTGACGTCGGTGTAAGGAATGGCCTAATTATAAGTTTACTATAAGCTTTGCGCACATAGCCATTGTTGTCATGTTCATATCTGGCTAAGTTCAACAGCTGTCCGGCTTCTTCGTTTGTCATTTCTGCCAGCCTGTGGCTCAAGGCCTTGTGGTTTTGTTTCTGTAAATCCAGGCATAATGAGGTTAACGACAAGTTGGCCGCAAGGTGTTCTATGATGTAATGTAACATAGAGAGTGTACGTTTTCCACATCCACAGGCTTGAAGAACGCCAACCAGCAGGTCGGCCGCACGGTCTTTCTCTGTGCCTATTGACAAGCGGTCGCCCTCTGCATTGTGCAGGCGAACAACGTGCAGTTCGTATATGTTGGGGTAGTAAACGGTCATGTGACTGCCCGGCATAACGCCTTGCACCTCGAAGACAAGTCCGCGTTTGCGGCGGAAGCGACAAACGTAACCCTCGCATCCTGCCAGTGGACCGTCGAGCACGCGCACTATTTCGTTCGGTATGTTATGCTCGTTGGGATTTTTTGCGTAGTCTGCATAAGGTCGTTCCAGCACAACCACCTTGTCTGCATAGTTTTCATTGAAGTCCATAAACGCCTTCATCTGTACTTCGGGTATTGTGCAAGGGGTGGCCTTGTCTTCTTTCGCTTGTTTACGGTTGTAACGTATGGATGCGTTAGGATATTTATCTCTGATAAAGTCAGCAAGTGCTTTTTGTGTTGCGAGCACGAATACATAACCGTCAAACAGAGGCATTCTGCGTTCGTTGCCTCCGTGGTAAACATTTACCGTTGTGTGGGTGGGGCAATACGCTTCCAAAATGTTTTTGGTTTCAGACTTACAGCATTCAATAATAGAACACAGTTCCTTTTCGTGTCCAGGTTTGGTTCTGACAAGATACCAATTGTAGTCTATGTGATTCAGCTTGTCTGTAAGCGGCATTGTTCGCGAAAAGATGTTCTCTATGTTACCCTCACGACAGTCGCATGAGGGTTATGAAGTACCTTTTTTCAGGTTTAACGATAGCATTCCGGACGATACTCAGCAGCAATGTTCTACCGTTGTTATGTGGTCAGATGGATAAAGTGGCGAACACTTTAATCTTTTACTCTCCATACCACGATATGTTTGATAATCATTTGTTTACGTATAAATATGAGTGCCACCTTTAAAGCGTTTTACAATATGAAGCGGCAA
>ERZ791905.993-NODE-993-length-21040-cov-37.670145_pt1 | contig 21040 bp, 14 predicted proteins | sample MGYA00510147_ERZ791905 | MGnify/ENA primary metagenome ERZ791905 (study PRJEB30046, sample SAMN00792084) | human gut metagenome | study: EMG produced TPA metagenomics assembly of the A metagenome-wide association study of gut microbiota in type 2...
GTTCAGGACTCTTGCTTCTCATACCTGCACCTCGCTTTCTTTTCTATCGGAAGCACTTTGCTTTCGATAGTTTTATTATACCTGAAACGAAAATTTTTTCAAGTAGGTTTTTCGCAAAAGAAAAAGAGGTGTCGCAATTTGCTAACACCTCTGCACCTTTTAACTCAATTTATTTCTTTTTAACTCAACAATGTTAAAAGTAAAGTTTTTGTTTTCATTGAAAATTACAGCCTATAAAGGCTTTTTTATTCAATGAACTTTTATCCTGCAATTTGTGCAGACCGTCTGCACAAATTCTATTCTGTTTCCTTTTCTTCGTTATCCTGCTGCTGAAGATAAAACATTGCCTTTTGGGTTTCAATCTCCGCTTTCAGTTCTTCTTTTGTCGGTAAGTATAATTTGTACTTGGAAGCAAATAATTGTTCATTGCCGTGCATAACAGAATAACGTGCAATATCATCATCTGTATCAGAACAAAGAACAATACCGATTGTTGGGTTATCGCCCTCACTGCGTTTCAGTTCATCATACATACGGATATACATGTCCATCTGCCCTACATCTTGATGTGTTATCTTCTCTGTTTTCAGGTCGATGAGGACAAAGCATTTCAGTATGTAATTGTAAAACACAAGGTCGATATAGTAGTCCTGCTTCTCCGTATGAATATGCTGCTGTCTTGCCACAAAAGCATATCCCTTTCCAAGTTCCATTAAGAATTTTTGCAAATTGGAAAGGATACTTTTCTCAAGGTCACTCTCTGTAAAATCTGTATTCTGAGAAAATCCTAAGAACTCCGCAACTACCGGATTTTTGATGAACTCCAACTTATCATTCTGATACGGTGCAGTCAGTTCCTTCATTTCACTTTCTACAAGCTCTTTTTTCTGAGTTTTAAGCATACGGTAATAATACTGAGAAGAAATATTCCTTTGCAAAGTACGGACACTCCAAGTCTGTTCTGCGGCTTCTTTCTCATACCAGTCACGAGCTTCAGGGTCTTTGACCTGTAATAATGTTCTATAATGCGACCACGAAAGCAGAACGCCGGATTGTCTACACGCCGTGTCGACAATTTCAGGAAAGGTTTTATAAAACTTCAGACAATGATATAAATTACTTCTATCATATCCTTTTCCATATCGCTGAGTCAGTTCTTTAGAAATTTTCTTTATTACCTCTAGCCCATACTCCGAGCGTTCATCTCCACCTAATTCTTCTTCTGCTATTCTGTAACCAATCAACCAATTCCTCTGCACGAGCAATGTATTGACAGCCTGATATGCAGCTTTTTGTGAGGACTCAATAATCCCACACATATCCTTTAAGATGTCATCGGTTTTAACAAAATTATCCATAAAACTATTTTGACCGATTTTTTCTAATTTATTCTCCATAGCTACCGCTCCTTTGGATTTTATTTTCAAATTATTCGCTTTCCTGCATATCCTCATCGGCTTTTGCAATCATCTGTCTGTACTGTTCTTTCACACTCTCAGGTGCAAGTATCTGTACCTTTCCATTAAAGCCAAACACCCAACCGAAAAAGGTCGGACTGGCTGATACTTCGGTCTGTACCCTGAAAGAAGTCATATCATACGCAAGGGTTGTTACATCTTCTCCGAAGCGGTCAACCATTGTTTTCATCAGACTGTTATCACACCGTAAATCCACAAGAACTTTCTCGCCTGAGAACATAAAGAAAACTTCCTTTGTGTAATTCTCAATATCAAAATCATCAGGCATAGGAATAATATCTTTATCCAATATCTCCGGCTTGGAAGCAATACGGTCTACCCTGAAATTGATAACCTTGCTTTTCTTCTCAGAATATCCAAGAACATAATAATAGTCCCCACACCAGAGAAGTTTATACGGACTGAGCTTATACACTTCGCCCTTATTCTTCAGAACCTTTTTCTTTAATCCAGTGTAATCATAATACTGAAAAGAAATTTGTTTGCCTGCATTGATGGCGTCATTTATAGCGTCGATGATGTAATATATCTGCTCATTATCCGGCTTAATTCGATTGACCACATAGTTATTACGCTTCAGCTTTGCCACCTGCCCCGGACTGGTCATCGTATGTATCTTCTCAATCAAAGTTTCGCTTTTCTTCTTTGTAATAAACTTTGATGACTCTACTGCGTCTATCAGCAGTTTCAGTTCCGGCAATTCAAACTTGCGACTGGCTACAAAGTATTTGCTCTGAGTAGAATGGATAGTAACAATGTCAATTCCAAACTCCTGAAGTGCAGCAATATCCTTTGTAACCGTCGTTCTATGTGCAGATATTCCGTATTCATCATTCAATATATTGATTAACTGTGTTGTGGAAAGAGGATTTTCTTCATCGGTTCTTTCCATTAAAATTTTTTGTAAATATAAAATTCTCGGCTTTGTTTCCATAGCCTTCCTTTCCTAATTGTGCAGACCGTCTGCACAATTTAAAATCTATCATCGCATTGTCTTTTATTCCACACCCAATGCCTTATATACTGCATCTTCCGCACTGGAATAGAAAATCAGATTAAAGCAACCGATTAAATCCGATGGAACTGCTCCAATGTCTGCTGCTGATACGATAGGGAGCAAAACTTTCTTTGCCCCACTGTCCAAACATACCTGCAAGCTGTTTGCAAGTTCATCAACTTTGATAAGTGTTCCTGCAATACTGATTTCTCCAAGAATCGCAAGACTGCTTGCAACAGGTTTACCTAATGCCACTGAAGATAAAGCAATCAGTGTTGGCAATGCCAATTTGTCTGTCATACCAATGCCCTGCAAGTCTTGGTAATTGATGATATAATCCTTTGTCGTCGTACTGATAGAGCCACTGATACGGTTAGAATTGGCTTTCAGGAAATTAAATGCTGTGTTCGTTGCTTCTTTGCATTTTCCATCAGAGCCAAGACCTGAACGCTCAAATTTTCCATTACCCGGCATCATCTGAGATTCCAAACGGAATACACCAAGCATACCTGTTTTACCTTGAGCCACGGTATAGACTTGTCCCGGATTACACATTCCTTCCGGAATCAGTTTTCCACCGCCCTGCTCTGGTACGGACACATAGAATTCCTCAAATGTTTCATTATCAATGTATGAGAAATTAACATCATAGAACTCCATACCACCAAGTTTCTTTAACTGCTCTTTTACTCTACGACGCATCTCAAGAGAAATCTTTAAAACTTCTTCCAGTTCTTCTTTTGTATATTCTCCATCAGGATAAAGCAGCTTGATGAATCCACCGACCATCTTTCTGACTGCAATCGTATCACGCTGATTTAAGTTCTTTCCAAGGCGGAAATATTTATCAAGTGCATCGCCATACTGTTCTTTACGAAGTTCTCTGATAAACTCTGCAAGATAATCACTGATAAATCCATAATCATTTGTAAAATGCTGCGGTCTAAACTTCGGAATTTCCCACCCCGGAATATAGCAGTGCATACGGTCAAGGAATGCCGTATCTGTTCCCATTTCCGGTGGGAAAGGAGCAAACAGACTTGATGTTTTCAACAGCACATCAACACTCTGATTGATATTACCCACAAATACCATTGATGCAGACGCAGATTTTTCCTCTTTTCCACGAGCGAATGAACCGGAAGCCATATAGTCTTTCATTATCTGGATACCATCTTTATCTTTGAAATTGATACCTGCAACCTCATCAAAAGCAACACAATCCCACAAGCCGACAAGACCAACTGTCTTTCTTGCCATATTGTAGAACAGATTTGCTACTGTTGTCTGACCACCGGAAACAAGAATACTGTTCGGTGAGATTTCTTTATACAAATGAGATTTACCTGTACTTCTCGGTCCGAGTTCACACAAATTAAAATTATTTTCTACAAGCGGTAACATACGGGCAAGAAGCAGCCACTTTTCTCTTTCGGTCAGTGTATCAGGTTCCATACCAATAGAACGGAGCATTACGCTTATCCACTCATCTTTTGTAAACGCTTTTCTTCCTTGTTTCAGCTCATTGATGTCAACGTGTGGCATCTGAATCGGTGTCAATTTACGGATATGGATAGGAGAAGCATTCTTATCTTCCTCTATATATTCATATTCAAGTTGGACAATACACCAGATACCGCCACAAAGCAGGCGGTCAAATTTACTCGGATAATCTTCGCTAATCGGAATTGCTTTAATTCCAAGGTTAGAAAACTCTGCTTCATAAGTATCTTTTTTAATATTCAGATTGACCGTAATCTTATCAATGACTGTATGACTTCCCCTTTGACGGAGCAATGAAAGGATTTTCTGTGCTTCGTCTGGTCGTACATAATTGTCTGCCAGTATTCTTTTTACATTCGCCACACCTTCTTCAATGATGGACGGGTCATCAGAACTGCAATACTGTCCAAGTAAAAATTCAAGCACATAAACTGGAACATTCGCACCCTCCTTGATGGATTTCGTCAAATCCTTACGGACAATCTTTCCATCAAAATAAGTACGGAGCTTTCTGTTTATATCACTCATCTCAGAAAAATTGGTGGTTTCTTCAAAGCTAAATGATGTGCTATTCTCAGTTACAATATTTTCCTCTGTTTCTACTTCTTCTATGCTTCCTTCATCATCTGCAAAATCAGCATAGCCCTGAGCTATATCTTTTTCAATGTTATCCATAATAATCTAATCCTCCTCATCGCACTTATCGGCAAGCTGCTCGATGATATGCAACATATATTCTTTCGCTATGCTGTCTTTTCCTAAGAAGTTATACTTTTCATCAAGATAATTCTCAATCTGAATCAGGATAGAAAAAATATTATTGACAATTCCAATCGGTTCATCAGTTGCGTCCGTTCCATAGAGCTGTCCACCCATTGTAAAAATCACGAGCCAAAATGAACCCAATGGATTACCTGATGAGAACATTGTTTTATAAAACTGCCCCATCTCCGTATTGTTAGCAATCTCTCTTACATATTGTTCCGGTGTTACACCAGTATGTATGCCTGAAAGTCTGACGGCATCATTCATCATTCTCAGTTTCACGGACTTTGGCTGTTTTGTCATCATTACAACATCGCAGATACAATTCAAAATCTGAAGTTCCAAATACGGAAGCAATTCTTCTTTTGAAATATCGTTTGTAATGTTTGACCTGTCAATCAAATCCTCATAGAAAAACTTCATTTCTTCTAATCGGTCTTCTATTGGTATCACACCAAGCCAGTCCACTTCCTTAATGGAAATCTCACGCACTTGGTTAATCTGATAATTTACACTGTCAATAAAGTTCTGACAGATTGCATTGGAAATATTACTGTCAGGATTTCCAAGAATCGAAAACCGCATAATGATTGACGTCGTATAATCAATCATATCCTGCAAATCTTTCTGCGTTCCGGATTTGTATAATGCCCGAAAGAAGTTGACCCAAAAGCCACCTGCATAACTCTTACTTATAGATATGACATTTCGGAAATTGCCAACCTCTCCTCCGGTTCTCGCTGCACTTAAATATGCACTCTCCGAAAATGGAAAGCTCATATTATTGAAGTAAATCCTAATGATTTTACTCTGCTCTTTTGTCACTCTGCCCTGTCTTTCAATGACAAGAGCAAACGCATATAACGCAAGGTAGGTACTGCCCGAAGCTATCTCATTCGGAATATATCGGCGTGACGCCTTTGTTACAACCTTTGATACAATATTAAATGCCCGTTCGCTATCACTGGCTATCTTTTCATAACATTCCTGATAAAACTTCTGTGTTTTAATCAGTCTTTTCTCTTTCTCTCTGCTCATATCCCGAACAGTCATTGCAACTGCAAAGGCTAAGGCATCAGAAAAGCCCCATCTTCCCATAAGGCGATACCCCCTTTTCAGATATTACCCGAAGAATCCAAAATCATCGGCAAATGCAATATCCATAATAATCTCGTGACGAAGAACTTCTATATCATTCTTATCGTCATAAGCAACCAAGTAGTATTTCTGTGATTTATCGTATTTCTTGTTCTTAAAGTTAAAGCGGAGTCTGAACATACGCTTCGTCGTATCTTTATCTTTCTTATCTGCAATAACAATATTCTCATTAGAAATCTTCTCGTTACTATCAGAAATGAAATATACTCGGTAACTTGTTTCTTTCACAACATCACTTACCGGCTCTGTCTGAACAAAATCCAGTGTCGTGATAAGATTTGTAATCTTTGAAGTCAGGCTTATAAGAGCAATCTCTGCAAGACTTGTTTCCTTTTTGCCCTTATCTACTTTCACATCAATCATTGGTACAAGCATTTCCTGCGGAGAGCAGCCGCCATGAACATAGTTCTGTCCTGCTCCTGCCACCTTGAAGATATCTGAAGCAAGTGGGAACGATACAATACGTTCATCGACACTACCAAGTACCTTACCAACCGTTGTATGGCAAACACCGTCTGCCTTGATTTCTTCGGCAGATATGGTATAACGCTGTCCAACATTGTTTGATTTTGAAGCAGCTCCGGCAATCTTATCGGTTGCCTGAATTTTATCTCTCTTATAAATAAATCCGTGGTCTGCCGTCACAATAAAATGATAGGTATTTGCCTGCGATGCAATCCTCTTTATCAAAGTATAAATTTCTTCAATGGCTTCTTCACAAGCAGTAAACACTTCATTCTCAGAAGCCGCTTTATCTCCACGGGCATCTATCTGATTATGATAAATATACACAACGTCCTGTCCGGTAAAGATAGAACGAAGGTCTGCCTGCTTCATTGTTTTCATTAAATCGAACTGAACACACTTACTGCTTATTTTATACTCTTTCAAAATAGCTTCCCTCTGCTCCGTGGAACTGCACGCTTTTCCGTCAACCAGTACATCATAAGACGTGCTGTACTCAATCGTCTTATGCGGAAGTAATGAAGCCATACCTAAAGGTGTATAAGATGGAAGAACGCCTTGCATTGCTCCGATAGAAGCATTACACTTCTCATCTGCCTGCATTTTTTCAAACAGCGTATGTGCAACCTCATAACGGAGTGCATCGGATATAATAACTACTACTCTATCCTTTGAGTAATTGATATGTCTTGCAAAGAAATCTCTCTGCAACGTAAGTCCTGTTTCTCCGTCTGCATCTGCAAGCTCATTGTTCCAGTTCACTGTAATCCGGTTCAGATACTCATTGGTATAGATATTCTCAACTAGCTCCCTGATTTTTTCAAACTGCGTGGTATCTTCCAATTTATCAAAGTAAAAATAGAAGTATCTATAATAACGGTCAATCTTATAGGTTGACTCCGTATATTCCTTAACCATGTTTTTGATACCGCTGACTGGCTGATACTTACCTTCAGCAATCATATCAAAGGCATTTTGAAGAATGAAATACTCGCTGCGGAAGTTCTTTCCAAAATGTTGCTTCCTGCGTTCTACGCAAAGTTCCGGAATCGTCTTTCCATTCAACTTTGCTCCTATATCCTCATTCTCAAGTCTGCCGATAATCCAACTAATCAGAAGTTCATCAACACCTGCAAAGATATTGCAATCTACAAGTGTTTCGATTTCCATCTTCTCAAGATAATTTTTACCGTTGATTGCATTATAGATAATCTCTGAAATCTCATCAAAACGTGTACCATACAGATAACTGTTCACCAGGTTATCCATAAATGCAATGATATTACCGAATTTATAAGAAATAAATGGTTTCCAAGCCTGCGGCATATCCGTATGAATACTCTTAGCTGCATAAGTAACAAACATCGTGATAACCAATTTTTCAAGTGTTGGCTTCGGGTCATTATATCCAAATGCCACATCTGCCTGCTGCCAGAATGCAGAAAGCAAATCATACTTTTCAAACTCTGCAAGGTATTTATTATCCTGCAATCCATCGTCTGTCAAAATTGAACGCAACACTTCTTCAAAAGAAGCAGTCTTATCCTTGCAAAGAACGCTCATCAAGGCAACTTCTATCGTACTTCTGTTGAAATTCTCTATTTCCAAATCATAGAATTTCTGTGTTCTGTCTTTGTTCGCAAAGAATTTAATATAATGTTGAATAACAGACTTGTACCGTTCATCAATACCTAAATCAAGCGTAAGCAAAGAAGCACGGTCAGCAAAAAATTCTTTTGAATATCGAATCGTATCTGCAAGATGATTGTCCCTTATGCTCGGTTTTGCAAATGGAGCATACACAAGGTAATTGGTTGTCGTATCCTCTCGTTCCAAGAAATATTTGATATAGAACTGGTTGTCCGGCTCAAGATGCAGAACCTTTGCATTTTCCAGTTCAATGCTTTTAATATCCTCCTGAAACTCCGCATTGGCATCATACCAAAACACAAGTTTACGGACATCGCTTGCAAACTCACTATTTAATTTATCTGTAATCTGTTTTAAGTTTAGTTCTGCCATAATATCTCCAGTTATCGATATGTCAACATATTTTCTAAAGCAGTAACCAGTGCATCAATAGAACCTCTTTTATGTTGATTCAAGACCCCATCTGCATTTTCATCTGGTATAGCATCTGCTACTATCGTTTTTACTTTCTTTTCAATTGTTTCAGTCCATCTCTGTCCTTGTGACAAGAATGCGTCTTTAACATTATCCGACCATTTTTTTGAACCCCTAAAAGTTGCTACTGATAAATCTACTGAAAATCTATCTTTTATTTTTTCAATATAAAAATCCTTGTTCAAGCAATCTTCAAACTCAGCCTGTGGGTTTCCATTACAAATAGTGTATTTTATATCCGCTTCTGTCAGTAAACCTTTTTCAATTGCTTTATCGCCAGCACTAATACCCGCATCGTCATTATCAAGAAAGACAAAATATTTACAGACAAAACTTCTAAGCCTATTCAGTTCGTAATTTAAGTTACTTGCTCCCGACAGTGGTTGAATGACAAACGTATTTTTGTTTAATGCCTCTTTTAGTGTCGGACTTAATGATTTTAAGATTTTTGTCAATGCGATTTTATCATCTTCGCCCTCAACAACCAAAACATGACTTGCATTGATAAGATTATCTTCGGGCAACACTCCTAAGATATCTCTAATTTCTTTTATGGATTTTGCTGGTTTAGCAGTTCCTTCATTTACAATAACATTTTCGGATACCGAATTTCTTTGCACAAATAATGGGTTGTGTGTTGTAATAACTACCTGGTGATTTTCTGACACTCCGTTAATGACACTAACCAAACTATGTATTGCATCTGGATGCAAATGCGATTCAGGTTCCTCAATAGCAATAATTGAAGCTCTTCCTGTTGGACTCATATTTTTTAGAATCGCTAAAGAAACCAAGCTTTTTATTCCGTCTCCTTTGTAAGAAATGCTTGTGGGCGTACCATCATCAAGCATTATGTCCAAGTCTCCATATAATCTTCGCATAGGATAACGATTACTTCTTTCAACAATTTCAACAGATGTTAATTGTGGCAAAAACTCTTGTAATGGTGCAAGAATTCTATTTGATATATCGTCATATACACCTTTTTGAAGCTGCTTTATTGTTTGCATAGCTGTTTGATAATCCGTATTATCTTCCAGTTTAGCAAGTTCCTCAAACAACAGTTGTTGGATAACATCCATTGCCATATTTTCTGTTCTAACTGCTTGAATATAATTGAAAGAAATACCTTCACATATAAATGCTGTTACTTGCTTGGATTTATTTGTAAATGAAGATGAGCCTTTTTTTGGTACTCGGATTTTAGGAATATTATCTCGACCATATTTTATCTCAATAGGTATATCTTCATTACTTCTAATCCCTGTAACTCTTGTAAATTCATTGTTTTCCTCATGATTAAGGCGAAAATTCAATCTAAAAATTGATTCAAGTCCACTTTTTCGTTCTTGAAACTGCACTGGAAAATCCCTCTCCCAATTATATAACTGAGAACGACTACGAGATTGTTTTGCGTGCAAAATCATTGTTTGCATAGCAACATTCAATCCGTTTAGTAAATTAGATTTTCCTTCGTTATTTCGTCCAACCAACACGGTAAGATTATGTAAAGATATTTTATGTGCTTTCGTTATACTACGAAAATTAGTTACTGAAAAATCTACCAATTTCATAATTTCTACCTCACTATATCTTCGCTAAAATCTGCATTTTCTTTCCATCGGCGGTCTGGACTTTTTCGTAATTGACTTTCACACCGTCATCAAGGTCGATGTCGATACGTGAAAGAGCCAAATGAGCGATTTTAGCATCATAATCTTTGGTTTCCTTAATCTGTTTCTGGAGTTTTTCCTTACGCTTTGTGGCATTGGAAATTTCCTTGTTATCGTAGCTATTGTCTATGATTTCCTGCATACGGGTAATCTCTTTTTCATATACACGCTGAATACGATGCAGGTACTCAACTCGAACATTACCAATGGTGTCAGCGTTCCAACGGTGCATATAAATAAGAGCCTTAAAACCATTCTGCTTACCACTATCAAAGAGCCAGTATATCGGGCGTTTCTGGTAAGTCTTAATATGGTCTTTGATGAAATCTGTCAGGAAATAATTTCTGATTACTTCACGGCTTGTCTTTCCTTTATTACCAAGGGCATTCGCAATAAAATCAAGGTTTTCTTCAAGCGTATCTTCTCCGTAAACCTTTTTCAGCCAAGCACAAAACAGACCGACAATATCATCTTCAAAATATTCCTCGTCCGTAATTGGAATACAGTTATCCGCATCAGGTTCAAATGATAATTCTGTTGCTGTTTTCCAATCATCAGTATCATGGAATTTAGGATAATGATAGTTCGCAAGAGATATACCAGCATAACCACCTTCTATTGGCTCGCCATTTTTGTCTAACGCAGCCTGCCCTTTATACTTCCAATAAACATCATCAAAGTTTCCACCTGCATATACAATCCCCTCACGTTCAAGAGAATAACGACCAAACATACAACCAACTGCATAAGAGATTAAGCTCTTAATATCTCTCTGCAAATCGGCTTTACGAACAGTAACATCTTTATCTTCTACTTCCGGTGTTAATTCGCCCTGCAATCCGTAAATATCAATAAAAATGCGATTCAGTTCTTCTTCATTTGCTTTAAGCTGATTGAAACGTTCAGCACATTCTTTTGACCACATTTCAAAAGCCATTGACATTTTATTAGTAGAATAAGAAACTAACGGATGCTTCTTAAAATCCCAAGATGTTTCAAATGAATTCCAATCATTTTTTGATGTGTCAATACAAAACGATACTCTTTCGATAATTTCTGTTCTTTTTTCTTCATCAAGAATTACGGGAATTCGTGCCATATCACCAACTTGTGTGGTAATTGTTGGATTCAATATCTTTATACATTTTTGTGATACAGATGAATTTAAAAAGCCTAATACATAGGGTAAAATTTTTTCATCAGGAAATCCACTTGAACCTTTGATATCAAATATAAATCCTTTTTCCGAATAACGTCCCGAAAAGCTCGCACTTGTAATATCTGACCAAGTAATACTTGGTTTAAAATAATATTGAAGATTTTGTGGACGAGAGCGCAATTTTCCCTTTTCGTCACGGAAATTTTTTATTTCATAACCATCATTTTCCCAATTTACAACATATTCTCTATTACCATACCATCGACGGAAAGCACCACCTTTATTGTACGGAAACCATTTCTTTTTACTCTCTAACGCTTCATCACAACAACTATATCCAAAACCTATACTGGCATTATCTATCTCATACCACTTTCTAAGGAATCTGTCATTATCTGCTGTTGCCAACCCCTGCTTAGGTGGGGCAATTTTCCCAATGCAGTCACACTCTTTAAATGCCTTTCTGATTCGTTCACTAGCCCAAAAAGCAAATGGCACACCTTCAATATCGTAATAATTTTTTAAAGGTGTTTCATAAAAATATTTACACTTTTGATTTTCTATTGCTTCCAAGACTTTTATTCGTTGAACGTCCATTCCACCCTTAAAATCTTCTAACCTAATATAAAGTCCTTTATTATTAGAAAAAGTGTTACCAAAAACAAATGCACAAATATCAACTGTAGCTTCTTTAAAGAACGCACCTTTTGCCATTTGAACAAGTGACACAATAGACTTTTGATTTATAATATATGCTCTTAGCTTTTCATATGACTTTATAAACATCCAAACATTTGGTGTCATAAAAGCAGAATATCCATTTTCTTTACAATAATCAAAATTACGATACATAAAAACACTGAACAAATCTCCGGAATATGCCTTATAATTATCAACAACAAATTTCTTTAGCTGTCCCTCCAGCCTATTCATATATGGCGGATTGGTACAAACAACCGCATACTTTTTGCTCATAATCTGAGCTTGCCTAACCAACTGACACATCGTTAACAAAGTGCTGTTTTTCCAAATTGTTATCGAAAAATCAGAATCAGGTGTAATGCTGATATTATATAAATACTCAGCAAATTTGTCATAATCTTTCGCTGCGACTGTTTGTAATGTACCGATTTCTTGTGCGTCTTTATATGCTTCTACTAAATATTCGCCAATTTTGTTCTGTTCATTATCCGTTGTTAAACCATTACAAGTAAATTTATCAATAGAGTTACTTTCCTCAACAACTGAAAGATTGTTAGATATACCTTTTGTTAATGCACGGCGATTATAACTACGTGCTTTCATCATTACTGCAAAATATGCAAGCTGGTATGCACGCTTATCTATGTCCATACCGAACAAATTGTTTTCTACAATACTTGATGCTGCATCTCTGTCGGAATATCCCACTTCGCGGTAGATTTCCATAAGCACATCAAATGCATATACAAGAATATGTCCACTACCCATACAAGGGTCGAAAAAGGTCAAATCAGTCGGACTGACTTTTTCATCGACATACTGGATTTCCCCGTTTTTAGGTGTGACAAAAAATTCCAGTTTTTCAGCTAACTTACTCTGTGGATTTCTTTCAATCCAATATCTTCCCAAAGAGTTGTCCACCATATAACGAACAACCCAATCTGTTGTAAACAACTGTGTTGCTGCCGGAATATCTTTTTTTGTTATGCTTTTTTTCCCTAAAACTGCAATCACTTCGTCATGTCTTTTAGAAATATAATACTGATACAGCCAACCAATAATTTCAACCTGACCATCAGCTTTTATTTTTCCGGCATCAGTGTACATTTCATCGTTAATACGGAAATCAACATCTTCAATATCGTTCACAAGATGATATATAATTCCATCTGGGTCTGTAAACGGAATTGTAAGCAATAGTTCTGAGTAATCATCTGTCTTTTCAAATAAATCAGGTAAAATATCGTGAAGTTTATTGCACTGCTTAATAAAGAGCATACGGAACAATTCGTCCAGTTTATTATCATCTTTTAACTGGATAATTCTGTCCTGCTCATAAGATGTAAATTCTAAATCTGTGTCAAACGGCATCGTTACCAAATCAGGCTCTTTCTTCGCCTTATTCTCAGAAGAAAGCACACGAACACCGGAAGGCAAATAATCATTGACTTCCATAAAACGAATCGCAATCAAACGGTTGAACCAAGTATATGCAACTTCTTCGATTACATTTTCAAATGCTTCCTGATAACTTTTATAGCTGCGTTCTTTTGTCTGAATTGCTTTTACAAGAGCATCTCTCTGTTTAATTTCAATACCAGAAATTTTCGCATAATCCTTTGTACCAACATCATAGAAATACGTATCACTTGTTGACTGCGGTAATTTCTCTGCAATTCCTTTCTCTGTAATACCAACTGTTCCGGCTTTATATTTAATATCGTCAATGAGTTTTTCTCTTGCCCACTCTGCAAATTTTCTTATTACTGTTTTGTTCATCTTGCTCCTCCATTACCCGATTTTCAAAATCAATGGCAGTAATGCAATGCCGACATCGACACCCTTATCTGCTACCCATTTGATAATGTCTTTTGCTTTAGACCACTTCTTACTCTTGCTTTCTTTTGAATTAACAATTTCTTCCAACGCTGAAATCTTATTTTTGATTTCCTCTATATCCTCTTCCGGCAGTGATGTCATTGAGTCAATCGTCTTTCTGACAGAATCAAATGTTACATTCATAGTGTTCTTATTTTCGTTGTTATTTGTGATATTAACAACTGTATTAGGACTGCTCATTGCAACTGCATCTAATCCTGGATAATTTAAAGCCTTAAATGCACACAATTTGTTATATATCTGTTGCAGGTTATAATCCAAAGAAGTACCTTCCACTTCATCGTAAAAGCCTTGTTCAGCAAAATAAGAATATAAACCTTCTCCAAGTTTTGGAACATAAGGATGATATTTTGCAGTAACAGACCAATATAACCTTTTCTTCTCTTCTTCCGAAACATCAGACTCAATATCAATCACCCTTTTCAGACTATCAATATCCTGAGAAAACATATTTTTAAACTCAAATAATGGGTCTTTAGATTGCTCTGTTATCAGTTTAAGTTCCAATACTTCTTTAATTGCATTTAATTCTGGGCGATAGTTAAAAGCTCCTCCTGTCGATACCTTTCCTGATTTCGGAATATCGTCAGAAAATCCCGGAAACAATCCATTATACTTTCCCATCAATGCCTGATACAGTTGATATGAGCCCTCATTAACTGTTTGCTGTTCACAGCGTGCTATATCCTTTTTTATCAGTTCAATTACTTTTTCGTCCAAATTGTCCTCCTTAGAACTCAATATTGATAATCGTATCTTCTTCCAAAGTATTCATCAGTTTCTTCTCAAGTTCTGCAATATACTTCTTAACATCTGCTTCATTCTCAAGCTGCCAAGTAGCCGCATTGCTGATAGATTTAATGCTGACTGTTTTCTTTCTCTTTACCTTCGGAGCAGGTGTAGCCGGAGTAATCGTTTCTCCACCATAGTTTCCGGTTTCTGCAACGTGGGCAGACTGTTCTGCTGCAATGATTTTCGCTTCTTCTTTTTCAATCTCATTTAAGCAACGGACTTTGAGTGCATCTGCTTCCACTTTGATATTTTGCAGTGTAGCCACATTATTACAGCTCGTTGCCTTGTCACTAATTTCTCTGAACAGATTTACATACTTATCTGCCAATTTATCGTGGCATTTTTTGTCTTGCAGTTCTTCAAAGACACGCTGTCTTGCTTCCTGAATAGCATTATCTATCGGCTTCTGCATTTCGTTAAGAAGTTTGCTATAAAGATTGATAAACGTGTCCAGTAACTCCGGTAATTTAAAGATTTCTGAATAAGGAGCAGATTTTTTCAAAATAGACTTGATGTCCGCAACAACTGCTTCAATCTCACTATTTACAATGAATGTCTTACTGTCATCATAAATCTTCATCAGCTTCAGAGCTTTATCAAATATGCCCTTCTGTTCTCCTGCAAAGAACTTCTTAACAGGCTCATAATCCTCAGCAAAATTGAGGAAATCGTCTTTCTTATGGTCGATGCCTGCAAAGAACTCATTGGAATATTTCATTTGCAGAACATCAGCCATCAGCTTTTTACCGGAAGCAATAAGCTGTTTGCCCGGATATGCAGGCTGTGTCGCATAGTGAATATCCAATTTTTCAAGGTCATTCTTCAGATTTGATGCGTAACCAAGAAAACTTCTCATAATCGCATCGTCATCATCACTTGCCGAAGTAACATTAAACAGTTCTTTCATTACTGTACGGACAGATTTCTTCTGTTTTTCATTCGCTTTTACACGCTTTTCGGTCATCAGTTTTTCATTGAACTCTTTGCGTGTCAGATAACGGATAATTTCTTCCGGAGTCTTTGAAAGCAATGTAACTGCATCGTTATTAACGAACATTGCAATTTCGCCATCTTTGAACAACTTAGCAACAAGCCACTGCACATCGGCTTCTACAAATCCATACGGAGCTTTCAAGAAGCGTTCCAGAATGGACTTCATAGAGGTTTTCATGTGACGCTGTGTGTTCAAAGCAATATAGTCATTAACATCGTGAAGAGCTAATTCATTCTTAGCGGTATTTGTACCAGCAAGAGTAAGCTGCTGTCCATTATTCTTAAACAGTGTGCGTATATCCGACTCGCTCATTGCCGTATCAATATAAGACAACTTATGATAAACAGTTGAAACCAGCTTGCCGAGTGCTTCATTTATCTTGGATGCAATTTCCTTTGCTCCGCTCTGAATTTTATCGCCATTCACATAGATTTCTGCATTCTTTAAACTTTCTGAAAGGAACAACTTTGCAGCACCGTTTCTCTCACGCATTTCCACTTTCTTGGCTTCCTTAATGCTTTCAAACTGTGTAACTGTATTTGTAGCATCAAAGCGGATAAATTTTTCTATCTGCAAAGCAGAACGGATTTCATCAAGAAACGTTCTGTCATCAGGCAATACTACAAGCACACAGCTTGACTGACCGGACAGAATTCTCATTGTCGTTTCATCTGCTCGCTCATCGCTGTTCGGAGTAAGGATTTTCAATGTTATATCATTATTCTGATTTGCCTTATACGGCTTATCATCAACAACCTGATTAAAAGCAAACGCATATCTTCCGTTGAATGCCGGATAGCGATATTTCTTTTCATCGTAAAGACCATCAAAAATCATCTCGGATACCTTTGCAATAACTTCTCCGGAATCTACATTCTGTGATTCAATCGCCCTGTTAATTTCCTGCTCCTCATCTGTCAGGAATACATAAATATCCCCGTTCTTCTGAACCAAAGTCTGGCGAACAAGACGTTTCAGTGCATCTTCTACCTGCTGTGCAAGAGCCATACGGTCATCATTTACATTGGATACCATAAGACTTGTGATATTCTCAATATTTGCTTTGATTTCCTTGACGTACTTAATCATAAAGAGGGTTTTCAGTACATTAACATCAAAGCATTCTTTTTCATGGTTCGGATTCAGATAGTCATTATCTAAGGCACGGGAAATAACACCCTTGTGAGAATGGTCAAGGAATTGCTCAAGGGCGTCATAGAACATATTAAATGGCACAATCGTTCCCGGTTCATCGTTCATAACCTTTACGGCAGATTCTTTGAACAACGCAAGCATAGAACGCTCGCCTTCTGCCAGATGCTTACCAGATGCACCGTGAGTACGAATGGAAGTCAGAACACTTCCAAGTAAATTAAACTGATATGGAATAAACGGATAGATGTCCGCAAAATTTTCTCTGCCTGAATATAATTTCTTTTCAACACCATCATTGAACAAAATCAGGTTCTTAATGACTGTCGCCTTATCATCATAAAGCAGTGTAAGTGTCTGTTTTCCCGTTTCGTTCTTTTCAAGGATTCTCTTTTTGATAACCTCATCTACATTGGCAGATGAAAGAGAAAGTCTGGTATCAAAACGTCCCTGAATTTTCGAGAAGTCATTTCCTTTTGTTTTTGTAATCGAATCAATATCCTGCTGACTTGTTACAATAATCCAAGCCTTGCCGCCACAGGCAGTACCCAAATCTTCTGTTACGGTTTGAAGGTTCAGCATAAGTTTAGAATCGTCGCCTATGTACTGTCCAATCTCATCAATCAGGAATACGATATGATGATTGCTCTCTTTTTTATCAAGGTATTTTTTAACAAGTCTGGCGAAATCCTCAACCTTATATGTATATTCTCCGGTAGCTTTCTCACACCAGTTTCTACCGGCTTCTATGCTCATAAATCCAATCTCATCAAGGACTTCTACCACATCGTCCTGAATGAAATCAAAATCGCTGCGTGATTCCTCCCAAGCAGAACCAAAGCTATCTTCAAATTTTTCTTTGAATAAATTGTACTTTCCTTCTTCTGTCAATTTGCGTTCCAAATCTGCAAGGAACGGATTAGAGCCACTAAATCCCTGCATTTCATTGAACACATTCTGCAATACGGAAACAATGGCAACCTTAGACTGCTTACCATTCACTTCACTTTTAGAGTCAATATTAAAAAGGACAACATCCGTCGGAATCGTACCTGCCAGTTTCATATCTGCAAGTACCATCTGGTCAGAAATTTTATTATCATCTACGAAGTAATCAATCGCTTTCTTACCGCCAACTTCTTTATTTTCAAGGAGATAGGATAAAATCTTCAGGAAGTGAGATTTACCACTTCCAAAGAAGCCGGAAATCCACACGCCCATCTTGTCTGTATTTCCGGTAATTCCTCTCTTATAGCTCGCAAAGAAATCAGAAAAATGCTTCTGAAGTTCTCTTGTCACTACATATTCTTCAAGCTCCTGCTTAATATTTGCATCGTCATCCTGTCCAACTTTGATTACGCCTTTAATATCTCTGTCAATAGGCTTTGAAAACATATTCTTGATAATCATATTTCCTCTCCTCTTAATCCACGAGCTTGAATGCTCTGTAATAGTTATCGTCCTTTATCTCTCCAAACAACACCAGTTCCTGACCGTCATAATTGCCCGGATAAAACAGCACTACCGGAACATTATCTATAACCTGATGTAAATTATTCAGTACTGTATGTGAACGCAATATCGGATAGCACTTTCCAATACCAGTAATAAACACAACCGCTTTCTCAGGCGTGTTATCTCTGATATGATTCACTATCAGACTGTCTGATGATGTTATCCTCAACATATTGCTGATGGATTTTGATACTCTCTCAAAGCCTTTTGTCTTTTCAAACTGATAACACTTTTCTAAATATCCTTTTTTGATAAGAATATCAATCATAATGTCGTAAAGGTCAAACACTACAACTTTGAAATCATCATCTGAGTTTTCACTTTTTTTCTTGATGTATTCTATCCTCTCACGGATATACAATTCTTTTTCAGCCGGATAATCAAAGATATAGTATCCGACTTCATTACCTAACCCTTTGTTCTCTCTAAACGAGGGTTTTTGTATCATTTCTTCTGCTTTATCTAATCGTTCATCAAGCGACATCATTTAGTCCACCCCCGTAATTGCTTTAATCATTGCACTCTCTCCACACGCTTCAAGATAACGCTCTAAAGCAATATCAAGAATTGGTGGCGTTATGGTTTTCTTCTTCTCAACAGCCGTTAAAAGGTTTGCATCAGTCAAATAGTTAAAATATATTGAGCGAAGCCTGCGTTTTGTACCATCTGTCCAAGCTGCAATATCTTCACTTTGAATTTCTTTATTCTTGAAAAAAATATTTACATCTGCGTCTTCGATTACTGGAATACCAAGTATATTTTTTTCACGGTACACTTCAAACATAAATTCAAAGAACAATCGGTCTGACCTGAGAATGGCAATCAAATTGATTACCTTTTGGGTTGCCAAGTCAGAAGTACAAAACAAGTCGATCAGTGTCTTATCCAATCTTTTGGCTCTATTCCAAATGTATCCATATATCCTTTTGGCTCGATACTCTTTTGCCGCACCAAAAAGATTTTCGTCTATACACATTTTTTTAATTTCTTCTTCGGACTTTCCATCGTCAATCAGCTTGATGACCTTCTTCATTTCAACAAACCAGAATGATTGGGAAATCAATCCTGCACTATATGTTTCTTCTACCATCTAATTCACCCTTTTGGTGGACATTAAGCCTTTTAATATCCAATTTTATTTTTTTACCGGAAGCTATGTTCCTTCTATTCGTCCAATATAACTTCACATATATCCCCAATATCACAATGGAACACTTTACAAATTCTCATCAGGACATCAAGAGATACTGTTTCGTTCTTATTCAACTTCGTCGCAACAGATGATGAAATTTCTGCTGCACGCATTAAATCCTGTCTTTTCATCTGATTATCAATCATAAGTTTTTGAAGTTTATTATAGCTTATTCTCATCTGTAACTCTCCTTTGTATTCTCCGCTTCTTCTGGTTACAGTTACTCGATTAACATCATACCATAAATAATCTATTTTTTCAAGATACGGACATTTATTCGCAACCCGTCATTGATTAGGTGTCATTTTTTGCTAACACCTAACAGTAAAGTAATTCAAAGCAAAAAAAGAAAGCTCGTCGATTAGGACGAACTTCTGTGTTTTATGGAAGTATTTGCTTTGACTGCTTCACAAGTGTATCTATGACTTCATAAATTCTGTTTCTATCTTCAGGAACAAGTTTTTCAAGCTTCTCATTCAGCATTGAGTTCTTGACTGTATATCCCGTTTCCAGAACATCTGCAAGAACCATATCCGATGATACACCTAAAGCATTTACTATCTTTATGAAAGTTTCGAGTGACGGAATTTTCTCTCCACGCTCAACCATACCAATATAATTTGTTGTCAAATCTGTTCTCTCAGCCAAATCTTCTTGGCGTAATTTCCTCGCAAGTCGGAACTTTCTTATATTCTTGCCGATTGTATCGAGCTTCATCACATCACCTCCCTTAGTGTGTTTCCATAACTAATAGTATAGGTTAAATCGATTTCAAATCACACGCACCCAAAGGAAGCCAAACCAACTATTAGTGATGATTCCCAACTATTTTTATGTTATACTATAAAAGTAGTAATTCACGATTGTTAATGGCGAAAGACAAATCACAACCCAAGAGCCAAGTTAAACAATCTCCATAGAATAAACTTAGGGGTAAAAGGAATGGACGAACAAAAGATAATATTCAGTAATCGGTTTGAAAAAGAGAAATTTGAGGATTACAAAACAGATTTAGGAACTGACAGCTCAGTCACTCCCGACTTTACGGAAGCTGATGATTTTTTAAAATTTATACAGAAGAACCGCAGAAGTGTTTCAAGTAAAGAGCGAATTGCTGACAAGGATAAATTTATCAAAACCGTTTACGAACTATCCAATAGCTTTGAAATTGACGCTGACCTGATAGAATTTGCCGAGGGATATATCGCCAACATCTATGTAGATTATGCCTGCTACACTGGATATATCAAGAAGCTGTTAGCAATTCTTTTTATCCTTGCCGATGATATTTCCTTTTTAGACGGCAGTAAAGAAAATGCCGATATGCTTTTCAGCTTCACTTATCACACACACCATATTTTCCTAAAAGACAGAGAAACAACCGATTTCTCATAATGTACCCGATGGCTACTCAACCGAGCAGCCATCTTTTCGATTTTCCAGACACCGTCTGGAATTTTTAATATGCCGGA
>ERZ791905.1008-NODE-1008-length-20756-cov-6.838220_pt1 | contig 20756 bp, 17 predicted proteins | sample MGYA00510147_ERZ791905 | MGnify/ENA primary metagenome ERZ791905 (study PRJEB30046, sample SAMN00792084) | human gut metagenome | study: EMG produced TPA metagenomics assembly of the A metagenome-wide association study of gut microbiota in type 2...
TAAGACTGGCAAGTACATTGTGTTCTGCGCCAACAAGGAGCACATGGACGAGATGGTGTCCCATGTGCCGGAGTGGTTTGCCGGGGTCAACCCAGACGTGGTGGTGTACGAAGCCTACTCCGATGACCCGAACACCGACAAGGCGTTTGCGGACTTCAAGACGGATACGAGCAACCGGCTGAAACTCCTATTCTGCATCGATATGCTCAACGAGGGTGTCCATGTGGAGGGAATCTCGGGTGTGATTCTGTTCCGACCTACCATTTCTCCCATCATCTACAAGCAGCAGATCGGACGAGCCCTGACCGCTGGAGATACCGCAGCCCCGTTGATTCTCGATGTGGTCAACAACTTTGAGGGCTTGACCAGCATTTCCGGTCTGCAAAGCGAGATGCAGGAAGCAGTCCATCGTCTGTATGCCAACGGCGAAGGCGATAAGATCGTGACCGAGCGGTTCGAGGTCATCGAGCAGGTACACGATTGCCGGGTACTGTTCGAACAGCTGCAGGCAAGCCTCTCTTCCGGTTGGGAGCACTACTTCTCTGAGGCGAGCATCTACTATGCGGAGCACGGCAATTTGAACGTCCCGAAACTGTATACCACGCCCGGAGGTCTGAGCCTTGGGGTGTGGCTGGTCACCCAGCGCCGTGTGCGCGAGGGACAGATCCAAGGCAATCTGACCGAGCAGCAGATCGCGCGGCTGGACAGCATCGGCATGGTCTGGGGCAACCGGAAAGAAATTGCGTGGCAGCATGGATTTGAGATCGCAAAGAAATACCACGACACCTACGGAAATCTGATGGTGCCCGGCAAATACACCGACCCGGACGGCTACCCTTTGGGACAGTGGATCATCAAGACCCGGCAGCAGAAGCTGAACGGACGCTTAAAGGAAGAACGCATTGCGCAGCTTGATGAGATCGGCATGGTGTGGAACATTTTCGATGCCAAGTGGGAAAAGGCTTATGCGCTGGCTGCGGCCTATTATGAGGAGAACGGTAACCTGAACATCCCGCGTTCCTATGTGACAGCGGCTGGTGAACGGCTGGGGCAATGGGTCGCAAGCCAGCAATGGGCGTACCCGAAAGGAAAGCTGACGGATGAACAGATTGAACGGCTGAACAGAATCGGGATGTACTGGGGCAACCGCAATGACCGCCAGTGGAACGAAGGATATCAGGAAGCCAAGCGCTACTTTGATGCCCACGGCGACCTGAACGTCCCGGCTGATTATGTGTCGCCGGGCGGTTACAACCTTGGAAATTGGGTCAAGCGGCAGCGGTATACCCGCCAGAACCCTGAAAAAAGCTGCGCTGTTCTAACGGAAGAACGGATTGCAAGGTTGGACGCCATCGGGATGCGGTGGGAGAAAAGTAACCCTAAGCACCCGTCTAAGCAGACAGCACAAGCCGAAAGAGTTACGGCAAAAGCAGGTTAAAAATACGCATAAACAAACGTTAAAAGTGTGAGGAAAACATGGAAAAATTGGAAGAATTGAATTACCACGTTGACTTTGGACCGTTCTATGTCCATTTAACCCGGAAGCAGAAACGATACCTTGCGGTAAGGTCTGTGATTGATCGTGTTTTGGCAGCGCTGGCGCTGGTTTTACTTTCCCCTTTGTTTTTGGTGGTGAGCATTGCCCAAAAAATCAGTGCACCAGACGAACCGATTTTCTTTCTGCAAAAGCGAGTAGGTAAAGGTGCGCATTGCTTTAATATCATCAAGTTCCGAACGATGAAGAGCTCCGCGCCTAAAAATGTGGCTACGGGAGATTTGGAAAATCCGCAGATGTACATTTCCAAAGTGGGACGTTTTTTGCGAGACACCAGCATTGATGAGTTGCCGCAGTTGGCAAACGTGGTTCGTGGTGAAATGAGCCTGATTGGTCCTCGTCCACTGGTGTATACGGAACGTGAGATTCGTTTTCTGCGCCGCTGGTACGGGGTGTATCAGGTAACGCCGGGTATAACTGGCTGGGCGCAGATCAACGGTCGGGACACGGTGGATGTGTACGACAAAGTCTACTATGACCGGGAATACGTCCAGAATGTCAGCCTGAAATTTGATTTGAAGGTCATTTGGAAGAGCATTCAGGTCGTGCTGGGACGTAAAGGCGTGGTAGATGGAAAAATCGACCCGGAGTTCCGGAAGGAAAGCATTGTGCTTCTGCGGGAGAGCCGACCGGTGTCGATAGAGGATACAAACTGTGAAGTACAAAAAACACAAATGGTGTGAGTGAAAACGAGTATGAAAAAAATTCTTTTTGTTACCCATAATGGTCGATTTTTAGTTCAATTCGAATTAAATGACATTAGGATCTTACAAGACATGGGATATGAGGTCCATTGTGCAACGAATTTCAAAGGTGAGTTGATGCGAGTTGATGCCGAGCAAACATTGAAGGAACACGGCGTAATTTGCCATCAGATAGACATTGAGCGTTCGCCATTGAAGATGTGGCAAAACACTCGGGCATATTCTCAACTAAAGAGTCTTTTGAGGAGTGAGGATTTTGCAGGAGTACATTGTCATACTCCGATGGGTGGTGTAATCGGAAGACTAGCAGCAAGTGCAACGCATACAGCCCCTGTGATTTACACTGCACACGGTTTCCATTTCTATAAAGGCTGTCCACTGAAGAACAGATTGATCTATCAGACGGCGGAAACTTTTCTGGCTCGCTATACGGATGCACAGATCACAATCAATCAGGAAGATTTTGCGGCGGCGCAGAAGTTTCCGCTGCGTGGAAAAGCATACTATGTGCCCGGCATTGGTGTGGATGTGAAGAAGATTTCTTCTGTGCAGGTTGACCGGGCAACAAAGCGTGCGGAACTGGGGATTCCGCAGGATGCGTTGGTCTTTATTACAGTAGGAGAATTGATTCCTCGAAAAAATCAGGAATTCTTGATTCGAGCTTTTTCTAATGCAAATTTGACGAATGCGCATCTTTTGATCTGTGGAAGCGGAAGAGAAAAAGAACATCTTGAGCAGCGGATGCAAGAGCTGAAAGTTGCAGAGAAGGTTCATCTATTAGGATTTCGCCGAGACGTTTATGAACTGTTGAAGTGCTCGGACGTGTTTGTATTTCCATCGAAACAGGAGGGGCTGCCTGTAGCTCTTATGGAAGCGATGGCTGCAGGGTTGCCGTGTGTTGCCAGCTGTATCCGTGGAAATGTAGATTTACTGAAGGATAGTCGGTATCTGTTTGAACCGGCAGATGAAAATGCGCTCTGCCAACTGCTGAAGGATGTAGCAAATGGTGTGCAGATAGAGCAGGAGTGTGCACAGAACCGGGAAATGTTGAAAAGGTATGATACTGAGAATGTAAGCGAGTATCGTCTCAAATTATGCTTTTATATGCAGTGATGGCAGTGATGATGACCTATATGGCGCCGGAAATTGTTAGAATACTCGCAACAGAAGAATATTATGAGGCTATCTATATTATGCCGCCGATTGCTGCGGGAGTCTTCTTCACGGCATTTGCCAATATTTATTCGGATATAGCTGTGTACTACAAGAAAACACAGTATGTGATGTATCCGGCAGTGATTGCAGCTGTGGCAAATCTTGTGTTAAACTACATCTTTATCAATGCTTATGGATATATGGCTGCGGCATATACAACGCTGTTCTCTTATATTCTGATGGCACTCTTCCAAGGAATTTGGGCTAGAAAATTGTGCAAAGAGAATGGTATTGCGGAATCTTCTGTTTTTGAAGATAGAAAACTAATATTACTCGCATGTGTAACAACGGTTCTGTGTTTGCTTGGGATAGCTTTGTATAATTTCTATATTATCCGGTATTTGATTATTGTACTTATGGCAGTGCTGAGTATAGTTTTTTATAAGAAATACAAAACAACCAAGAAAAACTGATGTAAAATAGGCCGTGTGTCCTCAAGCACATGGCTGTGCTGCTCATATATGCTACCTCTCCGTGGTGGGCAGTAGGCAACGGATCTCTATCCGGCTAAAGCATATGATTGTCAATTCACTCTTTGGATGAGGAAAAAACTATAATGGGAAAGTATTTTGGAACCGATGGCTTCCGTGGCGAAGCTGGAATCACTCTGACCGCTGACCATGCCTACAAGGTTGGCCGCTTCTTAGGCTGGTACTACAACGCACTGCGTGAGCGCAACGGCAACAACGAGCCTGCCCGCATCGTCATTGGCAAGGACACTCGCCGCAGCTCTTATATGTTCGAGTATAGTCTGGTGGCTGGTTTGACCGCTTCCGGTGCAGACGCCTACTTGCTGCACGTCACTACCACCCCTTCCGTGGCCTATATTGCCCGTGTGGATGACTTTGATTGCGGCATTATGATCTCTGCCAGCCACAACCCCTATTATGACAACGGTATCAAGCTGATCGACTGCTATGGCGAGAAGATGCCGGAGGAGATTTTGCTGTTGGTGGAGGACTATATCGACGGAAAGCTCCATGTGTTCGAGAAGGACTGGCCGGAGTTGCCTTTCGCTCACCGGGAACACATTGGTTGCACGGTGGACTATGTGTCTGGCCGCAACCGTTATATGGGCTACCTGATCAGCCTCGGTATCTACTCCTTCAAGGGTGTCAAGGTTGGTCTGGACTGCGCCAACGGCTCTAGTTGGAACATTGCTAAGTCTGTATTTGATGCGCTGGGCGCAGACACCTACGTCATCAATGCACAGCCCAACGGTACGAATATCAACAACAATGCAGGTTCCACCCACATCGAGGGCTTGCAGAAGTTCGTGGTAGAGAAGGGGCTGGACATCGGTTTTGCCTATGACGGCGATGCTGATCGTTGCCTGTGTGTGGATGAAAAGGGCAATGTCATCACTGGCGACCATATTCTGTACATCTACGGCTGCTACATGAAGGAGCGTGGCAAGCTGCTGACCAATACCGTCGTTACCACGGTCATGTCCAACTTTGGTCTGTACAAGGCTTTTGATGAGAAGGGCATTGGTTACGCTAAGACCGCTGTGGGCGACAAGTATGTTTACGAGTATATGGCTAAGAACGGCTGCCGTATTGGTGGCGAGCAGAGTGGTCATATCATCTTCTCCAAGTACGCCAGCACTGGTGATGGTATCCTGACTAGCCTGAAGATGATGGAAGTCATGCTGGCGAAGAAGATGCCTATGAGTAAGCTGGCTGAGCCCCTGAAGATCTACCCGCAGGTTCTGGAGAATGTCCGTGTGACCGACAAGAAAGCTGCACAGGATGATGAAGCAGTGCAGGCAGCAGTCAAGGCTGTGGCCGAGGCACTGGGTGACACTGGCCGTATCCTTGTCCGTGAATCTGGTACGGAGCCTGTTGTGCGTGTGATGGTGGAAGCTCCTGACCACGACACCTGCCAGAAATATGTGTCTCAGGTCGTGGAGACCATTAAGAGCAGAGGCTACGGAGTTTGAGTGCAAACCTGAAACAAAAAAGCGTTCACGCGCTATTACTTGCCTTCATTCTGGCTTCAATCCTGTTTTTACTGCCAGATGCTGCCGTTGATCATGAATTCGGTTTCACGTCTTCGGAACTTGAAGTGAAGGAGACCGTAGAGAAAAATGCGACTACCACGAGTTATGTGAACTCTGAGGGCACTGTCACAGATGCTATTGACATGGGCTATGCAACTGTACAGAGAACACGGGATTCGGCAGGACAAGTCATAGAAGAGTTTTACCTCGATGCTGCTGGAAACCCAGTGGAACGGTATGGCGATTACTGTGGCATCGCGTATGAGTATAACGATGGTGATACTGTAATCAGGTATCTTGGTGCAGATAAGAAACCAATGATGCTTAGTTCCGGTTATTCCGCCGTTGTGAGAACACTGGTGGAAGGAAAAGCAACGGACGATTTCTACTACGACCTTAATATGCAGCCGGTCCAATGCACAGGCGGCTATTACGGTTTGCACCGGGAGTATGATGAACAAGGACTAAATTGCGCTATTACTTATCTCGATGAAAATAGACAGCCCGTCATCTGCACATCTGGTTATGCTGTCAAGACATATCTGCGTGATTCGGAAGGAACCGTTATTGGCGAACGATACTTTGACACAGAAGGAAAACCTGTAAAATCTTCTCTTGGCCAGTATGGCGAGCTATATCAGCGAGATGAGCAAGGTCGTATCAGCCAGATAACCTATCTCGGCGCAGACGGTAATCCAACACCAACGAATGCTGGTTATACGGTTATGAAGCGTACTTACCACCGGGATGGTACAGCGGACACTGATATGTATTTCGATGCAGATGGCAATCCAATGGTCCTGTCCAAAGGGCAGCATGGCATCAAGCGCAGCGGAAAGGTGAATCTGCTGCTTGACAAAAACGGTCATGTCATGCTGTGTGTGGACAATATCCTGAACGGATTTCCGTTTATGGTTGGCATTTCTGGATGTGTTATCTGTTTGCTGATACTGTTGCTGCCGAAGAAAATGAGTATCTTTTTGACGGCTGCGTATGTAGTATTCATCCTTTATGAAACACTGATGTTCCGCGAGACGGGGGATGCAAGGACGAACTTTGTTTTGTTTTCTTATGCGGATCGTTTTCTGACGGAGCAAGCTGTGAGAGTTGGAGTCATAAATAACATCTGGCTCTTCGCACCATTGGGAGCAGGTTTATACAGGATAATACAGAAGAAGTGGGTACTGGTGATTCCCTTCGTGATGTCTGTGGCAATCGAAACGACCCAGTATATTACGGGACTTGGCATCGCAGAGTTCGATGATGTGTTCGGCAATACGATGGGCGGATGGATTGGTGTGCTGACAGCATGGGCGTGGCTGAGCCGGAGGAAATTCAGTATGGATGAACAAAAGACCAAGGAGAAAAAGGACGAAGAAATAAAGTTGTGGCAAAAGCTACTTTCCTTTTTAAAGGAAAAACTCTGGTATATTTTTCTCCTAGCGATAAGTACGGCTTATTTGGTGAGCAATAAATTTGCAATTGAAAAACTGGATGATGCAAGTATGCTTAGTGCGGTGTTTATCATCTGGGTTATTCTTTTGGCTCTCCCACTTTTTTCGGAGCTGGAATTTCTGGGTGTAAAGGTTAAAAAAGAGGTCAAAAAGGCCGTAGAAAAAAGCAATGAGGAAGTAAAAGCAAGTCTCAACAATCTCCAGCAACTTGTATCGCAAATCCAAATCTCGAACAGTGTAGCGCCGCAGTTCACAATTAACGGAGGCTCTTTGCCTTCTGAAGAAAGAATGGATAATTTAATTAAGGAAATCCATTTACTAAATGAGCAAAATACGAATAAGAAGACAGAGAAACAGGATAAAGTAAACATCCCAGCACAAAATCTCGAATTGTTTAAAATGCGGTATGGAATTGAAGAAAAATTAAACGATGCTATGGATTTGATTGGATATAACGGTAAAAATCATATTTCGCTTGTTCAGTCGGCCTACTACTTGAGCCAGCAGGGCGTCCTTGATCCGAAATGTATAGATTTGTTAATTCAGGTGGTGAGGATAGCTAATAGAGGCGTACATGGCGAGATCGTTGATCAGAAGTATTTGGATTTCGCTTCTGAAGCATATCCAAAGATTATTGATGCATTGGATGATTGTAAAGAACTGATCAAGAAGATGACTTGACCCGCTAAAGGAACATGAAAATGATTAATGTATGGAATAACTTAGATATTCAAATTAAAGTCGCTGTTATTAGTGCTGTGGCGGCAATCGTAGTGGCGATTATTACGGGCGTTTTTTCTTTGATAAAAAAGGATACAAATAGTGAGAACAATAATAAAGGTGACAGTGAAACAATAAATATTCCAACCCCAAGAACAACTGTTGAACAACAAAAATATAACTCTGAGGATTATATACATAATTCTTTTATTCCAAGCCTTGATAAATTGGAAAAGGAAAAATCAGATGACGCTTTTGCGGAGGGACTAGCTACATTTATAGGTGCTGATCGAAGTGATGATGAGATTTCAATTACTAGAAAGGGAAAATAAACATGGGATTTTTTAATGATAGCCTAACTCCTTTGATGGGGAAAAAGTCGAGTTCATCCGTAAACGGAACTTCAGGAACCGATAATACCATGGACTGCCCAGAGTGCTGTTCATTAATTACCCCATCGAATAACTGGTACTATTCGACTATGATGGTACCAAAAGAATTCAAAGAAAAAGTTCTTGTTCATGTGGTGTCACAATATATGACTCTGAACGAATGTTTTGTTCCACCGTTGTACCTAGCGATTGAAGGACCGGCAGGAGAAGGAAAAACATCTCAAACCATTGCGGTTTTAACACAATATAATATTGAGGTCTTATATGTTTCTGCATCGGAAATTTCTGGATCGCATGAGAGTGATTCGGTAAAAATTCTGAATGATGTTTATAATTATGCTGTGCAAAGAAGTAAAAGGGGATATTGTATCGCGATTCTTATTGATGATTTCCATATGGGTACAATTAATCAAGATTCAAGAACCGAAAAAACTATTAATTCTAACCTTTTAACAGGTCGAATGATGAATTTGGCCGACTGCTCTGATGGAAAAAGGATACCCATCATTATGACCGGAAACGATTTTTCAACTGTATATGCACCACTTCTTAGATCAGGCAGAGCTGATATGTATCGGTGGGAGCCAGACATTAAGCTAAAAGCCGTCATCATTCGGAACATACTAGACCCATTTGTAAAGATGAATGAAAATGAATTTGTTCGGTTTTGTAGTATGTTTAGAAGAGGAACAATTTCTGATTTTTCGCAGCTGAAAAATGATTTGAGAAAAAGATATGTTTGGGAAATGATAGAAAATAAGACATCTTTAAATATAGAAGTAATCCGAAAATTAGATTGCAAGATGTCTTCTTTACAACGACTGAACTTTCAGGAATTATGTGAGTTGGCAGAAAAAAGGATAAAGCCAATTATATAGTGGGGTGTATCGAATGATAGATTTGTTACCGCCTAAGATGGATGTCAAAGTAAATGTCAAAATCCGATTAAATATTCTGGCCGGAGTATTAGATGAACTTACAAAAGCATGTGGCATTTCAATAGAAAGTGATTTGAGGAAAGGTATTGTTGATCGAGATGTTATACAGCAGATTATTGTGAGCTTTTATGACGCGCCAAAACATGTTTGTGGGCAAATAATCTTCGACATTGATTGGAAGAGATTTGAATTTCTTGCAAGAACCGATGAGGGGAAAGTACTTTACTCTAACATAGACACTTCAAAAAATTTGTCCTCACAGTTAGATAAAACATTATATGATGCGGTAAAGGTTTATGTGAATAGGACGAAGCGTAAATACAAGGTTAAAAAAGTTGAGTGTTCATTTGTATATAATGAGAAATATAGAAAAACTGACGCTATACATGATGCGGCGCGGAAATATATGGGGCACAGAGAAAGCTTATGTGATGATGAGATAGTACAAGATACTGAGTTTTCAAATGAAATTACAGCAGCATTTCAGGGATTAGATGGGTTACTGAATGTGAAATTTAGACTCTAAGCGGAAACTCATATTTAGGGGGTTATAGAAATCGTATACGTACTCGATGACTTTCCTGCAACATGGGCAAACTGAGAAGCAGTTCCGGTCATTGTAGATTCGGACTGTGTTCACGGTTCGCGGCAAGCGGTATGTAGGGAAGAACAGCAAATCAAGGATTGTGTGGGCAAGAGAACGCTTCTCCGGGATGTCCTCCCAGACATCATCGGAATTTTGATGGCGGAATCTTTTGAAAGTAAGCTTCATTTATAATCACCTTAAAGCATAGATGATTAACACGGACACTTGGATGTATATATGTCCAATTTTTTCCGTCATCCTTGAAAACAGATCCTATATAGTGTATATTTGGGCTGTGAGAGTTATCCTCCACGGATGCTCACAGCTTTGCCGCTCGAAACTTTGCACACCTCTACGCGGTGGGCGGTAGGCAACACATGGGAATGTGGCTAAGATGCAAAGGCTGGCACTTTATAAATAGGTGAATAACATGGATGTATCCATTAAACAATTTAATTGTTTTACCTGTGAATTTGATGCACTGCAGTCTGGTGCGGTAATTAAAGTTGAGGATGTTGAAGTTGATAATAATGCACTGGAACATGCATTAAAGCAGATTATTGATGACCACTGCTTGACTCGGAGTGCGCAGCGCGTTTACATAAGGAAATTCACTATCCTTCAAGATGATTACGAAAAATTGATGGGGAGCAATTTCTTTTCTGCTAAACTGAACGGTGTGGCTTCTAAAGTAAATGAAAGTTACTTTTATCCTTGTGAAGTGAAAATTGGTGAATTTGCGCTGGAGAGAATTGAAGACTATATTCCAGATGGAGCGGGCACGGGTGAATTGACGTTTTATGACGTTCCGATGATCCTGCATAATGAAGGTATATATAGTGCTAAATTAGATACCAAAGAAGATTAAAACTTTGGAGTAGGATGATGAGCCTTTTAAACGATGACCAGAAGAATGCAATCATTGACATCCTGAAGGAGCAATGCCGGTGTATTCAGAAAGCCAATGCGCTGGAACGATATATGTTTCCTAACTTGTATGATGCCCAATATATGTCTGGTCGTCATCATTCGAATACTGCTAAAGTGTATGCTGGATTTCAAGAGGATACTTTGATTCCAGGCATGGTGATAAAAAAGGTCAGCTATGGTGTCCAAAAGTGGCAACCAGAGATTTCAAGTGATACCGCAGTAATTCAACTATACAATGACTCCGCTGGCAAGGAATTAAAGACAAATGAAGTAAGAAGTAAGTGTGCCTTATATAACCAATGTGGCTCACAGAAAAGGTATGGAATTATTCGATTTAAGCTGACTGACAAAGGGCTTTTACAGTGGGTTAAACTAATTAATCTCGATGAAAAGGCAGAGGTCGTACACGAAGAGGAACTTTATCGACATATTGGAAAAACAATACCATTTGCTTCATGAGTGTATTGTCATCCTATTTCCGCAGTGCTATACTAACCCTAAATCTTACATAATCTTATCGGAGGTATAATCCTATGCCCAGAACCAAAGGAAGCAAGAACCGCATTGCCGCATCTACCGACCTTGATGCACAGATCGCAAAGTTGCAGAAAGACAAGGCAATGCTCGAAGAAGGTCTTTCCAAGACTGTCGCCCATATCGAAGAGCTGAAGAAGGACATCAAGTCTCTGCGTGAAAGTTTAAAGCCGCAGAAGGCGGAGATTAAGCAGACCGAAAAAGAAATCGCAAAGCTGGAGGCCAAGAAGGCAGCTGCTGAGGCGAAGGCCGCCGAAGCTGCTAAGAAGGTTGAGGCTGAGGCTGTGCTGAAGAAACTGCTGGCATCCGGTATGACGGCGGATGAGATTCTCGAAAAGCTGAAATAAAGTAATATGCCGTGTGGACTGAACGCCAAAAGTTCACACGGCGTATTCTTGAGTACGATATACAGTTTGTGACGTAAATAAAAATGAGGTGAGAATTAGTGGGTGATACACGCGCGCGCAAGCCCGGCGGAGGGAGAAAACCATCAAAACCGGAGTATAGTGCAGCCAAGAACCTAGCACAGCAGATGAAAGCGGCTGCCGACCTTTATACGGACAAAATGAGCCTGCAAGCCATCGCGGACGCACTGTCCCTCAACCCTATCAAGGTTCGCAAACTGCTCATCACGGCCGGGGTGTACGAGTCGGATATAGCGGAGAGGGTGAAGCACTGCTTTTATAAATATATAGAAACCCAAAGCTATAAGGATGCAGTCCTCTCCACCGCATCAGAGCTCAAGCTGTCCAAAGCCTCCGTCACCTCGTACCTGCCATATAAAAAGGGCGTGTATTTTCCGGGCACAACCTCAACAGAGAAGATCAGTGTAGGAGCAGAGCGGCAGCGGAGATATCGGGCAACGAAAAAGTTGCGAGCAACGCCGACAGAGGAACAGTTGTGGGAAGTTGTCCTGATGTATCAAAAAGTGCGTTTTAAAACCTATTCCGGCCTGCCATTCTCTTATGAAATACGAAAAGGCAGAAGCGGCGAATACACAAAGGAGCTCTAGATCGACCGCCGGGAAAATAGCAAAAGTCTGGCGTGGAGCTCGGTGTTGCTGGCGCTGGGCAATGTAAAAGAGGTCGGAGCAGTGGTAGACCGTCCGAAAGCGCTGGGTGATATCCGGGGCATAACCTACATATACGGAATGTTCTATCGGTTTGGACTGATCGATATTCCAGAAATGGCGAAGGAAAGGCGCAGGAAGCGAGTTGCTGGGGGAGATTCAGAGAACGGAAAATAGTTGAAAAGCGAAAATTTCCTTCTGGAAAGGTGACGCAGCTGGCGGTATGTGGTATACTGGGTCAGAATAATGACTTCGCTGCCAGAAAACTTAAAACGTAATAGGTGATATAGTAATGACAGTTCTCTATATAATTAAGGCGTTACTGAACGATCCCATCATTCAGAGCTACCTCATTAGTTGTGGGGCGAGTGCCTCTTGGGATGCAATGAAACTTCTTGGAAAAAAGGGTGATGATACGCTTGAAAATCAACTGTATGGGGTGCTATCAGAAACATTTGAACGATTTGCTGACTGTATGAAGCTTGAATATGACGAGCAGCTCGTCATGGACTCCTTTCTGCATAACATAAACAATACAGAGGACTTTGGAAACCAGGCTGTGAGCAATAAGGTATTATCGGATACATTAAACGTTTCAATCGGCAATGAGCAACTAAAACGATGGAACGCTATTTTTGTAGAAGTGTGCTCAAAACCAAAATATCAATGGCTCTACAACAAACTCTCGGCAAATTTTGAAATCGCCAAATTAAACGATAGAAACTACGAATGGATGACAGAGTGCATGGAGGAAAACTTCTGCAAGATCCAATGCGAGAAATTACAAAAATTACCGCCGTTGTTTGACGACATCGGAGTAGAACTGGACAAAACGTGTTGGTATACCATCAAGGTCCTGATTTATGAAATCGTATTTAATGCGAAGGAGCACGGAAAAGCGCAGAAGTGCTTCGTACAAATCACAAAAAACTCCATTGCTGTTTTCGACGATGGAACGGAATTTGATCCTCAGGAGATGAAGCAGCGTGAAGAATGCCATGGCGGTGCAATGGCATTGCAGGACGTGATGGAGAACTATCCGGAAATCGTGTTGAAAAGCACCTATGCCAATGGACTGAACCGCTTTGAAATGATATTCCCGAATGAGGTTTTTGATGTAAACCAGATGAGCGAAATTGTGATACCAGATTTATACTACATGAGAGGAGAAGTTCAACTGAAGTACCCTGAGGGCAAGTTTCGATATTACTTCATCGATATTGGCGAAATACCAACGGGACAAAGAGGTGAATTGTTTGCAACATACAGTGGAATTGCTGTTTTGGTAGAAAAACTTCAGAATAACATCGAGAAACTGACAGAGGATAGCGAGATATTTGTGCGTTTTCCGAACACATCAAGGCCTGACTATAAGAAGGTATATTCTATGATGGCCCGAGTGCTGTGGGGGCGAATGATGCCAGGGAAAATAAAGATATCGCTGAGCCCGGCCTCGTTGGAAACAGAGATGGAGTGAATGAAGGAATTTCATAAATTGTTCTATATCGAACAAATGCCTCCCTTCTCCAACCACAGCTTTCAAAATCACTTCCGGTGAAATTATAGTAAAAGAAGCGCAGGGAAGAGCAGAAGCTGAGCAACTAAATAGCGTAAATCAGAAACGATTAAGGCAATCTGCACATCAAGACACCTTCAATCGCTTCAAAATTTATTCTTCAAAAATTAGCAATAACCCATCACTCAATTCCGTCCATCAATACACCCATCAATCCATCATCCAACCCCTTATCACACCCACCCTGAGGAGCGCATCTGGGCAGGGCGAACGCCCCGGCGGCAGCCCCGGGCCCCGGACGCTCCGAGGAGTGACATGCTAAAGCACATAAAAATAAACGCTCATAAAAGTGATAGAATAAATATGATAATTCTAAAACACAAAATCGCGAAAGAACTTGAAAATAACGCTGAAACGTGGTATAATTTTGGCACGAACAAGCCGGTTTTGGTACGACAACGGTATGCTGTGGTACTGTAACTGTTGTTTCGAAATTATGAACGATCACAAAAAAATCGTGAAAATTTAGCGTAGCTACGACGATACCTATCAGGTTCAGGTCGTGTCTTGGTACGACAACGAGAACTCCTACACCTCTCAGATGGTCCGTACCATTAAGTACTTCGCTGAGAACTGCTAATTACAGCTCTACGCTCAAAAGTGCTTGAGGTGCTGTGCTGAATAATGGCTGGTACCGGCTTTGTCGGTACGAATATGCTGTGATTGGTACGACAACAGGATATTGAGTTCAACACCCTTCCTTTTGCGGGTTTCCGTGAGAGGAAGGGTGTTTTTATGTGATGGAAAGATTACGATACGGGGCGGTTGTAAGATCAGATGCAGCCACCCTTTACCTATCTTCACGGGATCTTTTATCGATTTGGACTAAGCGATTTGTCTGACGAAACGAAGGAAAAGCTGATACGTTCGATAAATTGCAAAAAATAGGTTGCTACGCACAGAATGATAAGGTAATATCCGTTATGACTAATATTGACATTATTAAAAGACAGAAATATAATGACATTATAGGGTTGTGAAAAATTTAATCACGGAGGAATCATGCAATGATGTCAGAATCGACGGTAAAAAGTTTTCACTGCAATAACTGCGGAGCGCCACTTGTTATACCTAAGGGATCGAAGGGAAAAGTTGTTTGCCCTTCCTGCCGGACGGAATGCGTAATTGAGGGTCTGGTAAAAAATGCGGAAATTCAGGCAAAAGAAAACATTAACAGTGGTATGCCTCTTGCCGCAGATGTTGGGGCACTTCACGAACGAATCGTTAAAGCTTTAACAAACTCGCCCTGCATGCCGTTGGATTTGCTGGAACGCGTAGAGATTGTAAAAGAAGAGCATTTGTGTGTGCCTGCATATTTGTTTTATTGCAATGCCATGGGAAATTACACTTATGATGCGGGCAATATTCGTGAGCATAAGACTGCAATTGATCTGGGCGACAAGGTTCGTGTGGAAAAAGAACGCTATGTGGAATGGACACAAATGAGCGGTAGCGTGTCGTCTTCTGAGACGCTTGTTGCCAGTGGCAACAAGCAATTTGCGGATGTTGTAAAAAAGCTGTATATGAATTGCTCGCCTGACAGCTTGGTTGATATTGAAGAGCTGGAATATCCGGCTGATGTTAACACGTTTGATTACAATATGCCTCAGGCATCGGCATTTAATCAATTGGTTCGCCCTGAAATTGAGAATCGCTTAAAGCAAAAGGCGTATGATCAGTTGGCGGGCAAGCGTGTAAGAGACCTCACGATTGGCAGTTCCAGTGTACAGAAAGATGAGATCGTGCGCATTTTTCTGGGCATTTATCATATTGTATACGTTTATGCAGACAAGGAGTATTCTCTCTACATTTCTTCGACTGGAAAGCGTAGTTTTTACACCGAGGTGCCTCTTGACCCCAAGAGAGTTCAGTTCTTGAGCGAAAAGACTGCTGCGATTAAAGCGTTGAAGAAACCTAAAATGAATGCTTTGAAAATTGCGGCAATTGTGACGCTGATCTTGGCGGCACTTCAGTTTGTGGGAAATTCTAAGAGTTTCATTGTCGGGATTTTGTGTGCTGCCGGAGCGGGTGCAATTATTTATCTGCATAACAAGAAGTCTGCGGAATATAAGGCTGCTTATGGCGCTCTAAAGCATGAGCTGGATGCTTTCAACGCGCAGGCAGATGAGGCTGTGAAACACTTCACTCAGAAGGATCGTGCACTAAAGGGAATTTATTCTCCGTATGAGCAGATGGACGATTTGAGCGACAGTCAATATGCTACCGTTTAAAGCGCTTATCTTATAATAGCGCAATAGCATTATAAGATAAGGGACTTGAAGGCGGCTTTTCCGAACAGAAATAATTTGCTTGATTTGAAATGTGAATGTGGTTTCCATAAAACTGCATTCACATTTTTGGTATCCGATTTTTTCTGTGATTTTCAATGATTGATTTAATGGAAAACTATGGACAAAACAGAATTGATTCGCTTCAAAAGAATTGCAAGTGGCGAAATTGTTGGGGCAAAAGCAATTGAAATTGTGTCTGTGCCAGACTACTCTATTTTGGTGCCGCAATATTCAAATGAAATGGATGCCATTAAAGATTTCAAAAATGGCATGATGGGGATGTTGGCTGAAGTTTATCAAAGCTGCAAAAACTTTTCATTATCCTCCCATAATTCATTTCCTGATGTTGCAATAGAGTTGCTATGGTGTACAGAACCTGTACAAAATCAGCCATATCAGGCCGCTATCCGCATGTTTCTGATTTTACGCGGAATCGGGCAAGATGAGGCTACGGTAGCATCCTTGCTAGACAAGGTGGCAAATCTGTGTACGGTAACGCTGCGGCTTCAGAAATACACATATAGTGATGTTGACGTCGAGGCGTTTTTGCCGCTTTTGAGAGAAGTGGATACGTCCTCCATAATAGCATTGGTCAAGGACGAAAAGCTGATCAATTTGCAGAATATGCTGATGCCTTCTTGTCTTGGGTTTGATAGAATTCCAGAAAGCACAGCAGGTTTAAGCAAGTTGGTTAATAGCCTGATGGGCTTTCCAAATGTTGCAGTATCGATCCAGCTGATCCCGACGGTGCTGGCTCCGGAAACACGAGCTTCCCTGGAACAGAATTTCCAAATGCTCGATACGTTGTCTCATGGAATAATGGAGCAGGGGATCGGTAACGTTAGTTTTGCAAGCGCAAGCAATCCATTGGAAACATACCGCTTTTATCACGATAATCAGGATCAGGCATTATTTGATTTTAACTTTGTAGTATATGGAAGTCGCTTGCAGGGAGATAGTGTTGCATCTGCATTATACGGGCAACTGAATTCTGGATGCAATTCAAAGGCACAGATAAAATTCATCCGCCTTCAAACAGAGGAGGCCAATCTGTGCGGGAATTTTTATCCGTTGCCATGGGCAATTCATGAAGTGTTGCTGCAGGCTGAACGAAATCCAGAGCTCTGGTCTATTCCCAATCGATATTATACTGCCTTGTATAATCTTCCATATTTGTTGACCGCAGAAGAAGCCAGTGAAATTTTTCGTTTACCGATCGGTGGTTCAACAATTCGCGCGGGATTACAGATCAACGAGTCAATAAAAAACAGTCAAACCTATTCAGATAATCTGATCAATGCAGGAGACATTACGGTTGGTGTTCTGAAATCTTCTGGTGAAAATTGTACAATTGGCATTCAGCTGGACGATATAGCAAAGCATATGCTGGTTGTAGGAACACCAGGCTCCGGCAAAACAACATTCTCGGTGGGATTACTGGATCAGTTGTGGAAAAAACACAAGATACCATTTCTGGTTATCGAACCGGCAAAGAACGAATACCGTGCCCTGATTCAAAGTATTCCAGAACTGCAGATATTCACTCCGGGAAAAAATTATATCTCGCCCTTTGTTTTTAACCCATTCGTTCCCCCTAAAAATGTTCGGCTTGAAACGTATAAATCCACTTTGAAAACTGCTTTTGCAGCAGCGGTTTCAATGGCTACTCCTTTGGACAAGATCTTCGAGGATGCGATTCATAATTGCTATTCGGATTTTCGATGGTTGGACAGTTATACTGTCAGCGACAAGGGAAAGATATTTAATATAGCGGATTTCATTAAATGTTTTCGGGAGACATTTGACAGCATTGGTTATACAGGAGATGCACGAAATATTGGCCGGGCCGGTGTGGTTCGGCTAAATAGTCTGGCCAGGCTGTTTGATAATTATTATTCCATTCCAATCGAGGATCTCCTAACAAAGCCTACGGTTATCGAGCTGTCAGCAATCGAAAATAGTGACCAGAAATCGTTGATTATTTCTCTGGTCTTGCTTTCGATCCTCGCTTATGTGAACAGCAATTATATTGGAAAAGGCGGCCTGCGAAATGTGATCCTTTTGGAAGAAGCCCATGTGCTTTTAGACGCAGATACAAATTTTGCGGGAGTAGGAGAGGCCAACCCCAGTGCTATTGCGCAAGGTCTGATTAAGCGGATGCTCGCAGAGCTGCGTTCGTATGGTGTTGGAATGATAATTGCAGATCAATCACCGAGAAAAGTTTCGACAGATGTGGTAGCTTTAACCGATATGAAGGTCGCCTTCCGAATCGTGGAGGCGATGGATCGCCAAATCCTATCGGATAGTATGGGGCTGAACGAGACACAATCGGCTCGGATGGCACGTTTGAAGCCGGGTGAAGCATATCTGTTCTTTAACCGATTGGACGCAGCTGAAGAAATTCTGACACCAAATTATCGTTTGGAGAACAATATTGACATTTCGCTTTCGGACAGCTCCATCGCATCGTTAAGCACATACTGGAGAAATAAGCCAGAGTTCTTGCGCCCGTATCCGTATTGCGAAATCGTTCCATGCTGCAGAACCTGCTGCGACTATAATCGCCGCTTATTGGCAAAGGAAATCGCGCGTCGAATTTTTGTGCGAAACCTGAAATCAGATACTGCGGATTTTTCGTCCTTGAAAGAAGTATTTGCCCATATTTCTGCCTTGATCGTGGCAGAACTTAATGACGAACCCTATAGCAGAGAGCTTCTTTCTTGCGTCAAAGTACATTTGTGGAGAAAAATTCGCTATGAAACAAAGATCAGGGTTTCAGATGCGCAAATTGAGGCATCATTGAAAAAGTAAGAAGGTGAAAACAAATGGATGATGAATTCGATGAAACATGCGACATAAGTTCAGATGTTGAACAAGATACAACTGCGACCGAAGAAGATATGACTGACACTGACACTGAAATTGTCGAGGATGATGAATTCGATGAAACATGCGACATAAGTTCAGATATTGAACAAGAAACAACTGCGATCGAAGAAGATATGGCGGACACTGAAATTGTCGAGGATGATGGGGATATTCATTGGACGGACGACGGTGTCAATTATACAGTATGTCAGGATGCCTGCGATGAAAAAGACGTTGAATTTTTGGACGAAAACACATCGGAAGAAGTTTCAACGGAAATAACAGAAGAAACAGAAGAGTCAATCGAGGAAGATGTTGTTTGGGACGATGAACTCCGACAACTTAGCGATGACGATTTTGGTGCTGTCAATGAAAAGGTGTTCGACTATGATGATCCAGACTATATAAAAGAAGGTACGCTGAAAGTGAATTATGGGCCTGACACGACAGGCGAAAAAGAAGCTATCAATGTTCCGCAAGGAACGCGCTTCGATCAATATACACATTCAGATACCGGAGGCCGTTATTTTGCAGAGGAGGGGGCAGACTATGATTCGTTGAATTTGCCAGATGTAGAAGATAAGCGAACCCTGTCTACATATGAAGTGGTCGAAGATGGACTGGAAGTGGATCAGAGCGGTATTGCATATCAGCCGTGGCAGGACAAGACGGGCGATAATGGCAGCTTTCAGTATAATTTCCCTAAAATGGATGAATACGGGAAGCGCTTATACGGTGAGGATGGAAAGCCGCTCTATATGAGCACAGAGGAATTGCTTGAAAGCGGAAAAATAAGAAAAGTGGAAAAGTAAAAAGTTGTCGGCTTGTTTTTCTCGTGCAAAACGATCGGTTCCGGTTTCTTGCAAGGTTTTTCTGAAGGTGTCTGTTTTTGAGCTGGTCTTAATAATCATTGCATTTGTGAAAATGATGCAGAGCTGATTTCAGCAGATGAAAGTAAAGGAGTATTGATATGCCTATTTTTAAAAATCCGAATGAAGCAGCTTATCTTGGCGGAAAAAAACACTTTACCGATGTAATTAAAAATTCCGGGCATGCTAATGCGATTATTTGGCGTCAGCCGGAGGAAGATTTTAATACAAATTCAACCTTGGTCGTTATGCCTGGCGAACAAGCTATTTTCATCAAAGGCGGCGTAATTGAGCAGATTTTTGAAAATGGTACTTATAAGCTTTCTACGGAAAACTATCCGTTTATCGGACGTCTCCGCAATATGCTTTCGGGCGGTGTTTCGGCTTTTAACTGTGTAGTATATTTTGTAAAAACATCCCACAGCATGGAGCTGCTTTGGGGAACCTCGTCACCGATTCAGGTGCGTGATAAAATGCTTGGCGTGGCTACAAAGCTGCGCGCAAGAGGTTCGTATAAGATTCAGATCTCGAACCCGGGCATATTTTTGACAAAGCTGGTTGGCAACGGATATAATTATATTAACCAGCAGGAAGTGATCGACGATTTCTTCGCAAGTGAATTTCAGGGAAAGATTCGGTCAAACTTGACGCGCTATCTTAACGAAACAGCGACAGAGTTATATGGCATTGAGGAACATATCGAAGAAATTGCAGAACAAATCGAGCCTTCCATATCGACGACATTTGAAGAATATGGTCTGCGGCTGATCAAATTTTCTATTGCGTCTTTAGACGTTCTGGATGATGCGTTGCGCAGACGTTATGATGAAATCGGCATGGACGGAATCGCAAAAATGCGAAACGCACAAGCGGACAAAGCTGTCCAGCAGATTCTTGGTGACGAATGGGCAAGGCAGCAAACAGCAGATGCTCTCAAAACATTGGCAGCAAATCCGGGAGCAGGCGGAGTGGCAGCTGCTGGTGCAGGCATGGGGGTAGGCATGGCGGCTGGAGGGGTTTTCGCCAGTATGGCACAGCAGATGTTTGCTCCCG
>ERZ791905.1010-NODE-1010-length-20735-cov-7.827708_pt1 | contig 20735 bp, 17 predicted proteins | sample MGYA00510147_ERZ791905 | MGnify/ENA primary metagenome ERZ791905 (study PRJEB30046, sample SAMN00792084) | human gut metagenome | study: EMG produced TPA metagenomics assembly of the A metagenome-wide association study of gut microbiota in type 2...
GGTCAAGGGACAGCGTCCCTTGTGGGGTTTGGGGCAACGCCCCAACAGTTCCGCGTCCGACCAATCCCAAGGAAGCCGCCAACAAAGGTGCAGGCAGCGAAGCGTCCCTGCCCCTAACTTTGCGCGTCCGCAGACGCGCCCCCAAGCTGCTCTTCCCCCAAGATTCCGTGAAGAACCTGAAAAAAGCCGCTTCTCTTTTGTGGAAAGCGGCTCTTTTTGTGTCTGTTGATTTGCACTTTTCAGGAATTGACTTGTATTGCGGCAAGCCCTCTCCGTCCGCTATGGCGGATCCCTTTAGCTGACTGAAAGGGCAGATAAACACGCGGGCACTGTCTGATAATGTCACCAACCCAATCGCGCGAAAGGGTCAAGGCAGGAGCTCCCTTGCGTTACATAAAATAGTGCTTGTAGGTGTCGTAGTAAATCGTCAGGCGGCGGGAGCCGGAAATTTCGCGCAGGGTATCGCGAAGAACGGAATCCTGCAGGATGAAGCGCACAATGTCCGGGTTGTAGCGAACACCCGCATCGCGCTTGAATTCCGCCAGCACTTCGTCCGTTGTCTTGGCTTGGTGGTAGTTGCGGCCGTACTGGTCAGTCGCGGCATCAAGACAGTCGCAGACGGTGATGATGTCAATCATGAAGCGCTCCGGCGACGCGGTGTTATCAAAGTCGTTCGGATAGCCGCCCTTGCCGTTGTAGAACTTGTGGTGACCACGGGCAATATCCACATAGCGCGCCAAATCCTTGTCGATGCTCAGGTACTGCCCGCCGCGGTTCGGGTGGGAGCGGATGATGCCGAACTCCTCGTCCGTCAGCGGGCGGTGCTGCGTCTCGATAATCACGAGCATGGAATTCTTGCCCACATCGTGCAGCAGGGCGGCGTCATGCGCAAATTGCAGAATTTCCATACGGTGCGCCTGCACATCCTCCGGCGACGTCACGCCGTGATACCCCACCATCAGAGCCGGTTCTTTGTCGATGATGGCGGAGAGAATCGCTTCCGCAAAGGCGGACACCATCAGCGAATGCAGGAATGCGGTGCAGTGCCGCGCGACAACGAGCCGGAAGATGTAGTCGATTTTCTCCTCCGCTGTGTCGAACAGCGCATAGGCATTCGGGAAGAACGCCAGCTCCTCCAGTGCGTTGTTCAGCGTGTTGCCATGCCCGGTGCGCGTGTCGTAATCCGCAATGAAATCACGGATATCCTGCTGATATTCGCGGAAATAGCGTTTCTTATCCTCCATCGGCATCGTCGTTTCCACAAGGAAGGAAATCAGCGCGTCCAGACAGGTCATGTAATAGGAAATAACGTCAATTTCGCGCACGTCCACTTCACCGAGCTGCTCCACCTTCGGCTTTGTCTTACGGAAGAAAGTGTGAATCTCCTTCCAGCACTCATCTGCCGTGCGGCGGCCCGTCTCGCAGTCGAAGTCACACTGGCTGGTGATATCATCGTCTAAAGCAGGTTCTTCCTTCGCGAACTCTGGCATCACGCTGCGCATCAGGGCATTCATGTGCGCATACTCCGTGCGGAAGAATTCAGCGCGCTCCCGAAGGGCGGCGCACCATGTATCCCAGTCGGACTTGATGCGCATGGCAGCTTCGAGCTGCTCCACCCGCTTGAGGACAACCTGATAATCAGCGAAAAACTTCCGGATCTGCTCACTGTTCATATCGATAACTCTTTCTTTTCGTTTATCACAGGGCGTACACGTTTCTGGGGCAACGTTCCCTATTATATGGCGCAGTTGCGCATCTGTCATTATACGCCCAATTTCAACAGCCGTCAAGGAAACAGACAGCATTTCAGAAAACGTTATCGGAAAGTCAGGGAGATAACAAGACATAGGGCAAAAAAGTTCAAAAATTGTTCAAGCGGTTACACACACTCTGTTATTTTTTCGGCAAAAGTTTCTTGACAAATGTCCGAAATCGGACTATAATCGATACTGTAGGATTTCGGACAAATTAAAAAGGAGCATTGTGATGAAAGCGTTAAGCACACGTCTGTTTGCGCTGAACGAGGCATGGAAAGAAAATGCCAATATCTACCGTCAGATGGCGAAGCAGATGAACCTGACTGACATGGCGATGTGGGCACTGTACACGCTGCGGGTTGAGCCGGGCGAAATGACGCAGAGCCGGATGAGCGAATTTCTGCACGAACCCAAACAGACAATCAACTCCGCACTGAAGAAAATGGAAGCGGACGGGCTGATTACGCTGCAAAGCGGTTCAAATCGCCGCACGAAAACGATTCACCTGACGGCCGCGGGCGAAGCGCTGGCGCGTGAAACCGCAGACCGCGTTGCCGAAACCGAGCAGCAGGCGCTGGCGCAATTCAGCGAAGAGGAGGCGGATCAGCTGTTCTCCCTCTTGCGCCGCCTGAATGCGCTGATGATAGACATTTTCCCGCAGACAGTGCGGAATCAAGAAGAGGAAAGTAAAGCCAAATGAGCAAGAAGCACCCGATTCAGTTATCTGATCACTTTACCTACGCTCGGCTGTTCCGCTTCGTTCTGCCGTCGATTGTCATGATGGTGTTCACGTCCATCTACGGCGTGGTGGACGGGTTGTTCGTGTCGAATTTCGCCGGAAAAACGGCGTTCGCGTCCATCAACCTGATTATGCCGTTTCTCATCATTCTGGGCGCAATGGGCTTTATGCTCGGCACAGGCGGCACGGCGCTGGTCTCCCGCGTGCTGGGCGAGGGCGACAAGGAGCACGCGAACAAGTATTTCTCCATGATTACGCTCTTCGGCATCCTGCTGGGCGTTATCCTGACGGTAGTCGGGGTACTGGCCATGCGCCCAATGGCGATTCTGCTGGGCGCAACAGAGGCCATGGTGGATGACTGCGTGCTTTATGGGCGGATTGTCGTCTGCTTTCTTACGTCGTTCATGCTGCAGAACATGTTCCAGTCGTTCCTGATTGCGGCGGAGCGGCCGAAGTTCGGCTTGCTGATTACGCTCGCGGCGGGCGTGACGAACATGGTGCTGGACGCGCTGTTCGTGGGCGTATTTCGCTGGGGCATTGCGGGCGCTGCGATTGCGACCGGCATCAGCCAGACTGTCGGCGGCGTTGTGCCGCTGATGTACTTCCTGTTCAGCAAAAACAGCCCCCTGCGCCTGCGCTGGACGAAGTTCGAGGCGCAGCCGCTGCTGCGATCGTGCGCCAACGGCTCATCAGAGCTGATGAGCAACATTTCCGGCTCGCTGATTGGGATGCTGTACAACGCACAGCTGATGCGCTTTCTGGGCGAGGACGGCGTGGCGACGTATGGCGTACTGATGTATGTGCAGTTCATCTTCGTCGCGATTGACATTGGCTATTCCATCGGCTGCGCGCCCATCATCAGCTACCACTACGGCGCGCGGAATCACCCGGAGCTGAGGAACCTGCTGATGAAGGGGCTGAAAGTCATGGGCATCTTGGGCATCGTGATGACAATCGCCGCCATCTCGCTGTCCGGGACGCTGGCAAACATCTTCGTCGGCTATGACGCGACGCTCTGCGAATTGACGCGGCACGCCTTCCACCTCTTCTCCTTCGCCTTCCTGCTCGCGGGCTTCAACATCTTCCTGTCCTCCTTCTTCACGGCGCTGAACAACGGCGGCGTGTCCGCAGCAATTTCCTTCCTGCGCACACTGGTGTTTCAAGCGGCGTCGGTCATCCTGCTGCCGATGGCGCTGGATGTGGACGGTCTCTGGTGGGCAGCCTCTGCAGCGGAAGCGCTGGCGTTCGTCGTGTCGATTGGCTTCCTGTTGGCTCTGAAGGGGAAATACCATTATTTTGATGAAAGCTAATCAGGAAAAACTTGCGTGTTCCCCTTGCAAACTGCTGTTCGCTGTGGTACGATAAGAAGCGAAAGAAACCCGGCGGTGATTGCCGATTGCATCCCCCGCCGGTATCCAGAAAGGAAGCGGTATCATGGCAGCAAAGAAGCCCGCAAAGACCGAAAAAGCCGCCCCGGTGACGGGCGCGCAGGAGGAGAAACTCAAGGCGCTGGAGCACGCGCTGGCGGATTTGGACAAGCAGTTCGGCAAGGGTGCCGTCATGAAGCTCGGTGAACACGCGGAGCAAAACGTGCAGGTCATCCCCACGGGCTGCCTGACGCTGGATGAGGCGCTGGGTGTCGGCGGCATTCCGCGCGGCCGTATTGTGGAGATTTTCGGCCCGGAATCCTCCGGTAAGACGACCGTTGCCCTGCACATTGTCGCACAGGCGCAGAAGATGGGCGGCATCGCGGCATTTGTGGACGCAGAGCACGCCCTCGACCCAGTGTACGCCAAGAATCTGGGCGTAAATATTGACGACCTGTATGTCTCTCAGCCCGACACAGGCGAACAGGCGCTGGAAATCGTCGAAGCGTTGGTTCGCTCCGGTGCGCTGGACGTCATTGTCATCGACTCTGTCGCCGCCCTCGTCCCGAAGGCGGAAATCGACGGCGAAATGGGCGATTCTTTCGTCGGTCTGCAAGCGCGTCTGATGAGTCAGGCGCTGCGCAAGCTGGCGGGCATCATCAACAAAACCGGCTGCGTCGCGGTGTTCATCAACCAGCTGCGCGAGAAAGTCGGCGTGATGTACGGAAACCCCGAAACCACCCCCGGCGGTCGTGCGCTGAAGTTCTACGCCTCCGTGCGTCTGGACGTGCGCCGCGGCGAACAGCTCAAAAACGGCAGCGAAGTCGTCGGCAACCACACGAAGGTCAAGGTTGTCAAGAACAAGGTTGCTCCGCCGTTCCGCGTGGCAGAGTTCGACATTGTGTACGGCGAAGGCATCAGCCGCGAAGGCACGCTGCTTGACATGGCGGTCGAGCGCGACATCATCCACAAGAGCGGCGCGTGGTTCAGCTACAAGGACCAGCGCATCGGTCAGGGCCGCGAAAACACGCGCCTGTACCTGCGCGACCATCCCGAAATCACGGACGAAATCGACGCGATTATTCGTCAGGAAATTTTTGCGGATAAGCCCGCAAAGCCGATTGCGCCCGAAGAAGATCCCGGCGAGCTGCCGGATGAGGACGAGGACGACCTTGCCCTGCTGGAAGCAGACCTCGGCGATGATGCCGGTGTCGCCCCGCTGGAAGAAGAATAATCCACAGGTTATCAAACTTGTCCACCCTTGCGTCTGCGGGGGTGGATTTTTTGTGGCAGTGCGCTTTTCCCTGCAGCAAAAAAGACCAGCAGCAGGAAACGAATTGCTCCCTATGCTGGTCGGTCGCGCCCATCAGCACGACAATGCTGCGTAAGTTGAAAGAGCCGCCCGGTCATATTCCTTCCGCGTGTTTATTCGCTTTTGTCCTCTTTCCCTTACAGGTGAAATACAAATTTCTCCTCATATCGCCGGAAAATGACCAGCCCAATCATCAGCATTCCAAAAGCGCCTGCCCCGCACGCCAGCAAGCGCTCCGGCGTCGGCGGGATTCCCGCAATCACAATCTGCCGCAAAAAATCAATCAGCTGATACATCGGGTTCAAATGGAAAATCCCCCGAAGCCCCTCCGGCCAAATCGTATCCGGATAAAAAATCGGCGTCGCATACGTCCACAAGAGCGAAATCACACTCCACAGGAATCGCGTATCGCGAAAAAAGACATTCAGCGTCGCCATCACCAGCGTCACGCCCAGCGCAAACAGAAACAAAAGCGCAATCATCAGCGGCAGCAGCAGCAGCGCGGGCGACACCCGCACCCCCGTCAGCAGCATCAGCAGAAGCAGCGGCAGCAGCGAAATCAGGAAGTTGATAAGGCTTGACAGCGCGCGGCTGAACGGGAAAATCAGCTTCGGAATCGCGACCTTTGTGATGAGCGACGCGTTCATGACAATCGCGTCCATGCCCAGCGTGACGCACTCGGTGAAGAAGCTGAAAACGATGATGCCCGAAATCAGGTACACCGGGAAGTGGTCGATAGCGGAGCGGAAGAGCGTGGAGAACACAAGGTACTGCACGAGCATCGTCAGCAGCGGATTGAGGAAACTCCAGAGGACGCCGAGGATACTCTGCCGATACTTTGTATTAAAATTGCGGCGGACAAGCTGTTCGATGAGGAAGCCGTAGCGGCGGACGTCGGCTTGCAGGCGCAGCAGATGGTTCTGCCGTCCGGCGGCGGCGCAGCGTGCGGTGAACAGGCTTTCCCAGACGCAGAACAGCACCAGAACCGCCGCGAAAATCCCGTAGTACAGCATCGCGCAGGAGGGGCGCGTGCCGGACAGGCGGATGCACAGCTGATTGCCGCCGCTCATGCCCAAAGCAGGGAGCGTGTTGCCGGAAAAGGTAAGCACAAGTTTGTCCGCATCCACGGGTTCAAACGAGAAGGTCAAATTTTCGCGGATGATACTGTCGGTCAGCAGGACAGTCTGCGTGAAAATCGGTAACCCCTGCCGTGTCAGGATCAGCGTTGCTGTGCCGCCGGATTCACTGCTCAGCGCCGTAACGGGCAGGCTGATTTCGCGGATGCCGCCATCCGGCAGGGGCAGCGAGAACGTCTCGCCGTCCGTCAGCGGATGCAGATGCGTCTGCGCCGCCGCATCGATGGTGAACGCCCGCGTCTGCCACGTCTGGGTGAACAAAGCACCATACAGCGCCAGCACCAGCGCAATCACCAGCGTCACCCAAAGCCCTTTTTTCAGCACAGCGGAATCGCCGAAAAACGGCGGTTTGCACTTCGTCACGGCGTTTCCTCCTGTCGGTCAAGGTCAATGAACATGCTGCCGTCCGGACGGAACAGCGGCGAATAGTAACGCTCCGGCGGGTGCGCGCCCCACGTTTGGCGGAAGCGGCGCAAATCCCCCTTCGGCGCGCCCTGCGTCAGGCACGGCGGCAGCAGCGAAAGCCGCATATCCATTGCCATCCGCGCATACGGCGTGTAGACGTTGAGCAGCCCGATTTGCTGGCATTTCAGCCCCAAATCCGCGCCGCGAAGGTCACTCTGGTACGCCGAAAATCCGCCGACGGACAGGAACACGTCACGCCGAATCATCAGCAGTGCACTGGACACGCCCGTCACGTTGCGGACGATGCGGTCAGTGAGCATATACGGCCGCCCATAGCGCCACTGCCCCGCCTGATGGCTGACCGCGCCGCCGGGGACGTCCACCGCATACCCGGCGTGACGGAAGCAATCACGGTCATCCAGCAGCGCCGAGCCGACGCAGCCAACGTCCGCGCGCTGGGCGTACTGCATGAGTTCGCTGACCCAATCGGTATCCAGTGGGCGCAGTCCGGCGCGCAGAAACAGCACCGCGTCACAGTCCATCCGGCGGACGAGGTCATTGACCGCTGACAAATCGCGGACGCGGATGCACGGCATCGGCAGCTTCGGCGCATCGCCCTCACCCCAGAGGAGGCAAACGATTCGCATCTGCCGCGTTTTCCACCGAATGCGGACGTGCAGCTCTTCCACCGTCACGTCGGCATCCATGTGCAGGCGGCGGAGCTGATCCGCCACGGCGCGTGCGGCGGCATCCGCACAGGTCTGCGCTTTTTGATGGCTGAACGAGGTGTCCAGCATCCGCCAATGGTAGAGAATACGCGGAATATGGGTAATTTTCGCCGCGTTTTCGGACAGTCGAAGCGCCAAATCATGGTCTTGCGAGCCATCGAAACCGGGGCGAAGTCCGCCGACCGCGTTCATCAGTGCCCGTGACGCTGCCGTGATGTGGCAGATATAATTGCCGGAACGCAGCGAATCCGGCGCGAAATCAGGCTTCAAGTGCGGTTCAAAGAAGTGCGTGCCATCGGCGGACACCTTGTCCTCATCGGTATAAACGAAGTCCGCACCGTCCTGCGCCGCTTCGAGGATGCACCGCACCGCATCCGGTGCGAGCAAGTCATCGTGGTCACAGAGCGCGACAAACTCCCCCGTTGCCATCGTCAGCGCGGCGTTTGTGTTGCCCGCAATGCCGCGGTTCTCCGCGCCGAACGTCACACGGAAGCGATTGTCCTCCTGCGTCAGCGCTTGCAGCAGTTCACGCGTGTCCGCGCGGGTGCTTGCGCCGTCATAGAAACAGGCTTCCCACGCGCCACACGACTGATGCAGCAGCGAATCCGCCAGCGCACGCAGCAGCTCCGGCGGCGTATTGTAGGTCGGAATAAGGAAAGACAAGCGCATGGTCGGGGTGATGGGGGCTGAAAGGGGCGCTTCATGGCGGCGGATGAAGGCTTGGTAGCCGTCTTCCTCCGCTTGACGCAGGGCGGTTTCCATCTGGAGGAAGGGTCGCTGGCGATGGAGCGCGATGCGGAACCGGATGGCTTCGGGGATGCAGCGAAAGCCTTCGCGATAAATGCGCCGGATGACGCGCAGGGGGAAGAGCATGACGGAAACCTCCTTTCGATGGATGATTGGCTTTATTATAGCATAAGGGGGAGAACGATGGAAGGGAAAGGGGGATAAAAAAGGATAAACATGCGGGCAAAGTAATACTAATTCGATTCTAAAACATGGCATCGAGCATAGCAGATTTTTCGTTCCGGCAAAGCTGAGTGAAGTGAGGCGTACTGGAGGTACGCACGAGCGGAACGAAGCAAAGCCGGGGCGGAAAAGATGCTGTGTGAATGCCATATTTTAGATGAGAATTAGTATAAGGCAAAGCGCGCAGCTCAATCGTGCGGAGGCAATACGGAGGGACTTCATCCGTTTTATTTTTCCAGCCTTGACGTTTCGCGCTGCTTTACACCAAAGACCGAAACCGCCAAGTTTCCGAAAAAAGATTTCGTTCCTCTTGACAAGGCAAAAAACTCATGATAAAATCATATCCGTTAGGTATGATTAACTTGTGCCCGACTTATTTTTCAGGCAGCAGTTAGCGAACACTAATTGGAAATTGCTAACCAGAAAGAGAGATGCTTCGATGTCTACCGCCGCAATCGTGTTTTCCACCATCACCGGCAATGCTTTCCGCTTGGCGGAGGCGGCGGCGCAGGTGATTCCCGACCATGTGGGGCCATATAATATCCGCTATGTCAACCGGGAAATGATTCATAAGTTTGATACCTTCGTGCTGTCCTACTGGTGCAACCACGGCACGGCGGATGACGATACCATTGCGCTCCTTGAACACATGCAGGGCAAGAGAATCATCATCATCGGTACGCTTGGCGCGGCGCGCGAATCCGCCCATGCGCAGAAGGTGTGCGAGAATGTGGAGAATCTCGTCCGCCAGCAGAACACGCTGATTGGGCATTACCTCTGCCGCGGCAGCATTGATTTGGCGCGCACCGCACGGCGGACGCGCATTCCTGAAGGCGAGAAGGGACACCTCAGCCCGGAGCGCTTCGAGAAGCAGAAGGAATCGCAGGGGCACCCGAACGCAGCGGAATTGGCGCAGTGCCAGACGGAAGTGAAGGAGTTCCTGAAGGCGCTATGAGCAAGACGATTCGCCGCCGAATGCGTATGCCGCTGATTGCTCTCTTCGGGGTGCTGAGTCTGCTGTCCGCGCTGATTTGCGTTGGTATTGGCACGGTGCATTTCGACCTTCCGGACGTCTTCCGCGCACTATTTGTCGATGATGGTTCAACCGCGCGGCTGCTGATTTGGCACTTGCGCTTCCCGCGCATTCTCTGCGGCGGGCTGGTAGGCGTGTGTCTGTCGCTATCCGGCTGCATCCTGCAGGGCGTGATGCGCAACACGATGGCGTCCCCCTCGACCATCGGCGTGACCGGCGGCGCGAGCTTCATCGGGTATGTGACGCTGGTGGCGTTCCCGCAGTTGTCCGCGCTGCTGCCCATCGGGTCGATTCTCGGCGCGTTCATCACGACGATGCTGATTTACGCCTTGGCATACCAGAAGGGCGTGAGTCCGGTCAAGATGATCCTGTCCGGCATGGCCGTGTCGGCGCTCTTCGGCGCGTTCAACGACATGATCAAGACGTTCTTCGCCGATTCGCTGGGCAATGCGTCCGGCTTTCTCGTCGGCGGACTGAACGGTTCCAGCTGGTCGCACTTTCAGATGATTCTCCCCTACGCGCTGGTCGGCATTCTGCTGTGCTTTCTGCTGCCGTCGAAGATGAACATCCTGATGCTGGGCGACGAAACTGCCAATTCGCTGGGTCTGCGCACGGAGGGGTTCCGCTTTTTCCTGATTGCGGTGTCCTCGCTCCTGTCCGGCGCGGCAATTGCGGTTGCGGGGCTGATCAGCTTCGTGGGGCTGGTCGTGCCGCACATTGCGCGTCTGCTCGTCGGGTCGGATTACAAGTACCTGTTCCCGGCATCGTCGTTTCTCGGCTTCACGCTTGTCGTCGTGTGCGATACCATCGGGCGCATCATCATGCCGCCGGGTGAAATTCCCGTCAGCATCATCCTTTCCTTCATCGGCGCGCCATTTTTCCTCTATCTGCTGCGCACGCGCGAAACGGGAGGTGGCGACTGATGTACTTCGGCTTCCGAAACATGACCATCGACTTCCACGGAAAAACCGTGCTGGCGGGCGTAACGCTGGATATTCCGCGCGGCAAGGTCGTCACCATCATCGGGCAGAACGGCTGTGGCAAGTCCAGCCTGCTCAAAACCGTCTCCAAGGCCGTCACGCCGCGCATGGGCGAGGTCATTTACAACGACAAGCCGCTGAAAAGCTATCCGCCCAAGCAAATTGCCCAGCATATCGCTTATCTGGCGCAGGTGCATGTGTCGCCGCCGGATATTGACGTGCGGACGCTGGTGTCCTACGGGCGGTATCCGTACTTGAAATTAGGGCGTCACCTGACGGCGGAGGACGGGCGCATCATCGACGAGACGCTGCGCCTGACCGGCTTGACCGCGCTCCAGCATCGGACGCTTCGCACACTTTCCGGTGGCGAACGTCAGCGTGCATGGATTGCCATGACCGTCTGCCAGCAGCCGGAAATCCTCATCCTCGATGAACCCACCACCTATCTGGATATCAGCTACCAGATGGAGGTGCTGGAGCTGGTTCGCCGCTTGAACCGTGAAATGGGTATGACCATCGTCATGGTATTGCATGACCTGAATATGGCGGCGCGCTACTCTGATATGCTCTATGCCATCCGCGGCGGACGCATCTTCGCCAGCGGCACGCCGGAGCAAGTCATCTGCTGCGAAACGCTGCGGTCGGTGTTCAAGATCGAGGCGGATATCACCTGTGACGCATCGCACCACTGCCCGTACTTCATTCCCATGAAGATTCTACCCGATTCTTCCCTTGATTCTGTTGGCGAAAGCCTTTCAGATACATAATACATAATAATAAGGAGGCATTCCCCATGAAGAAGCTCTTTTCCCTTCTCCTTGCGCTGACGCTGCTGTGTGCGGCGGCAATTCCCGCGATGGCAGAGGAAACCGACCGCGCGGCAGCGCTGCGTGCGTCCTTCCTCGCGAAGGCGGATGAAGTCGTCGTGACCGACGACAGCGTTATTTTCCCGGATGCGGCGTCCGAAACGCCCCTCGAAATCGCCAAGAACCCGTCGAAGCCTGCGGTGCTGTACGGCAGCTTTGTCACCCTGTGGTATGAGGCGGGCGGCAAGGCGGCGGGCGTCATTGGCGGCAATTCCTCCATCGCGCTGTACAACCTCTACATCGGCCGCGACGTGACGCAGGATGAAGGCGTGACCGTGCTGGCGGAATCCTCCGCGGGCAAGAACTGGAGCAGTGAGAACATTATCGCCTTCCAGCCTGACCTCATCATTTGCTCCACCGCCATGAGCGGTTACAAGACCATTTCCGCCCCGGCGGAAGCGGCGGGCATCCCCGTTGTGGCGATGGATTACAACGACTTTGCCGATTACCTGAAGTGGTTCAAGGTCTTCTGCAACCTGAACGGCCATCCGGAGCTGTGGGACACCGTGGCTATGCCCGCGCTGGACAAGGTGGTTGATATTCTCTGCCGCATTCCGGAAAATCAGGAGAACGCGCCGAAGGTCTTTGCCATGTTCTCCGCGACGAAGGACAACATCACCGCGAATACATCGGGCACTGTGCTGGGCGGCATGATTAGCCAGATGAACGCCATCAACATCGCCGACGCTGACAATGCTTCCGGCGCTGACCGCATCGAAATCAACATGGAATCCGTTTTTGCAGCCGACCCCGACCTGATTGTGGTGCAGTGCCACGCCAGCACTGCTGACGACGAGGAGCAGGTCAACCGCGTTTACGGCGAGAACCCCGTGTGGAAGTCCCTGCGTGCGGTGCAGGAGGGCAAGATTTACTTCCTCGAACCCCACCTGTTCCACTACAAGCCCAACAGCCACTTCGCGGACGCCTATCTCCAGCTGGCGCAGCTGCTCTACCCGGAGATCGACTTCGAGAACTAATACTAATTCGATTCTAAAACATAGCATCGAGCATAGCAGATTTTTCGTTCTGGCAAAGCTGAGTGAAGCGAGGCGTACTGGAGGTACGCGCGAGCGGAACGAAGCAAAGCCGGGACGGAAAAGATGCTGTGCGAATGACATGTTTTAGATGAGAGTTAGTATAAGGGAACACCGCACGATGCCGGTCGGAATATCGCCGACCGGCTCTTTTTGAAAGGAATTCACCTTATGAGCAAGAAAATCCTGATTTCCGTTTCCTACGGCGCGTCGGCGGACGCCCTTTCTGCCGACATTGGCTGCATCGAACACGCCCTGCAAGCCGCCTTCCCGGATTGGGAGCTGCGCCGTGCGTTCACGTCTGAGCGCGTGCGAGCGATGTGGGCGCGGCAGGGACATCCCATGCCCAACCCAGCGGAAGCCATTGCACAGGCAAAGGCGGATGGCGCAGCGCAGATTGCTCTTGCCGCGCTGCTCATTTCTCCCGGCGGCGAGTTTGAAGGCATAGAATCCGCTGCGCAAGACCTCCCCGTCGCGACACCCCTGCTGACCGACGACGCCGACCTTGACACGCTCGCCGCCTACTATGCCGACATGCGGGAGGGTCTCGGCACACCCCTGCTCATCATGGGACACGGTCATCCGGCGAGGGGCAATCCGGCATATCTGCGCCTGCGGGAGCGTCTGCCGAAGGGCGTCTATCTCGGCTGCCTATCCGGCGAACCGAGCCTTGCTCAGGTGCTCCCGGAACTGCTAAAACAGCCGGCGCGCAAAATCACCGTCACGCCGCTGCTGATGTCCGTCGGCGGGCACACGCTGAACGACATGGCGGGCGATACGCCGGACAGCTGGAAATCACAGCTGACGAAAGCAGGCTTTGACGTACACTGCCAGCTGACGGGCATTGGGCGGCTGCCGGTTGTCCAGCAGATTTTCGTGCAGAAGCAGAAAGCCCTGCTTGGTTGATTTTTCCCCATGCAAAAAGCGCGACGCACTCACCATGCGCCGCGCTTTTTGTTGCGATACTATTTCCAAATGAGAATGTTCCAAGATGCGAATGGTATGTTATTCCGCCGCCACAGCCGCGTCCGCTTCCACGGTCACGCTCTGCTCCTGCTGTTCCTTCTCCGCAATCAGGTCTTCGATGCTTTCCTTCGTGCGCATCAGGTCCTCCACGGACATCGTCTCAAAGCCCGCCGTCGGCGTCTTGACCTTCACGCCGTGGCTGCGCAGGAAGTTATCCACCTTCTCCTCGTTGTGCTTGTAAGCGTAGAAACCAACCGCGCTCACACCCACACCAATCAGAATGCCCTTGACCATCGGGCTCATGTTCAGGTTCAACATATGTTTGTCCTCCTTATTTTTTGCAAGTATCTATCGTTCAGGCTTTTCAGCCGGACGAGCGAATTAGGTCACCCTTTATGTGCTAAGACTTCGACGCTCCGGCGGAAGATGCTTCCAGCAAAGGCGCTGCCGTCCTCATTGCCCACGACGGGGGTGAGCGTCGTGGTGTGTTCGCCGTTCCGAACCAGATATACCTGTTCCCGCGGGCCGCGCGGCAGCAGGTGGCGGCTGAACGTGACAATCCACGCCAGCAGACTCGCCTGAAAGCCGTTGGGCTTGCCAATGGCGTTAATCAGGTAGACGACGGACATCACTTCCGGGTCGAAACTGCCGCGTGTGTGCAGTTCCTGATAGGCGTGCTCAACCACGGCGGTCAACGTTGCCCCGGCGGACAGCCAGCGCGTGTAGCGCGTGAGCGTCGAACCCGCGAGGGTCATCATGCCGTCAAGGACAATGCAGCCAAGCGCCAGATAGCCGCTGGGCGCCATCGAGAAGCCTTCTTCTTCCGAGTGCTTGACGTGCAGCACCGCCGTCTGCTGCAAGCGGGCGTACAGCGCACCGATGCGCACGAGCAGGTCACTTTCAGAAATAACCGCCTTATCGTAGCAGCACAGCATCGTCTGAATGCGCGGATTATACCGGCAGCTTTGCAGCCCCGGAATGCTCAGGAAAATTGCTTCGCCCTCAATCGGCTTTTCGAGCTGCAGGCGAAGTCTGCCGGGCAGGGCGCTGAGCACTGTCAAATGCACCGCGCCGATGTTGTCATTGTGCATTCGTCACCCCTCCATCGGCGGAAACACCATCAGCCGCAGCGAGTTCGCCACAACGAGAATGGTGGACATGTTGTGCATCAGCGCGCTCGCCAGCACGGAGATGCCGCTTGCCGCGCCGAGAATCAGCCCGACGGTATTGATGCCGATGACCATTGCGAAGTTCTGCTGCACAATGCGCATTGTCGCGCGCGCCAGGCGGCGCAGTTCGGGAATCATCATCGGATCATCGCGGTTGATAACCACGTCGCTGGTTTCCATAGCAATGTCGGTGGACTTGCTGCCCAGCGAGATACCGACATCCGCATACGCCAGCGCGGGCGCATCATTGATGCCGTCGCCGACCATGACGACGCCGTTGCCCTGCGTTTGCAGCTTCAAGACAGCCTCTGCCTTCTGTTCAGGCAGCAGCTGCGCTTGATAGCCGTCCACGCCGACCATTTCCGCAACAGCCTGCGCCTGTGCCGCCATATCGCCCGTCAGCAGCTCAATGTCGCCCACGCCGTCATAGCGCAGGGCGTTGATGGCGCGGCGGACGTTCGCGCGCGGGTTATCCATGGCGTACAGCACGGCGACAATCTTGTCCCCCACGCCAACGTAGTTCGGAATTGCGCCGTTCGCATCGGGAATCGCGACATCCGCGCGGACGCCATTTTCCTTCATATACTTCAGGTTGCCGACGCGGATGCACTTGCCGCCGACTTCCGTCCGGCTGCCGCGGGAGACTTCGGTTACAATTTCGCCATGCGGGGGAATTTTCGCTCCATGCGCGCGCCCGTAACTCAAAATCGCGCTTGCCAGCGGATGCGTGCTGGTTTCCTCCGCCGCCATCGCCAGCGAAAGCACTTCCGCCTCGTCCATCGTGTCGGTCAGCATCGTCATGCCCGTCACGCGCGGACGGCCCTCGGTAATCGTGCCGGTCTTATCCAGCAGAACAGTATTCGCGTTGCTCATCTGCTCGATGTACGCGCCGCCTTTAATCAGCACGCCGCGCTTGACCGCCGTGTTAATCGCGGCAGAGAACGCCGTCGCGGTCGAAAGCTTGATGCCGCAGGAATAGTCAATAACAAGCATCTTCAGCGCCTTCTGCGGATTGCGCGTCACGAGCCAAACCGCCGCGCACAGCAGGAAGTTCAGCGGCACGAGGTAGTTGGAGAACTTATCGGCATAGCGCTGGATGGGCGCTTTCTTGAGTTCGCTCTGCTCCACCATGCCGACGATGCGCGAGACAACCGTCTGGTCGCCGACGCGCTGCGCCTGAATCTGCATATTGCCGTTCTTGACGACCGTGCCCGCGAACACCTCCGCGCCCTTGCGCTTTTCCGCCGGAACAAATTCGCCCGTGATGGCGCTCTGGTCAACAACCGCGCTGCCGGACACCACCGTGCCATCCACCGCGATTTTCTCGCCCGTGTGCACCTCGATGGTATCGCCCGCTTCGAGTTTACCAATCGGCGTTTTCTCCAGCCGACCGTCCGAGAGCACCTTCCAGACCTCGCCGTCTTCCACCGACAGCATCTGCTTGATGGACGACCGCGTGCGCTCAATGGTGTAGGACGTCATCAGTTCCGCGAGGTCAGACAGCGCCAGAATCATCAGGGCGGAATGCGGCGTACCGAGCAGCAGACTTGCGACAATCGACGTAACCGTCAGGAAATCGGCGTTCGGGCGCATATCGCGGCGCAGACCCGCCGCCGCGCTCCGTGCCATCGGCATCGTCAGTCCCAAACTGGTCAGCGCTTCCAGCGACGTGAAGCTTGCCATCGCACCGCCGAGCAGGCTGCCAGGCAGAATCGTGTGACCGAGCAGCACTGCGCCCGCGTTGAGCGCCAGCCGCTTTGTCAGCTGCTTTGTCGTCATGGACACTTCCGGCTCTTCCGGCTTGCTGCCTGCCTGACGATTGCGGTAGGCGTTCATGGCATAGCGCGCCATCGTCACGTCCACGCCCTCACAGAGAATCGACGTATCCGTCGCGGTCGGATCGAAGCGCAGGAGGATGCCGCAGGTAATCGGCGTCACCTGCACGCACTGCACACCCGGCAGGTTGGCAAGCATCTGGGCAATTTCTTCCTTCTCGTCATTCAGGAAGTTCAGCCCTTCTACTCTGAGCCGCAGCCGCCCGCGAAGGCTATGCGCCACCTGACTCTTCATCCAGTTTTTCTGTGTTTCCCGATTGAACATGTTATCCCTTCTTTGATTTGGCAATTCAGATTCAATGATTCATGCTTTTTCGCGTCGATTGTGCAAACCCTTGCCGTGAAAAGGCTCAACTAACAGGAGTGTGCACCGAGGGTTTCCAAAGGGCGATCGCGGACTTCGTCCGTTTCCATTGCCCTTTTGTCGCCTCCGCAGAGGCGAAATCCCCTGCTTTCGGAAAAGACCAGCTATGTTTGAAAGACCAGCTACACGGTCGCGCCCATCTGGCGCGACACAGCATAGGTGTTGGAAAGAGCAGCTTGGGGGGCGCTTCTGAGGAAGCGCGAAGTTACTGGCAGGGACGCTTCGCTGCCTGCGCCCTTTGTTGTTTTTTTCCTTTGGAATGGTCACCCGTGGAACAGTTGGGGCGTTGCCCCAAACCCCACAAGGGACGCTGTCCCTTGACCCTGCGAAGGGGCAAAGCCCCTCTCGACACCCATTGACTGGCGCCCGGCTTGGGCGCTTTTCCCTTACAAGTCTTTGCCGTTACTTTTTTGTCTGTCCCAGCCGCAAGGCGAGGCGGCGGCGTGCCATCGTCGCCAATTCTTCCTCCCCCACATCGCTCCTTGTCCAGTCAATCTCCTGCGCCAATTCCAGCCCCGTATCCACCGCTGTCGCAATCCACCGCAGGATTTCCTCCCGATTGGTCATGTTCGCGTCATACGTCACCAGCGCCGTGCCAATCCGCGGATTCACCTGCGCGCCCCGCACCCCCGGCAGCATCGTCATCACGTCCTGCACATAATGCAGATACGGCAGCGCTTCCTTCGGCAGCATCTGATATCCCTTGAAGCTCAAGCGCAAGCGCCCCGGCAGGTCGCTGGTCACAGTGGGCTTCAGGTAGTGGCGAATCAGCGCCGTTTCAATTCGTCCCACTGTCGTTTCGCCTCCAGATGCTGGCTGCCCACCAGAGAAGCGTCATCGCGCCCGGAACAGCCGCGCCGCTAACCGCAAGGCTTTTCACGCCCGCGAACGTCAGCGCGCATCCCGCCAGCGTCCGCACATCAAGCAGACCGTTCGTCGCCTCCAGCAAACCGTGGTTGATTGCCGCCATCAGCGTATTCAACCCGCTTTGAATTCGGCTGACCGGCTCTTTCTGAAGTGCGTCGGTCAATCCCATCAGCTTCAGCACCGCGCCCTGCACCACGGCGGCTTCGACCTTCGTCTCGTCGTAGCGAATGAGAGCGGTAGACAGGCGGAAGTTGAGCGCCACTTCATGCACCACGCCGGTTGCTTCCAGCTGCCGCTTCATTTCCTCTGCGGCTTCGTGGTTGGCGGATACGGCGGGCAGATAGAGCCGCATCCGTCCCGGCAGACTTGCGCGGACTTCCGCAATGCCCCGGAAGGACGGCAGACGCATCAGGTTATGGTTCTGCGTCGGCTTCTTGACCGAGAGCGCAGCGCCGCCCAGCGCGAGCGCTGCCAGCAGGGTTGTATTCATTCGGATGACCTCCCCTGTGAATAAAAACATTACCTGTTGATAGATCCAATTTATTGGGATACCGCAAAGGGTCGAAGAACACGGCATTCTTCAACCGCTCACAGTGTAGCACAGGTGAAAAAGCGTGTCAAGATAGCTGCAAAAATACTTCTTTTGTTGCTGACGCTGATGAGAAATCGCCCATTTGCTGCCTCTTGTTTTCAACTTCTCACTCCCAATTAAAAAGCGCCGCTCCTGTTTCCAGAAGCGGCATCGGGATTACCCTTGTCCGTCATCAATCGTGGCCTTCCAGGTGAATTCCGGCTGGTCATTGGCGGGAATATCGTAGTGCTCACCGCCCTCAATGTCGTAGCCATTGATGCGCATGACCACCTGCCCCACGCCATAGGGCTTGATGTACTCGCGCCCGAAGGAGAACTGCCCGTGGCGGGTCGCTTCACCGGGGGCAAGGGTGAAGTTGTAAGTGCCCGTGAAGGAGAAGGACCGTCCGTCGGTGTTGCAGACCAGCGGTTCACCGAAGGCATTGTAAAGGTAAATCGTGTAGTAGAATTTGGTGATGGTCAGGTTGCTGGCGTTGTAAACGACGATCTTCGCCGCGTTGTTTTCCGCCCACAGATTCGTGATGCGCAGCGCATCCTTTCTGCTGCCAACGTTGATGGTATAGGTGACGACATAACTGCCGTCATCCGTCGTACCGATGATGGTCGTCGTGCCCCATGCACGGCCCGTCACCTTCGGATTCAGCCCGTTGCCCGCTACCGTCGCAATGCGCTCATCCTGGCTTGTCCATTGCATCTTCTTGTTGTCGGCGTTCGCGGGTTCCAGAATAGCGGTGTTCGTGGTGTACTTGTTCAGCCCCACGTTCTGCGAGGTGTACTTCATCGTCACGCCCGTGACCGGCTGCGTCACCGTCACGCGGATGGTCGCCTTCTTGCCGCTGCCGTCGTTCGCGGTCGCGTAGACGTAGCATTCACCGCGCTTGAGACCGGTCACGATGCCGTCATCCGACACCGACACAACATCCGGCTTGTTCGTCGAGAAGCTGACGGACGAATCCGTCGCGTCCTGCGGCTTCACCGTCCAGCTGAGAGCAATGCTGCGCCCCACCGCCACGGACGGTTTCTTCTCGTTGAAGGTGATGGACGTAACCGGCGCATACACCGTCACGTCGATTTGCGCATAGACCTCCGGGAACGTCTTGCTCTGGCAGGTGATGGTGCAGCTGCCCGCGCGCACACCCTTAACGTAGCCATTCGCGCTCACCGTCGCGACGCTCGCATCCGACGTAGACCACACAACCGCCTTGTCACTTGTCGTGTTCGGCAGCACAGTCGCCTTCAGCGTCACGCCGCCGCCCACGCGGATATTGCCGCTTAAGCCGCTCAGGGTGATGCTTTCCGGCTGCTGCTTGACGGTCACGTTCACGCTTGCGCGCTGACCGCTGCCATCCGCCGCCGTCGCGCGAATGGTCGCCTGTCCGCGCCCAACGCCCGTCACCACGCCGTATTCATCCACAACGGCGACTTTCTCGTTCGTGCTTTCCCACTTCACGCCCGTGATGGACGCATCCGCCGGCTTCACCGTCGCGGTCAGCTGCGCCGTTGTGCCGATGAAGAGCGTCTTGGTGTCCGCTGTCACGGTCACACCCGTTACCGGGGTAACGACGATGACGCGGTAATCCACACTGACTTCCGGGTTTGATTCGCTCGCCACGGTCACGATGCACTCGCCCGCGCCGCGCGCCGTCAGCGTTGATCCGCTCACGCGCACCACGTCCGTATCCGACGAAGCGACGGTATAACGGCGGTTGTTCGCGTCATTGGGGGACAGCGTCGCCCGAATCGACACCTGCTTGCCTTTGCGCAGCAGCAGCACGCGGCCGTCCGTGCCGCCCGTCAGGTGACTAATAAGCGGATCTGCCGCATCATAGAGCGTGAGACTCGTTTCGTTCACCGCAATGTCCGTCACGGCGCGCGCCACGGTCACGGTGACAGACGCTTTCCACGTCCGCTTCTCGGTTTTGAGCGTCGCGGTAATCGTCGTCTGCCCTTTCGTCAGCCCCGTTACCACACCGTTTTCATCCACCGCCGCGATGTTCTCGCGCCCGCTGACAAATGTCAATTCGCCGTCCGCCGCGCAATTGCCCTGCCGGATGAGCGACAATTCCAGCGTATTGCCCTCAAAGACGGTCAAATTTGTTTTTTCAAACTGAAAACGGTCGGCTTCCGCCATCGCCGTCACGCCGCACAACAGCGATACGCACAGGACGGTCAGCATCACAATTTTCCAGAAATTCTTCATAAGGAAGTTTCCTCCTTCCATTGGCTTTCCAATCATACAACGAATGAAGCGCCGCTCTCATTCCTGATTCGCAAAATTATTTCTGCTGATTTTGATGCTCAGCCGATGATGCCTGCCCGCTTCCGCCGTCAGCGCAATCCGCCAGAGCGACCCATGCCAGTTCTTCGCCATCCGCGCGTCGGTAACGGGGATTTCTTCCACCGCTGCCGCCAGCATGGGGCTGATTTCCATCCGTGCGTGCGCAAATTCAATCCCGTCCGGACGGATTTCCGGCTTCTCCCGTGCCAGCATGGTGAACGTGACGGCTTCCGGCGCTTGCAGGGTGATTTCGTCCGCAAGCTGAACCCCATCCGGCGTAACCCATGCGCCGCGAATCGCCGACAGCACGCCCGCTTCCGCCGGATACGCGCCCGCCAT
>ERZ791905.1024-NODE-1024-length-20618-cov-2.741769_pt1 | contig 20618 bp, 29 predicted proteins | sample MGYA00510147_ERZ791905 | MGnify/ENA primary metagenome ERZ791905 (study PRJEB30046, sample SAMN00792084) | human gut metagenome | study: EMG produced TPA metagenomics assembly of the A metagenome-wide association study of gut microbiota in type 2...
GGGTGGTGTGGGTCGCATGGCAGCAGGATGCTCAGGCGGTGCTTCCCTGCCCGGCTTGGCTGCTACATCGCTACCGGGAATGCAGCGGGCGATGGAGGCATAGTCCAACGGCAGCTCCTCGGGCAGGCCATGCCGGTTCTTGGCATCCCAGCAGGGGTGATGGGCGGTGAAAATCACCCGCTTGCCCCCCTGGGCCTTGTGCTTCTTGCCCTTGTCGTCCGCCGCCACCACATAGGTCTTGTAGTTGGCAAAGAGCACCATATCCGCCCACTCCTTCACCATGGGGGCCACCTGCTTGCTCAGCTTCATCTCCCAGCGGTCATAGGCACCCATCTCATCCGGCTGCTCAAACTTCCGCATTTTGGCGTGAGCCGTCATAACGACATTCATTCCGGCGTTAATGACCTCTGTCAGAGCGTTCAGCAGCCGCCCGAATTCCTCCTGCAGGAACACATAGCCCTTGCCGTAGCCGAAGTCCTCGATGCCCTTCTTCTGATACTTATTGCAGACCATCTCGGTGCAGATCATCTCCGCCCAGTCTGCCGTATCCAGTACCAGGGTCTTGCAGACGCCGGGGGTTTGGGCGATCTGTTGCACCTGATCCATGAGCTGCTGCCAGGACTGTGGCTTTTCCGTCCGCTTCACGTCCATGTGGTATGTACTGCCCTCGGTGTCGATGAACACCGGGTCAGGGAACTGGGATGCAAAGGTGGTCTTGCCAATGCCTTCCGGCCCGTAAATGACCACCTTCTGGGGTTTCTCGATCCGTCCGCTTGAAATATTCAGCATTAAAATACGCCTTCCTTCCATGTTTTCCCGATTTCCGGCAGCGGCTCTGCCTGGGTGCTGCCATCCTCAATAATCACGCTGCACTCCCCGCCGGTGGAGACGCGGGTTGCAATCGCTTGTAAATTTTCCTTTTCCAGCCAGGCTCCAAACTCTTGCAAAGTGCTCAGATCCATCTGTTCCAGCTTGTCCAGCAGCACAAAGCCGCATCTGGGATTCAGCTCCCGGACAATGGCCGCGGACACCTTCAGCTGCTCGCTGCCGCTCATGCCATCCCAGCGCTTGCCCCGATAGGTCAGCTCCCCATCCTCCACGGAAAGAGCCTCCAGGGGCATTCTGGCCCCATGCAGAAGCTCATATTTCTCCTGCCGGGTCTTTTCAAGCTCCTCGGTGAGGGCATCATACTGCCGGGAATAACCCTGGGCCTCCGCTTCCGCCTTTTCCCTGTCCAGGTTTGCCCGCACCTTGATATTGATGGCGTCAATATTCTGCAGGTCCGCTTCCAGCTGGGCAGTGGATTCATCCCGAAGCTCCTGGGCTGTTCTCCGGGCCTCCTGAAGGTTTTCCCGTAGCCTGTCCAGCTTGTATTGGGTCTGGGTCTGCTCCTCCAGCAGGCGGCGAAGGCGGTCTGTCTGGTCTTCCAGGGTTTTCTCCGTCTGCCGGAGCTCCTGGGCAAGCTCCTGCGCACGGCTGCGCTTTTTCTGATTCTCCGCATTCCGCAGCAGAATCTCCTGCTGCCGCTGGATCAGCTCCATGGCCGAGACAGGCGTCTCGGGGACGCCATCATAGAAGGGCATCTCTTTGGCATACTTGGCCTTCTGATCCGCAATCCGGCCAATGGTCAGGCGCTGGTTGTAGAGCTGCTTTTCCTTGTTTTCCAGCAGATACAGCTGATCTCCTACGCCGATGATCTTCAGCAGCGTATCAGCCTTTTCCTTGCCGCTGGCCTCCATGAACTTTGGGAGATTCAGCGCCAGCTCCTCCACGAAGCTGTTGAGCAGCTGCTGGCCGCCCCGGTGCCCCGTGGGGTCTGTGACCCTCAAAGCGGAATTTTTCCCGGCGCGCTCCACCACAAGACCGTTGTTCAGCACAATACGAATTCTGGGCGGCACCACGCTGCCATCCCGTTCCGGGCTGCTGGGGCGGTAGCGATCCCCGCCCAGAGCCCAGGCAATGGCATCCAGCACAGAGGTCTTCCCCTGTCCATTGTTCCCGCCGATTACCGTCAGCCCCTTCTCCGTGGGCACCAGCCGCACGGCTTTGATCCGCTTCACATTTTCCAGCTCCAGACTGGCAATTTTTACCGATGTATTATCCATTGACCTTCCCCTCCAAATTCTCCAAAAGCTTTCTCACGGCAGCTCTGAGCTTTTCCGCCAGCTCCGGGTCTTGCAGCTGAACCTGACTCAACACATTGCCCATCTGCTGGAAGTCCTCCTGAACTTTCCCGAACAGCACCCGGAATACAGCCGCCTCCGGGCTGCCAAGAGCCCGCTGCTTTTGGGCCTCTTCCAGAGCCTGGGCAGCCTCAGCAGCCCTCTTTTCAGCTCTTGCACGGGCATCCTCCAGTTTTTTCAGCTTTTCCTCCGCTTTCCCGGCGGCAGCCTCCGCAGCGGTGACTTCCGCCTCCTTTCGGATCTTTGCCATCAGATCTTCCGGCAGTACCGGGTTGTCCTTCAGCTGCTTCAGAGCCTCCTTGGCCTTTTTCTCTCCGGTCTTGGCGGAATCCAGCTTCTTTTCCAGAGCGGCAAGCCTTTCCTGATAGCCCGCCACGGCAGCTTCCGCCGTTTTCACGGCGTCCTCAGACTGCCGGGCCGAAGCCTCTGCGGCTTTCTGAGCCTCCAGGGCCTCGTTCCGTTCCTTGATGGCCTTTTCCAGCTCCCGTGTGGACATGGCCGCCACGTCGTTTTCCTCCACAAAGGCCTCCCGTTCCTCGGCAGGCAGGGACAAAAGCCGGATGGCACTGGTCACGGACAGGGCCTCAATGGCCTTGGCCCCACCGCCGAAAAGGCTCTCCTGATTGCTGCCGTACTCGTTGTACAGCCGCATCATGTTTCCCGCCTGACTGGGGGAAAAGGAAACCTTCTCCTCCAGGTACTTGCCCCATTCTCCGTGGGGCACCAGCTCCTTGGCCTCCACCAGCCGCCGCCCGATCTCAATAGCTGCGGATACCACAGCACACTTGACCTGGCCGGTGATGGTGACGATCTCTGCGGTGACTGTTTCCAGATTCCGCGTTGCTGCAACCTCTTTCATGCGCTTTTCTCCTTTTTCTGGCTGACAAACCAGGGAATCAGAATTTCCTGCTCCCAGCGATCCACAAAGGCGCGGACCTTGGCAGGGATTTTGTGGGCATACTGTTTCTGCGGCCCGTGGTGCTCGTTGCCGTAGCCGTGGAGCTGCACCTCCCGGGGCCGATCTCCGGCAAAGGAAATGTTCAGGGTGTAATAGCAACGTTCCGGCCGCCTGTGGTGACGGACAAAGAGGATGATCTTCTCTCCCTTGGCGTGGGATTCTCCGTAGGTGCCCACGCAATGCCGCAGCACCTGCCCCTCCCGGACAAGCTCCTGGTTGGACTTTGGCAGCAGGATCTCCAGCTCACCGTCCGTCCACTGGAGCTCTCCGTATTTTTCCAGCACAGCATCAAAACCGGCTTGAACCCGCTGGGATTTGCCTTCATCCAGCTGCAGCACACGGGCTGCACTGAGCCGGTCATGTGTCTCCCGCAGCTGCCGAGGCCACAGTTCCTCTTCGGTAAGCCTCTGGCAGGGGTGAAGCTCCTGGGCAAAGCGCCGGGTGTCAGCAAGAAGCTGGAGCTCCCAGATGGGGATTTCCTGCTTCCGGAAGTACCCTTCGTATTTTGCAAAGCTCCCGCCGTACTTCTCTATCTGCCGGATCAGCACATCCCCGCTTCTGTTCCAGCTCATATTCAGCAGTCGGGAAACGGAAGCCTTTGGGGCCAGCTTCCGCAGCGCCCGGAAGTCCCGCAGGTCTTCCGGCTCAATCTTCCTGTCTATTTTCCGGAAGTCCTCCTTGGAAAGACCCAGCATTTCATGAGGCCGCCGTTTGGACAGATCCAGAGTCTTCTCCGTTTCCGAAACAACATCGTAGCCGTATCGGTTGGCGTCACTGAGGATGTTTCCCAGCAAATCTGCAAATCCTGCGTTTACCAGGTTTTCCACCGCCGGGCATTTCTGCCAAAGTCTCAGATATTGCAGCGGGAGAAGTCCTTGGGCCGCCTGCCAGTAGCCAGCAAGGCCGGTCTTTTCCCCGGTAGCTCCTTCCATATCAAACGGGACGCTTGGGCAGCCAACGGTTCCCTTTTTCCGGCCATTGATGCTCCCCCAGTCGCAGTAGAGTGCATCCCATTTATCCCGGGTGTTGTTCCACGGCCGCCACTTGGGAGCCTTCCCGTCCAGGGAGTAGCCCAGGTATTGCCGATGGGAAAAGGCTTTGATTTGCCCTTTTTCGTCCATCGCGTAGGCATATCTGGGGGCCAGGGTCAGGCTGCTGCCATACTGATAGATCTGATTTTCCGCCAGCCAGTAAATGATTGTGGTATAGCCGTCGATATTGGAAAGCTGGGCAATCTGCAAGCGCTTGATTTTTCCGTCTCCGATGGTTGTGGCTTTGACCACCTTGGTTTCCGTACCGCAGAAGGGGCAGAGAATGCTGTCACCCTCCGTCACCTCTACGTAGTAGAGTTCGTCCGTCGTACCCAGCGGATCTTCCGTAGGTTCCGCAGAATAGGTGTTCCCGTCCTCCCCATCGATCACGAAGAAGGAAGCCGCCGTGCGTCCCTTTCGGGTGTACCATTCCTCACCACACACCGTGCAGTTGCACAGTGTCGCCCAGTACCGGGAGCCTCTGGTTCGGTTCTCAAAAAGGTCTTCCATGGCAGGTGTCTGATACCGCCGCTCGCAGCGGTATACGGTATAGGCTGTGTTTCCCAGCTCGCTTTCCTGTGTGGAAGCCCACTTTGTCAGAGCCGCAGGTGCCTGCTCCGGCAGGAGCTTTGCAAACGCTTCCCGATCCATCACAGAAAATCCTCCAGGCTCAGGAAGTCCTCCTTTGGGGCGGGCTTCGGCTGCTCAGCGGGCCGCGCTCCTGGAGCCGGAAGGCCATAGAACTCCCGGATGATCCCCTCTGCCGCCTTTGGCGACACATAGGAGAAGTTCGCCCCCTTCTTCCGGTGGGCATCCGCGTAGGCCTTGATCTTGGCGGCACAGTCCGTAAGATTCATGCCCTTGATCTCCAGATCCTTGGCAACCAGCTCCGCGCAGGCGGGATCTTCGCAGAGCTCTTTCAGCTGCTCCCCGACGGCAAAAGCATCGGTATCCTCCAGCCCTTTCTGGGCTTTTGTAATTATTTCCAAACAAGTCATTTGACTTTTCCTTTCTCATGGGCTACAATAGCCCTGTATAGATTTCCTTGCCGCTTTCGGGACTGGTACTCCCGACTGCGGCACTTTTTATACCCTCTGGGCAAGCAGCAGAATATGCATGGCAATGTTCAGCGCCCACAGGGTCAACGTAAGCCGCCGCTCCCAGGTATCCTTTACTTCGCGCACGGGTAAAACACCTGCACTCTCGGCTCCTGACTTTTCAGCCGGTAATTCTGGTGGACGATGGCGAAAAAGCTCTCACTGTCCAGATCGAACAGTCTGGCCGCCTCGCTCTGCGCACTCCGCAGGGCCTCGCACTCCGCTTTCAGGGCAGCGTTCTCTGCCTGCAGCTGCTCGATCAGCCTCCGTGCCCGCCGCTGCTGCTCCGCCAGCACCCGGCACTTGGCTACCTCCTCAGGGGTCATCCCTGCTTCACCTCCTCCTTCCGTGTGGCCGTGAAGGTCACCTGAACACCCAGTCTGTCCGAAAAGATTTCAGACAGCACCTGCAGAAACTTGTTGATGTCGATCATATGTACCTCCTGTTGAAATACGATTGGATAAAGTTTTTCCACCATAACCATCGAAATAAATCTTCAGTCTGTGACTTTTCAGGATCTTCCTTCTCGTCAGGTTAGAAAATATGTTCACAAATAATTAACACTATATATTGTGGTCATGTCTTGCTTTTGACACAATATGTAGTATAATGAGAACACAATCCAACGAAAGGAGGAATTTCATGGCAAAGCAGAACACTAAACAAACCAGCTCTTCTGTTGCTTCTAAAGCGTCCAAAATCTTGACCGATAATCGTTATAGTGCAACTTCCAAGAGCGTCGCTGGCAGCGCTCTGGCCCAGACAAAGCCCAGCAAAAAGAAATAAGCTCTCCCAGCTGAGCAGGATGCACCACCATCCTGCTCTATTCTTTTTTGATAATCTCGGTCGATATGCCGTAAAGCCGGCACAAATCGCAGAGGGTCTTGTACTTCGGGGAACTCTTCCCGGTCTCGATCCTGTGGAGCGTGCTTCTGGAAATGCCCAGCCGCTCCCGCACCTGCTCTTGCGTCAGTCCTGCATTTACTCGGGCCGCCCGCAGTGTGATTTCCAATGAATGTGTCACCTCCTAATATTGATTTGTGCCCCACCTTGCTGTAAAATAACGGCAGAAAGGGGGTGAGAATATGAGTGAAACAGTTTTACATAGCTTTCCTACCAATGAAACCGAAGCGCTCGCAATGCTTTGGCTTCAAAGTCAGGACCTTCGTGGCATTACGCCGGAGGAACTACTGGATAAGTATCAGGATGCTTACCAGAAGATTCGCCAGCGTAACAAGGATAATCGCGCTGCGAAAAAGGCTCCTTCCAACTCCTTCCTGTATTAGCCGGTCGTAAATCTCGCACATCGCAGCAGAGAGATTGGGAAGCTCTTGCTCTGTTGCGCCCTCGGAATGCTCCGCCAGTAGTTCCAGCTGCTGGCGGAGTATTTTTTTCGGATTCTTCTTGTCCATATGTTTCACCTCCCATTGCTTGAAGAGCACGTTTCGTACTCTTATGTACTAAAAAAAATCGACTGCACAGATTCGCCGTAGTAGTCCGCAATGCGGATTTTAATCTCATCACGGGGAATCCGCTCATCTCGCTCGTACATAGCCAGCGCCGATTTGGTAATCCCAATGTTGGCTGCTGCTTCCTGCTGAGTACTCTTCTTCATTATCCGAAGAGCCTTCAATTTTGTTCCGATGCTCATTTGCGTTCTCCTTTCTTGAACACTTATTGTGCTCGTTTGATGATAATATACACGTTATGTGCTCGATTGTCAATAAAATATGTACACATAATGTGCACAAGAAAATCGAGTACATTTTGTGAGTTTTGACAATTGCAAATTGTACACGTTTTGTGTACAATCAGATTACTATAATAAAAGTTGGGAGAATGGCTATGGCAAAATTCAATGAACGATTACGCCAATTGCGCACCGCAAAAGACCTCTCACAATTTGAGTTCGCAAAGCAAATTGGTATCTCTAAAAGCAGCGTCAATATGTATGAGCGTGGAGAGCGTGAGCCAAATTTCAAAATGCTTGAAGTAATTGCGGATTACTTCAACGTGGACATGGATTATCTACTCGGTAAAACCAATATTCCTCTTAAGAATTCGGTTGAATCCCAAATCCTTCCATCAAACATTATCCCAATGCCCGAAATGCGCAAGATCCCTCTGCTTGGCACGATTGCCTGCGGCGCGCCGGTCTTTGCGGAAGAGCACATGGATGGTGAAGTGGATATTCCTTCTTACATTCACGCGGACTTTGCGTTACGCTGCGAAGGGGACAGCATGATAAACGCCCGCATCTTCAACGGAGACATTGCCTATATCCGCAAGCAGGACACCGTGGAAAACGGAGAGATCGCCGCCGTCCTGATTGAAAACGAGGCCACCTTAAAGCGTGTCAGGCTGTTTGATGACCACATCTCCCTGGAGCCTGAAAATCCCATGTACAAGCCTTTCGTGTTTTGGGGCGAGGACATGAACAGCGTCCACATTCTGGGGAAGGCCGTGGCCTTCACCAGCGTTATCCGATAAAGGAGGCAGCACAATGTGTTATTATTAAGATACAATCATGAGAGGGGTGACCCGGTTGACAGTCGGTGAAAAAATCAAAACACTTCGAAAATCGCTCGGTCTGACACAAACAGAGTTAGGCCAACGTGTAGGCGTTCAGAAAAATGCAGTCAGCAAGTGGGAGTGTGGACGTGTGGAAGATATTCCAACGTCAACTATCAAATTATTAGCAAACCTTTTCAATGTCCCAGCATCCTATTTAATCGATGATGACACTTCCCCAGTTACTTCACCTCTGCTTCCTCTTCCACGCATGAAGCGCTGGCAGGTTCTAGGCGGCACGGCCTGCGGCCAGCCTCTTTTCAAACCACTGGAGGATGCCTCCGTCCTGGCCCCTGCGGATATTGACGCCGACTTTGTCTTCCAGTGCGTTGGTGACAGTATGATCAATGCCCGGATCTTCGACGGCGATACCGTCTTTGTCAAAGAAGGCGAAGTACCAGACGGTCAGATCGGCGTGGTCCGTGTCGGAGAGGAATACACCCTCAAACGCATTTACCACGGCCCCGACTATCTGGAGCTCCGATCCGAAAACCCCATGTATCCTCCCATCATCATCCGCGGCGAACAGGAAAACGCCGAAATCGTCGGCCGGGCAGTTCAGTTTTTGAGCCGGGTGATATAAAGAAACACGCAAAAATAGTTGACAAATGAATTTTTCCTATTTACAATAAACTCGCAACTATTTTTTAGTTGCAACATTAAGGGAGGGTAATTCTGTTGCCAAAGAAAGAGAAACTTTTGGAGAAATTAACCCGTTCCAGTATACCGAAGAATTTTACCATAGACGAGTTGGATGCACTTATGAAACAATGCGGCTGTCAGAAAGGAGCCGGTGGTCGGGGATCTGCCATCAGTTATTATCACACTCAAACTGGTCGCATTCTCCGATTCGACGGTCCGCATCCCGGGAAAGAATTGTATCCCTATCAAATCAAGATGGTAAAGGCGTTTCTTCGTGATATTGGAGAACTTTAGGAGGTAAAAACCATGTCAAATACACTGAAATATCGTGGTTATCATGGACAAATTGAATTTAGTGCTGAGGATAATCTATTCATTGGCCATGTGATTGGAATTCAGGATTCTCTGAATTTCCACGGAAGCAGCATTGATGAAATTACTTCCTCTTTCCATGATTGTATCGACGGATATTTGGAAATGTGCAAAACCTTTGGGCGTGAACCGGATAAAGAATACAAAGGCAGCTTTAATGTACGGATTTCACCGCAGCTGCATCGTTCAGCCGCAGTTCAGGCCGAAGCAGCAGGCAAGTCATTGAATCAGTTTATTCAGGAAGCGATTGAGGAAAAGTTATCTCCTGATCCAAAGCCCGTTGTCATCATGATAGATCGCCAGGGGACGCTTGTTCCCACAAGTGATCCTTCATTCCCGGCTGATACGCAGCGCCGGTATCAGCCATCCGTTTCACTATCGTAAAAGGAGTGTTGAATACACATGGCATATGATGTTACTCTGACACAATTCGTTATCTCAAACATCTCTATTAACACCGATCCCACACAGCTAAACAGTATTCAGGAGCCGGTCAACGTGGACACCGAAGTTTCCTTTACTTGCCGTCCCCCAGTTAACCCAGACGATGCAACTGTTATGGTGGAATGTAACTTCAAGATGCATTCTGACGCAGACACACTTGTTGTTAATCTTTCCTCTTCCGGAATTTTCCAATTTGATTCCATTCCGGACAATTGGTTGAAACCCGTAAAAGAATATTGTACGGCCCCCATGGTTGACACTTGCACGACCCGCGTACAAAATATTCTGAATGAAATGGGCATAGCACTGAAGATCAACAAATGAAAAATCCATCCCAGGCTCTTCCCCCCCTGCTCCCTGGAGGAATCGGTATTGAGCGGCTCCACGGCCAGGACATTGCTCCCCATTAGCTGTATGAACTGAGCACCCCCGCATAACAAAACCGCCCCGGTGCTACCAACACCGAAGCGGTTCCTGGTGCCAAGCAGTGCTACCAACACTGCCGGGCTAATACAGACGCACATATATCGTCGCACATAGGGGCAATCTGTCTTTTTATACTATCAGATTTGCCCCGGAAAGGCAAGAAAAAAATGAAGCAAGCCAATACAAACATTGTCCGCGTAGCCCTCTATCCCCGAGTTTCCACAGAAGAGCAATTCTTGCGGGGCTACAGCCTACAAACCCAGGAGGAGGTTTTGGTTCAGTACGCCGCAGATCACGGCTTCAAGGTCGTGGGGATCTACCGGGACGAAGGCCACAGTGCCCGGAAGCCAGCTATGAAGCGGGCCGTCATGCAGCAGCTGCTGACCGATGTCCAGGCCGGGAAAATTGACCGCATTCTCTTTATCAAGCTGGACCGCTGGTTCCGCAATGTCCGGGAGTACCACAAAATCCAGGAAATTCTGGAAGCCAATCACGTCACCTGGCAGGCTACCATGGAGGACTACAACACCGCCACCGCCGACGGGCGTCTGAAAGTGAATATCATGCTCTCCGTCGCGGAAAATGAATCTGACCGCACCAGTGAGCGCATTAAGTTTGTCTTCGACGGCAAACGCCGCCGCAAGGAATGGTGCTTCACCGGCGGCCAGGATAAGTGGCCCTATGGCTACCGTCCGGAGGTGGTCGATGGCGTGAAGCGCTGCGTCAAAGATCCCGAGACAGCCCCAATCGTTCAGGATTTCTGGGACTATGTGCTGAATTATAATTCCGTTCGAAAAGCCGGAATGTATTGCTGCGAGAAATATGGCATCACCCGCCACTATCGTTCCTGGTCCTGTACCGCCCGAAATGAAATCTACACCGGCACCTTCAAGGGCGTAGAAGACTACTGCCCCGCCTACATCAGCCGTGAGGACTGGGAACGTATCATTCTTGGCCATGAAACCATCAAGAAGACTCAGCGGCCTGAACGAATCTATCTCTTCACCGGCCTGCTTCGCTGCCCGGACTGCGGCACCACTTTGAAGGCCACCTTCAAGTCTGATCCCAGAGACCGGAACAAGGAGTACCTGAGCTACCGCTGCGGCCGTGCCAACATTAATCTATGCGCATTCCACCATACCCTATCGGAACGCAAAATCGAAAAGTACCTTCTGAAGAATATCCGCATTCAACTGGAGGATTATGTTCTCGCGGTGGATGCCCAGCAGAATCAGAAAAAGCCACAGCCGCACCTTCAGGATCTTGTCACTCTGAACGAGCAGTTGCGCCGCCTGAATGTCATCTTCATGGCAGGAAACCTCACTGATGAAGAATATGCCAGCGAAACCAAACGCTTGAAGCAATCCATTGAAGCCGCTAAGCGCGCCTCCCAACAAACCACACTTCCAAATTTACAAGCGATTCGGAATTTCCTGTCCGACAATGTCCTTGACCTTTACGGCACCCTCTCCAAAGAAGATAAACGCCGCCTTTGGCGCTCCCTCATCTCCGAAATTCAAGTTCAGGGAACCACCCCCGTCAAGATCATTCCCCGTCCATAATTCTGCCCAAAATGGAGGCCTAATGTCAGATCTCTGTGGAGACGCCGGCACCCGTAAAGGCCACCATGTGCCTGCTTTCCCGTACCCACTGACACAGCGTTTCAAGCTTGTCCGTTTGACCCATCTTCATTATCCTCCTCGTCCATTTCCCGCAGGAGCTTCCGGTCCTGCTTGGAGGACAGATCCAGCTTTTCATACATATCCGGACGGCGGGCCTTTGTGCGGCGCAGGGATTGCTTCCGCCGCCACTGATTCACCTTTTCATGGTTGCCGGACAGCAGGATCTCCGGCACGGCACGGCCGTGCCAGACGGCAGGGCGGCTGTACTGGGGATATTCCAGGAGCCCGGAAAAATGGCTCTCATCCTCGAAGCACTCCGGGTCTGCCAGCACCCCCGGCACCATGCGGCACACGGCATCCGTCACAGCCATGGCCGCGATTTCCCCGCCGGTGAGCACAAAATCCCCCAGGGATATCTCCTCGTCCACACACTCGTCAATAAAGCGCTGGTCGATGCCCTCATAGTGACCGCAGACCAGAATGAGATTCTCCATTTTGCTCAGGCGAATGGCATCGGCCTGCCTGAACGTATGGCCGCAGGGAGAGAGATACACGGTGTGCACCGGCCCCGCTGCCTCGTCGCAGACGGCTTCCCAGCAGCGGTAGATGGGGTCCGCCTGCATAATGGCTCCCCGGCCGCCGCCGTAGGGGTAGTCATCCACCTGGTTCTGCTTGTTGGCGGTGTAGTCCCGAATCTGATGGGCCTCAATGCGAATGAAGCCCCGCTCCTGAGCCCGGCCCAGGATGCTCTCGGACAGCACATCCCCCAGCGTGTCCGGAAACAGGGTCAGAATGTCAATCCGCATCGGTTTCCATGCCCTCCAGCAGCTGAACCTCCATCCGGTTGGCTTCCATATCCACGTCCAGGATAAAAGCGCTTACCGCCGGGATCATATATTCCCGGCTGCCCTTGACCACATAGACCTGGTTTCCGGGATAATCCAGCACGTCTGTCAGCTTTCCAACCGGGTTTCCCTGGCTGAAAACCTCCATGCCCACCAGCTCTGCGGCGAAGACCACGTCGTCCGCCACGTCCTCCCGGTAAATTTCCACAGTTTTTCCCCGGAGCGCCTGGGCAAGCTCCATGGTATCCACCCCGGAAAGCTTCAAAAGGTCACAGGTGCCCTGCACCCGGCAGGACTGAAGCGCATAGTCCTTTCCACCGATCCGGCAGCGGGAAAAGCCGCACATATCCTCGGGGCTGTCCAGCCAGGAGAGCATCTTCACTTCCCCCCGGACCCCATGGGTATTCACGATCTCCCCTGCCTCAATAAACGGAAGTCTCATACAATTCTCCTTTATAAACGAAAATGCGTGACGAAATCGCCACGCATAGCCGTTTAATCCACAATTTCGACAGTAACCTTTTCGCCAGTGCGCTGGGCTACGGTCTTAATAATGGTACGGATCTCCTTGGCGATCCGTCCCTGGCGTCCGATCACCTTGCCCATGTCGCCCTCGGCCACATGGAGCTCCAGCACCTTGCCTTCCTCGTCAGAGGTCTCCACAACGGTGACGGCGTCGGGATTGTCCACCAGGCTCTTTGCCATATACAGCAAAAGTTCCTTCATCGTGCCACTCCTTCAAAAAGGGCTTACAGAACACCGGCGTTCTTCAGCAGGCCACGAACGGTATCGGTGGGCTGAGCACCATTCTTGATCCAGTTCTGAGCCTTCTCCACGTCGACAGTGACAGTGGCGGGAGCGGTCAGGGGGTTGTAGGTGCCGATCTCTTCGATGCAGCGGCCATCACGGGGAGAACGGGAATCAGCAACAACGATACGGTAGTAAGGAGCCTTCTTGGCACCCATTCTTCTCAGTCTGATCTTAACCATGAAAGTTTCACCTCCATAAAAAGTCTAAAATATCTATCGCAAAGCATTTGCTTTCAGCGAACCAAATTACATTCCCGGGAAACGCATCCCGCCAAAGCCGCCCATTCTCCTGAGCTTCTTGGCAGCGCCGGGAGAAGAGAACTGCTTCATGAGCTTTTTCATCTGCTCAAAGGATTTGAGGAGCTTGTTCACATCCTCCACCCGCAGGCCGCAGCCGGCGGCAATTCTCTTTTTTCTGCTTGCCCCGATGATGGAGGGGTTCTCCCGCTCCTTGGGGGTCATGGAAAGGATAATGGCCTCGGTGTGGGCCATGGCCTTGGGGTCCAGCTTGATGTCCTTCAGGTTGGAACCGCCGGGCATCTGAGCCAGGAGGTCCTCCATGGAGCCCATGGACTTGAGCTGCACCATCTGGTCGTAAAAGTCCTGGAGGGTGAAGCGGTTGGTCCGCATTTTCTCCTCCATCTTGGCGGCCTGCTTGGCATCGTAGGCCTTTTCGGCCTTCTCAATGAGGCTCAGCACATCGCCCATGCCCAGAATCCTGCTTGCCATCCGGTCCGGGTGGAAGACCTCAATATCCTCCAGCTTTTCGCCCATACCGGCGAACTTGATGGGTTTTCCGGTAACGGCCTTGACAGACAGGGCCGCGCCGCCTCTGGCATCGCCGTCCAGCTTGGAGAGCATAACGGAGTCGATATCCAGCCACTCATTAAAGGTCTGGGCGGCATTCACCGCATCCTGACCGGTCATAGCGTCAACCACCAGCATAATTTCATTGGGCTTGACGGCGGCCTTGATGTTTTTCAGCTCTTCCATCAGTGCCTCATCCACATGCAGCCGTCCGGCGGTATCCAGGAAAACCATATCATAGCCGCGCTGCCGGGCATAGAGCACAGCCTCCTTGGCTGTGACCACCGGGTCCTGGGTGCCTTTTTCAAACACCGGGATGCCCAGCTTCTCGCCGCAGACCTTCAACTGCTGAATGGCGGCGGGACGGTAAATGTCGCAGGCGACCAGCAAGGGATTTCTCCCCTGGCGCTTCATCAGGCCGGCCAGCTTGGAGCCGTTGGTGGTTTTACCGGCGCCCTGGAGGCCAACCAGCATGACCACGGTAGGGCCGTTGGGATTGATATTCAGGTGCTTCGTCTCATTGCCCATGAGCTTGCACAGCTCTTCGTTGACGATCTTGACGATCATCTGGGCAGGGGTCAGGGATTCCAGCACATCCGCGCCCACGCAGCGCTCTGTAACGGACTTGGTGAAGTCCTTCACCACTTTATAGCTTACGTCTGCTTCCAGCAATGCCATACGGATATCCCGCATGGCCTCCTTCACATCCGCTTCCTTCAGGCGGCCTTTGCCACGAAGCTTTTTGAAGGTGGAAGAGATTTTTTCAGTCAAGCCTTCAAATGCCATACTTTACTCCTCAAGTTCCTTTGCCGCTGCCAGGATTTGCCGGGCCAGTTCCCCCACCTCCGGATCTTTGGAGGCGGACAGCATCTCCGCCGCCCGGATGATTTGCTGGGCAGCCGAGCGGACCTTTTCATCCCGGCGCAGGAAGCCTGTTTTTTCTTCCATATTCCGCAGGAGCGTCTCCGCCCGGCTCAGGTTGTCATAGACCCCCTGGCGGCTGACGCCAAGCTCCTGGGCGATCTCTCCCAGAGACATATCCTGGTTGTAACGCATATCCAGGCAGTCCCTCTGCCGCTGGGTCAAAAGCTCGCCGTAGTAATCAAACAGCAGCGTCATTTCCAGTGCATCCATGGGCGATCCTCCTCTGTCAAGCAAATCCACTTGACAGCTCGGATATCATACACGATTTTCTGTTCTTTGTCAAGTATTTTTCCTTGACAGCCAGAAAATATTTGTTTTATCGAACCCGATACCACCGGGACAGCTCTTTTACCTTCAGAAATCCGATTTTTTCATACAGCGCAATGGCCCGTTCGTTGGTTCCGGCTACCTCCAGGCGCAGCGGCACCCCGGGGCACACAGAGGCCAGAGAGTGCAGCACCCGCTTCCCGGCCCCGGGAACCGCGGCAGCCATGGCCTCAATGCAGTCCTCCCGCAGATAGCCAATGCCCAGAAGCTCCCCCTGGTGATGGACGAAGTAGGCCCCGCCCTCCAGGAGCCGCCCTTCATCCCGGCTTTCCAGAGTCCCGGCATTGTCCACCCGAGCCATGGCCTCATTGTAAAGCGCCCGCCAGCGGCTGACCGTCGCCTCCGTCACAGGAAACAGGGATTCAATCAGTTCCTCCTGCACATTGGGAATGCCCCGCATTTCCAGAACTGCCGTATGCAGAGGGTATTGCTCCAAAGCAGGGCTGCCCGATGCATAGATTTTCTCCGCCCCACAGGCGGCGCAGAAGGATACGCATTCCTCCAGCAGCACCTTGGGATTTTGGGAATCCCGCAGGTGAATGTAGGCCTCACCCCGGTAGGGGATCTCCTTCAAGATCAGGCTGGCGACGCCGTTTTCCGTTGTAAATACAGGAAAGTCTTTCATTGGTCTGTCTCTCCAAACTCCATTGCATTTTGTAAAAATCGTGGTATAATGTAATCAAAACAGAGAAAGAAGCTATTCTATGATTGCAAACTATCACACCCATACCCCTCGCTGCAACCATGCCCAGGGCAGCGAGCAGGAATATGTGGATGCGGCACTGTCCGCAGGCCTGAAAATACTGGGCTTTTCCGATCACACGCCCTATTTCTTCCCCGGGGATTACTATTCCACCTTCCGGATGCACCCGGAGGAGCTTCCCGGCTATGTATCCACAGTGAACGCTCTGCGGGACCGCTATGCAGACCGGCTTGAAATCCATGTCGGCGTGGAGGCGGAATACTACCCCAAATACTTCGACCGGCTCGTGGACTTTCTCCGGCAGGAGCAGGTGGAATACATGATTCTGGGCCAGCACTTCGTGGGTAACGAGCCGGATGGGGTCTACAGCGGTCAGCCCACGGCAGACAAAGCAATTCTGGAGGCCTATGTCCGCCAGGGCATTGCCGCCATGGATACCGGACTGTACACCTATATGGCCCACCCGGATATTCTCAATTTCACCGGAAACCGGTCTGTCTATGATGAATGGATGGGGCTGCTCGTCCGGGAAGCCAAGGACCACGGTCTGCCCCTGGAATTCAATTTCCTGGGCTTCCGGGAGGGCCGAAACTACCCTGACCGGAGATTCCTGGAGCTGGTTGCTCAGGCAGGCCTGCCTATGGTGCTGGGCTGCGATGCCCACCAGCCGGAGGCACTGCAGGTGCCAAAGGTTGAGACCCAGGTCCGGGAAAAGCTCGGAAAGCTGGGCATTCCCATTCTGGAAACAGTTCCCTTAAAAAAGCTTGGGTAAAGAAAAACCACATCGGTATGGAGCCGATGTGGTTTTTTCTTTGCTTACTTGCCCTTCTCGGCCTTCTTGGCGGCCTTGGCCTTTGCCTTGGCCTCCTGTGCCTTCTTGGCCTCGGCCTTGGCGGTCTCGGCGGCGGTCTCGTTGGTGGACATCGCCCACTTGGCAATTTCGATCCGGACCTGATCGGCGCCGGTCTCGATGACCAGGTTGTTTTCCTTCACGTTGACAACGGTTCCAACAATGCCGCCGATGGTGGTGATCTTGTCGCCGGTCTTCACGGAAGAACGCATCTGCTCTGCTTCCTTCTTCCGCTTGTTTTCGGGGCGGATGAGCATGAAGTAGAACACGGCCAGCATGAGCACCAAAGTGATCAGCATGCTGCCCATTCCGGCAGAGCCGGTAGCAGTCAAAATAGTCATTGGGATGAACTCCTTTGTATGTGATAGAATTCATTATACCATCCACGGCGCAAATTGCAAGGACAATTTCCCGGGTGGCGGAATATTTTTGGAATAAGGGCTTTACAGTCCGTTGCCGCGGAGCTCTACAATCTGGTCACGCAGCACGGCGGCGTACTCGTACTCCATCATCTTGGCCGCCTCCTTCATCTGCTTTTCCAGGCGGGCGATTTCCTTTTCCTTCTCCGCCTTGGTCATCTTGACCCCGTTTCGGCCCTTCCGCTCGGCGGTGGGAGAGGAAATCTCGATCAGGTCCCGGACGGACTTGATAACGGTCTTGGGCACGATGCCGTGGGCTTTGTTATAGGCGTCCTGAATTTCCCGGCGGCGGGCGGTTTCGTCCATGGCGATGCGCATGGAGGGAGTCACTGTGTCGGCATACATAATGACCTTGCCCTCGGCGTTCCGCGCGGCGCGGCCCATGGTCTGAATCAGACTGGTTTCACTGCGCAGGAACCCCTCCTTATCCGCATCCAGAATGGCCACCAGGCTCACCTCCGGCAGGTCCAGGCCTTCACGCAGCAGGTTAATGCCCACCAAAACATCGAATTTTGCCAGGCGCAGATCCCGGATGATCTCCATCCGCTCCATGGCCCCGATGTCCGAATGCATATACCGGACCTTAATGCCCGCCTTTTGCAGGTACACCGTCAGATCCTCGGCCATTTTCTTGGTCAGGGTCGTCACAAGGACCCGCTCCTGTCTGGCAGTGCGGGCATTGATTTCCCCAATCAGGTCATCGATCTGCCCCTCAATGGGCCGCACCTCCACCTGAGGATCCAGCAGCCCCGTGGGCCGAATGACCTGCTCTACGATCTGTCCGGAACGGGTGCGCTCGTACTCGCCCGGAGTGGCGGAGACATAGATCACCTGATTGATCTTCTCGTCGAACTCCTTGAAATTCAGCGGGCGGTTATCGTAGGCCGAGGGCAGGCGGAAGCCATAGTTCACCAGGGCATCCTTCCGGCTCCGATCCCCGGCATACATGGCCCGGCACTGGGGCAGGGTCACATGGCTTTCGTCAATGAACATAAGAAAATCTTCCGGGAAATAATCCAGCAGCGTGGTGGGGGGCGAACCGGGCGCCCGGCCCTGGATGACCCGGGAATAGTTCTCAATGCCGTTGCAGAAGCCGATTTCCGTCATCATTTCCAAATCGTAGGCCGTGCGCTGGGCGATTCGCTGGGCCTCGATGAGCTTGTTTTCCGCCCGGAACTTCACCACCTGCTCGTCGCACTCCTTCTGAATTTCCAGCATAGCCCGCTGGAGCTTCTCTTTCGAGGCAACATAGTGGCTGGCGGGATAAATCGCCACATGGTCCACATACCGCTCAACCAACCCGGACACGGCGTTGATCTCGCTGATGCGGTCGATTTCATCTCCAAAAAACTCCACCCGAATGGCCCTGCCGGACCAGTAGGCAGGGTAAACCTCCAGGGTGTCCCCCCGGACCCGGAATTTATTCCGGGAAAAGTCAATGTCGTTGCGCTCATAGCGAATTTCCGTCAGCTTTTTCAATATCTCATCCACAGGCCGCTCCTGCCCCACCCGCAGAGAAATGACCATGCTCTTGTAGTCAATGGGGTCGCCCAGACCGTACAGGCAGCTGACGGAGGCCACAATGATCACATCCCGCCGCTCAAACAGAGAGGAGGTTGCGGAGTGGCGCAGCCGGTCGATCTCCTCATTGACGGAGGCATCCTTTTCAATATAGGTGTCCGTATGGGCAATGTATGCCTCGGGCTGATAGTAGTCGTAGTAGGAAATGAAATATTCCACAACATTGTGTGGAAAAAACTCCCGGAACTCCGAGCACAGCTGGGCCGCCAAGGTCTTATTGTGGGCCAGCACCAGGGTAGGCCTGTTTAGCTTGGCGATAACGGAGGCCATGGTAAAGGTCTTGCCGGAGCCGGTGACACCCAGCAAAGTCTGCTCCCGCAGGCCCCAGTTCACGCCGTTTGTCAGGGCCTCAATGGCCTCCGGCTGGTCGCCGGAGGGCTTGTATTCCGAAACCAATTCAAAATGATCCATAGGTATCTCCTTTATATCAGCAGGCAGTCCCGAAAACGGTCATCGGACATGGCAATGGAAACATAGTCCCCATCCGCCACAATGATGTGATCCGCCAGGGTGATTTCCACCGCCTGCAAAGCATGGGCAATGCGGCGGGTAGTCTGGATATCCTCAGCTGATGGCACCGCCAGGCCGCTGGGATGGTTGTGGGCCAGCACCACCGTGGCAGCGTTGACGCCAATGGCCGTCTCCACGATTTTCCGGATGGAGACGCCGGTAGAATTGGGGCCGCCCTCTCCCAGCTCCTTGCAGCACAAAAGCTTACACTTGGCGTCCAGGCAGAGGATAAAAACCGTCTCCACCTTCCGCCCGAAAAAGTGGGGCACCAGAAAGTTCGCGCACTGCTCCAAGGTTTGCAGAATTGTCACACGGCTGGAGCGGTCCACCATGTAAAACCTGCCCATCTGCGGGATCAGCGTCAGCAGCAGCGCCGCGTTCTCCCCCACCCCCGGAACCTTCATCAGCTCCTCAGGGCTGGCCTCCAGCACCTGAGAAAGGCTGCCGAAACGGTCCAGCAGAGCATGGGCAATGGGGTTGGTATCCACCCGGGGAATGCCGTAAAACAGCAGCAGCTCCAGAGCCTGAATATCCGAAAAATGATCCAGCCCCTCCTGGCGAAAGCGTTTCTTCACCCGGTCTCTGTGTCCTTCGTGCATAGTGTATCCCCTTTTTTCATGAAGTTGCCCTTGCTATTTTGAAATTTGGGCGTTAAAATAGCCGTAAAAGAATTGTCGAAACCTGCCGGGAAAGTTTTCCCCGATTCTGCGCAAGCTACCACTGTCAGGAGGACTGTCATGGACAACGAAACCCTGCACATAGAGACGCTGGATCTGATCGTCGCCCCCTGCTTCTGTGTCAAAGCGGGCCGCATTTTCCAGTGCAACGCGGCAGCAAAGCACCTGCCTCTGCCCCTTGGCGCGGAAATTGCGCCGCTGCTCGCCACTGGGCAGAAGGAATACACCGCCTACGAAGGCGGCAGCCTGTACCTGACCCTGGACCTTTCCGGCACCGTCTTCGGTGCCGAAGTGGAGCGTCGGGGGGAGCTGGACTTTTTCGTGCTGGAGGGCCCTGCGGAACCCAGGGAGCTCCGGGTTCTTTCTCTGGCCGCCGCCGAGCTGCGGCTGCCTCTCTCCGGCATTCTGGCTTCTGCAGAAGCCCTTGCGGAGCAGTCAGGCGAGGCCGGAACGGCTCAGGTTGCATCCCTGAACCGGGGTCTGGCCCAGCTGCTGCGGCTTGTGGGCAATATGTCCGCCGCATCTTCCGGCACAAGCCACCAGGCCCTTGTGGAAATCACCGGTATTTTCCGGGAGATTTTTGAAAAGGCCGGGGCCATGCTGGAGGGCATCGGCCTTTGCCTGGACTACCAGGGGCCGGAAACCGCCCTCTACTGTCTGGCGGATACCCAGGAGCTGGAGCGGGCAGTGCTGAATCTGCTGTCCAATGCCGCGAAATTCACACCCCGGGGCGGCCATATTGCAGCAAGCCTTACCCGGCAGGGCCGGATGCTGCGGCTGTGCATCCAGGACAGCGGCAGCGGCATTGCCGATTCGGTTC
>ERZ791905.1027-NODE-1027-length-20583-cov-2.442177_pt1 | contig 20583 bp, 16 predicted proteins | sample MGYA00510147_ERZ791905 | MGnify/ENA primary metagenome ERZ791905 (study PRJEB30046, sample SAMN00792084) | human gut metagenome | study: EMG produced TPA metagenomics assembly of the A metagenome-wide association study of gut microbiota in type 2...
TTCCATTTGTGAAGCACATCATGATGATTATGGTCCAATCTGGCCAATGAGCATTGCTCCGTGGCAGGTTCACATCTGTGCGATGAACCTTGACAAAGAAGGTGTCAGGGAAGTAGCAGATACTTTATATGAGAATTTACAGAATGCCGGTGTGGAAGTGATCTATGATGACCGCTCCGTAAGTGCCGGAAATAAATTCTCCGATGCAGACCTTTTAGGGGTTCCGGTTCGTGTTGTTGTGAGCCCACGTAACTTAAAAGAGTCTGTTGTGGAAGTTTCCACCCGTGACAAGAGCCTTATGGAGAAAGTTCCGGTAGAAAATGCCGAGCAGTATGTAAAAGACCTTGTAGAGAAAATGAAAAAAGAGTGTAATCTGGTAAAATAAATGGAAAAAATAAACGGAATCCCGATGATCCCATTTGGACTTCTTGGCGGTTTCTGTGATCATCTGGAAATCAGAATCACAGGACTGTCGGAGGAAGGTTTTTCGTTTCGTGTACCGGAAAAAATAGAAAAAGCGGCGTGCCTTGAGATTTGTTTTTTTGACTTTTCTGCTGACTGTTACCGCAAAGTGCAGTTGGCAGAGAAGGAAAGAGAGATGAAGTTAACAGAGGAGACGCCCTTTTTCTTTATCTATTCGGTGTGGACAAAAAACGGGGAATACAGGGAGCAGGTAAAGCGTCTGGTGACAGATTATGACAACTACATATCGCTAAAACTCGCAGGAGATGATGCGTATCTTTCAGAAAAAATGGTTGGTTATCCGGCAGAATTGGACGAAGTTTACGCAGAGAGCTTCGAAGAGCAGAAGAAAGAGTGGTTCAGCGGTGGTGGAGATGGAAGGAAAGATTGTTTTTGTGAGAAAAAAGGGAAAGAGGAAATTTGGAAAAAACAATCGAGCTCTGACGATTTCGAAGAAGGACTGGAATTTGAGCTTGCCCTCACGATAGACCGCCCGGAATTATATAACGATTTCCTACAAAAAGACGGGACAACATTTTGTCATGACTACTGGAAAAACAATTTTCTGGAGCATCATCCATTGAGTCAGAAGCAAGCAACACGACTCTACATCGGAAATCAGTTCTGCCACAATCTTTTCCCAGAGAAAAAACAGTTGTTTCAGATGTTGGAGAAAGCATTTGAGAATAAGCTTGCGGTGACGATTGCATTTACTTATGTCCGGGACAATCTGCTGGAAGAGACAGAAAAACTTTTGCAGGAACTTCAAGTATGGTGTCAAGGGAAAGAGCAGGAAGTAAGTAAGCAACAGGTAGCAACTAAAGAACAGAAGGGCAGCAGGAAACAGCCGGCAATGGAAATTATTGTAAACGACTGGGCGATGCCTGCACTTTTGCATGGAAAACCACATTTAAAACCAGTGTTGGGAGTTCTGTTAAACAAACGCAGAAAAGATGTCCGTCTGCCGTATAAACATGGCATCGGCAATCACGTGGATAGTCTGGCAGAAAATAATTTAAATTGTGGATTCTATCAGAATTATTTAAAGAATACTCTCAATATACAAAGATTTGAATTTGAATCATGTGGATATAAGGTTACAATCCCAGATGGACACCACAGCCTGCATCTTCCTTTTTTTCAGACCAACGCATCGCAGTATTGTACACTTTATGCCTGTTGCAGATATGGTGATAGGGGAAAACAGGAGTTGCCGGAAAACTGCCCAAATTATTGTGATAAAAAAGTATTTCTATATCCGAAGCATCTGAAAATGGTGGGAAGGTATAATTCACTGTTTGGATATGATGAGAAAATACTGTGGGATGAAAAACAATTGCAGGATTATCTCGAACAGGGGATTGACCGGATTGTTGTGAATGTTTCTTTGTAATAGTAGGACATTGTCTGGACAGGAATGCATTTTTATATAGAAAACGATTCCGCAGAAATGCAACAGGGGAGAAAAATACGATGGAGTCTGTTCTTGACCGTGTAATCAAGCAGAACACGGAAAATGTAAATTTATTAAAAACAAAAGATTACAATATTTTTTCTGTTTTACAGATACAGTCAAAGGAAGTTCTGATTTGCCGCATGATAGCTGACCTTTTAAATCCGAGAGGGCAGCATGGCGCAGGGGCAGAGTACTTAAAAATTTTCCTGAGAGATTGTCTTGGAATGGAAAAAATGGATACAAAACTGGCAGATCAGGCAATTGTGACGGCAGAATATGCGATTGATGATGAGCGGAGAATCGACATTGTAATTGAAATTGGCAGCTATTTTCTTCCGATAGAAGTGAAAATATATGCGGCTGACCAGAAAAGCCAGTGCTTTGATTATTATCAGTATGCAAAAAGAAGAGATGCGCAGGCAAAGGTGTATTATCTGACGTTGGATGGACACAGACCGGGAAAAGACAGCACATCTTCCGGCAATCGGTCAGTAACGGAAGAGGACATTGTCTGTCTCTCATTCCGTGAGCATATTTTAAACTGGCTGAAGGCATGTAAAAATTGTGGAAATACAGGAATGATTCCTATTTTAGAACAGTTTATCCAGAACATAGAACAGATCAGTGGCTATACAAGTGAGAGGGTGAGAAATATGGTGATCGATGAACTGCTTGTGTCTGGCGATTCCTTAAGAGCAGGGATGCAGATCGCAGATTCTGTCAATGCTGCGAAAGCAAAGCTGATTTATCTGGTTTTCGAAGAGTTTGAAAAGCAGTTGGCAGGAGTGGCGGAAAGAAATCATTGGACGAGAGAGAAAAAAAGCAACTGGTATGAATATAAAGAACAGGCGGATGAATTTTTTTATAAATGGAACACGACCTATCCTGGAATCAACTACATTGTAAATGATGCCCAGATGCCGGATGGAAAGCAGCTCTGGTTCCGTGTGGAGGTAAAACATCGTCTGTTCGCGGGATTCTGTGTCTTTGATCCGAATGCAGAATCGGAGGAAGGACACGGGGATCAGGTGGATGAATATGATGCTGCAACTGTAAAAGCAGTCGGGCATTATCTGAAAATCAGTGCGGCAGACCACAAGGACTGGTGGGCAACCTGGTGGTATCTGCCAGCCGGAGAACAGAAGCCAAACGATTCTGTTCCGAACTTTAAAATCATGAATGATGCAGCGATTGCATTGGCAGATAAAGAGTGCAGGTCGGAGTTTGTATCATTGTGTGTTCGTAACATTGAGGAGATGGTGGAGAGAGTGCTTGCTATTCCGGAATGAAAAAATTATAATAAAATAAGTATGTAGTGGATTGGAAAGGAGAAGCTGTTATGAACAAACGTAAGAAACTTCCAATTGGAATTGAGAGTTTTGAAGAGATGCGGAAAGAAGATTTTTATTATGTTGATAAAACGAGATGGATCGAGCAGCTTCTCGCCCAGTGGGGAAAGGTAAATCTTTTTACCCGTCCACGCCGGTTTGGAAAATCTTTAAATATGAGTATGCTTCAGACATTTTTTGAGGTAGGAGCAGATGCATCACTTTTTGATGGATTGTATATTTCAAAGAATAAAGAAGTCTGCAAACAGTATCTTGGAAAGTTTCCGGTTGTATCCATCAGTTTGAAAGGCGTGAATGGAAACACTTTCGACGAGGCACGGAGCTGTCTTGTAAAAGTTATCAACAGAGAAGCGCGTAGATTGCAGAACTTATCAGAAAGTGAAAAACTGACACAGGTTGATAAGGAACTTTTTGAAAAATTGCTTTCTCAGATGAAGGATGATGGAACGTTAAGCAGCAGCTTATTGGAACTTTCAGAACTTTTGGAAAAACATTATGAAGAAAAAGTGATCATTTTGATTGATGAGTATGATGTGCCACTTGCAAAAGCAAATGAAAATGGCTATTACGATGAGATGGTACTTTTGATCCGTAATTTATTTGAAAATGTGTTAAAGACGAATCACAGTTTGAAGTTTGCTGTGTTGACAGGATGCCTTCGGGTTGCAAAAGAAAGCATTTTTACAGGATTGAATAATTTTAAAGTTTATTCCATTACGGATGTTGATTTTGATGAAAACTTTGGCTTTACAGATGATGAAGTAAAAGAGTTGCTTCATTATTATGGTCAGGATACACATTATGAGACGGTAAAAGAATGGTATGATGGGTATCGTTTTGGAAATGTTGATGTATATTGTCCATGGGATGTGATTAACTATTGCAGTGATCATATTGCAAATCAGGAGTGTGCACCAAAAAATTATTGGGTGAATACAAGCGGAAATGATGTGATCCATCGCTTTATCAATAGTATTTATGAACCGCAGAAACTCACAAAACTGGAGTTGGAACATCTTGTGAATGGTGGAAGTGTCCAGAAAGAAATCAGTCAGGAGATGACCTATAAGGAATTGTATTCATCAATCGATAATCTCTGGAGTACCCTTTTTATGACAGGGTATCTGACAAGCCGCAGCAATACGGATGGAAACAGGTATGATCTTGTGATCCCGAATAGAGAAATCAGAAATATTATCACAGAACATATTCTGAAATTATTTAAGGAGAATATTAAGCAGGATGGTCAGAAAGTAAACGCTTTTTGTGATGCCTTATTAACAGAGAAAGCGGATGTGGCAGAGAAGCTTTTTTCAGATTACATGCAAAAAACGATCAGTGTGAGAGATACTTTTGTACAGAAGCCGACAAAAGAAAATTTTTATCATGGAATTTTGCTTGGAATTCTTGGGTTTAAGGAAAACTGGCTTGTGACATCAAACAGAGAATCTGGAGATGGATTTAGTGATATCATGATCCAGGTAGGAGATTCTGAGGTCGGGATTGTTATTGAGGTGAAGTATGCCAATGATGGTAATCTGGAAGCAGAGTGCAAAAAAGCATTGAAACAGATTGATGATACAGGGTATGCAGAAGCGTTGCATCAGGACGGAATCTGTAAAATCTTAAAATATGCGATCGCATGTTATAAGAAAACCTGTAAGATTATGTTAGAGGCAGAAAAATGTTAAAAAATAAAATTTTTACATGGATGACATTGGGTGAAATATCTTTGTTATAACATGGTTCAGAGAGGATTTTTTTATGGGAAGTTATCTTAATCCGGGCAGCACAGCATTTCAGGGAAGTCTGCGGTCACAAATTTATATTGATAAAAGCGGACTGATTGAAAAGACGAACACAGTGCTTGGCACAGAGCAGAAATATGTCTGCGTGAGCAGACCAAGACGATTCGGAAAGTCTATGGCGGCAAATATGCTGAGTGCGTATTATGACAGAGACTGCGATACCAGAGAATTTTTTGATAAACTAAAAATCAGTCAGTCAGAAGGATATCTGGAACATTTGAACCAGTATGATGTGTTAAAAATTAACATGCAGGAATTTTTGAGCGCAACACAGAGCATGGAGGAAATGTTAAGATTACTGCAAAAGAGGCTGATCACAGATTTGAAAAACAGATATTCTTCATATGAGATAGAAGATAATCTGGTATTTGCGATGCAGGATGTCTATGCCAATACGCACCATCCGTTCATCATTTTAATTGATGAATGGGATTGCCTGTTCCGCGAATATCAACAGGATAAAGATGCACAAAAAAAATATCTGGATTTTCTGCGTTTCTGGTTGAAAGACAAAGATTACATTGCTCTTGCATACATGACAGGGATACTTCCGATAAAAAAATACGGTTCTCACTCGGCATTGAATATGTTTATGGAGTACTCGATGACCGATCCGGGAGAACTCGCAGAATTTTTTGGGTTTACGGAAGAAGAAGTTAAGGGATTGTGTGAGGAATATGCCATGAACTTTGAAGAAGTCAAAGCGTGGTATGATGGATATGATCTGATTTCACATAGTCGTTTTGGCGACAAAAGATATTCAATTTATAGCCCGAAATCAGTGGTAGAAGCGATGCTGCGGCACAAATTCGGCACATACTGGAACAGAACAGAGACCTATGAGGCACTGAAAATATATATTCAGATGAATATGGATGGATTGAAAGATTCAGTGATCCAGATGCTTGCAGGGGAGGGTGTGCGTATTAATACCGGAACATTCAGCAACGACATGACAACTTTTGCAACAAAGGATGATGTACTGACCTTACTGGTGCACCTTGGTTATCTGACATATAACAGTGAGACAGAGAAAGTGACCATTCCAAACAAAGAAGTGTCACAGGAATATCTCAATGCCATCAGTACCATGGACTGGCACGAGGTAATGCGTTCGGTCGAAAATTCGCGTAAGTTAGTGGAAGCATTATGGAATCAGGATGCAAAAGCAGTTGCTGCCGGAATTGAGAATGTCCATGATGAGATTTCAATTCTTCAGTATCGTGATGAAAACTCATTGAGTTGTACCATTCATCTGGCATTCTATTTTGCAAGAGAATATTATACGATCATCCGGGAACTGCCGACAGGAAAAGGTTTTGCAGATATCTGCATGATCCCAAGAAAAATACACGCAGATAAGCCGGCAGTGATTATTGAATTAAAGTGGGATAAGGATGCAGAAGGTGCAATCGCACAAATAAAAGAGAAAAAGTATGTGAAATCCTTAGAGGATTACAAAGGTAATCTTCTGTTAGCCGGAATTAATTATGATAAAAAGACAAAGACACATACCTGTGTGATTGAGAAAGTGGAACTTTAACAGATGAAAATTGTCGCAGGTTTAGGAAGTATTGATGAATATGAGACATTTGTAAAAGCGGGGGCGGATGAATTCTTTTGTGGATATGTACCGTTTTCCTGGGCGGAAAAGTACGGTGTGATCCATCCGTTAAACCGTAGGGAAGTACTTTTTTACAATGTGCAGATTGGTTCCATGAGCGAACTGCAAATTCTGAAAAAAATGGTGGACTATTATGGCAAGCCGGTAGAATTGACGTTTAATTCCATCTACTATACAGGGGAGCAGTATCCTGTCATAGCGGAGATCATCACACAGTGCATGGCAGCAGGCTTTGAAAATTTTATCATTGCAGACCCGGCACTGATGCTGTACCTCAGACAGCAGAAAATCAACTGCGGAATCCATTTAAGCGGTGAGACCGCGGAAGTGAACCGGGGAATGTTAGAACAGATGTTACCGTTTGGAATCCGCCGTGTGATTTTTCACAGGAAAAATTCGCTGGAAGATATGCAAAGCTGTATTAAAGAGGCAGATTTCCCACATGAATATGAAGCCTTCATTTTGAATGAACTCTGTCATTTTTCCGGGGCATTCTGTAATTCCCTGCACTGTGATGAACTGACACATCTTTGCAGAGTACCATATGAACTGGGAAATCTGCACAAGAAAGAAGAGACAGATGCTGCGCAAAAAGATGTGGCAGAAACAGACAGAATACAGGGAAAAGAGGGGAAGGGACTTCCTTTGGATGAAGATGGTTATCTGACCGGCAGTACCGGTTGTGGGCTCTGCGCACTTTACCGCATGAAACAGGTCGGCATTACCCATTTAAAACTGGTCGGTCGTGGCAATTATACCGATTTTATGGAAAAGGATATAAGGCAGTTGCGGAAAGTTCTGGATATTTTGGAAAACTCCGACAGTGAGGCGCAATATCAGAAGAAAATGAAAGCCTCACTTTTTCCGGATGGATGCAGTCAAAACTGTTATTATCGGTGAGAAAAGAAGATCTGAGGAACATTTTTATATATTTGAACAGATAATTATTAGTTATATCGATAAAATTCATTAATAATAATGACTTTTCAGGAAAAGAGAACCTATGCTATACTTCTATCGGATGATAGGAAAAACAGGATGAAAATATATGCTGGCAGATAGAAAAAGCCACTTTTTTCATACTGTCTGGAACAAAAGTAAAAATAACAGGAGTTTAAAAAATGGAAAAAACAAAAGAGTACACATCCCCTTATGAAATGGACGGAAGAATTCCATGGCCGAAAGCGATCGTTTATGGTTTGCAGCATGTTCTGGCAATGTTTGTCGGAAACCTGACACCGCTGATCGTGATCTGTGGTGCATGCGGTATTGGAGCAGCATCTGACTTTGCAGAGGTTTATGTGGAATTATTACAGAATGCAATGATTATTGCCGGCGTTGTCACATTGGTTCAGCTTTTCGCAATCGGTCCTGTCGGTGGACGTGTTCCGATTATTATGGGAACGAGTTCCGGTTTTATTGGTGTATTTAAAAGCGTTGCAGGTGTTATGGGTGGCGGAGTGATCGCATATGGCGCGATCATGGGTGCGTCGATCATCGGTGGTATGTTTGAGGGCGTGCTTGGATTTTTCTTAAAACCGCTCCGCAGATTTTTCCCTGCAGTGGTGACAGGAACAGTGGTTTTATCAATCGGACTTTCCCTGATCAGTGTTGGTGTCAGCTCCTTTGGAGGAGGATCTTCTGCGGCTGACTATGGTTCCTTGGAAAATTTATTCATCGGTCTTGTTGTGTTGATCATTATTCTTGGGGTAAAACATTTTGCAAAGGGAATGGCAAGTTCATCCTCCATCCTGATCGGTATTATTGCAGGATATGTATTGTGTTTTATTATGGGAATGATCCTTCCGACAACCGCAGTGAATGCTGACGGAGTGGAATACACCAAGGCATGGGTTTTGAATTTTGATAAAGTGAGAGAAGCTTCCTGGTTTGCATTGCCGAAAGTAATGCCGGTAAAGCCGATTTTTGATATGCGTGCGATCGTGCCGGTACTGATCATGTTTATCGTGACAGCCGTGGAAACGATTGGTGATATTTCCGGTGTTATGGAAGGCGGACTTGGCCGTGAAGCAACAGACAAGGAACTTTCCGGAGGCGTTGTGTGTGATGGACTTGGTTCTTCGCTTGCTGCGTTATTTGGCGTACTGCCAAATACTTCTTTCAGCCAGAACGTCGGACTGGTTACGATGACAAAAGTAGTAAACCGTATGGCACTTGCGTGCGGAGCAGGAGTGTTGATCCTGTGCGGACTGTTCCCAAAACTTGCAGCATTGATCTCTATTATGCCGCAGAGTGTTCTCGGTGGAGCAGCAGTTATGATGTTTTCCTCTATCGTAGTCAGCGGTATCCAGCTGATCACCAAGGAGGAGATGACGCCGCGCAACCTGACCACCGGAAGAAATATTACGATCGTATCTGTCGCACTGGGACTTGGTTATGGACTTGGAGCAAACAGTGACATTTTAAGAATGCTGCCGGATACCATGCAGTTGATCTTCGGTGGTTCCGGAATCGTTCCGGCTGCAATTGTTGCACTGGTCTTAAATATTGTGCTTCCTAAGGATGAGGCTTAAGAAGATAGGTAAATAGAAGAAAAAGTGTATGGATAAATAGGATTTCCTTTGTGAGCTCTGCGAACAGGAACATCCTATTTGTCCGTGCACTTTTTCTTTATAGAAGTATCAGAAATAAACTTGTGGAAGCCTTTAAAAATAGTGTATAATAGAAAGACAGAGCTTTAAACAAAGGAATTAAGATACATGATTTTAAAGAAGAAAATTCCAAATGATTTTTATAAATTATTCCGCACAAAAAACAGGGAAGCATATATGCAATTTGTCACAGCCATTTACGAGGAAAACAATGAAGTATATGCTTCTCTCGGTCTTACACAGGAAGAGTGTGCGCTTATTATTGAGAATACGATCGAGAAATCAAAGATCGTGTGGCAGGAAGAGGACGATATGGAGGAAGGAGAAACGCCGGATGCATTATTTCCAAGCGATTCTCCTTCCGGCATGTTAAACCACCTGATCCGGTGGGGATGGCTGAAAAGTGATTTTGATGAGAAACTGAATACCTGTGTGATCTCTTTTCCGGAATACAGCCAGTTGTATGTCGAGTTGTTTAAAAAGCTGCAGAGTGATGATGACAGCCGGGAAAGAGAGAACATGCTTTCCATTTACAGTGCGTTGTTTACCTATCATTCTGACAATGAAAAAAACAATGATATTTTAAAAAGTGCACTGCGCACATCCAAAAGTCTGGGGCAGCTGCTGTCCAACATGCAGGATGGAATGCGTTCTTATTTTGATGAGCTTTCCTCCCAGAGACATTTTATCGGGATTCAGCAGGTGCTTGTGGAGGAGATCAACAACAGTGACAGCAAAAAATATGCAATCCTCACAACGACGGACAGTTTTTACCGGTACAAGGAGGCAGTGAAAGAACTTATCAGTGAAATTTTAAACGAAAATGATGAGAAAAAAGCAGTGCTTCTGAAAGAAAAAAAATCTCTCGAAGCAGGCACGCTTTTACAGAAGAGAAATGAGTACAGATTGCAGTATTGTGAGGATACGAGCAGGATCGTGATGCAGTTGGAACGGGAATTTGACATGATCGAGCGCAAGTACAATAAACTTATTGAACAGAAAACCGTTTTTGCAAAGCGTGCGCTGGCCCGCATCCATTACATTTTACAGGAGGGCGTCAGTGAGGAAGATAACATCATCAAACTGATCAATCTGTTAGACCACAGTGGGAAAAAAGATGAGATTTTGGTGGAAATGAGAGATCGTATCCGCTTTTCTTCGCAGTTTAAAAATATTACAGATAACAGTTTTGCCGGAAGGAGAGACCGTGGGGATGGAGCGTTTTCACCGGTGATGCTGGACGAAGAAATAGACGCAAGGGAACAGCACATGACGGATTTTGTTCCAAAGCCGTTGTATACAAGAAACGAGTTACAGAGTTTCCGAAGAAAAAATACCGTGGGTGGAGTCTTTGTAGCAACAGAAGAGACCGTACAGTCTGTGGAGGATCTGGAAAAACTTCTTTTCCTCTGGCAGGAAGAGACGGAGGAACGTCTGGCGGAAGATACGGTATCGGTGGACGGCGAGATACGGAGTGAGGACGGACTAACCTATTCGAGACTCGTGATCGGGCAGAATCAATAAAATTGAGTTATGATACAGGAAAGAAGGCATTGGAAAAAATGTTACAATATATGGAAACTGTCTCACAGGGCGAGGCAGAGAATATCAGAAAAACAATACAGGATTTATTCCGGCAGACATGCATTTTACAGGTGAAATGTGATCCGGCAACTCTGGTACAGCACGACAATCCGAGGTATCAGGTGTGTCTGCGCCACAGAAAGTTTATCGCGGACTATCTGTCTGTGTTAGACTGCGAGCTTGTGCATGATCCGCAGGAACACATTTTCCGGATCACGGGGGATGGCGTTATGACAGAGCGTATGAGCCTTATGACAACGAAGCTGGTCATACTGTTAAAAATGATTTACCGTGACAAAATCATGGGGGAAGGTCTGCATGCAACTACCACAAATCTGGCAGAGATCCGTGAGTATGGAAAAAATACAAACCTTATTACAAGACGTCTCACAGGACAGGAGTGGAACGATGCACTTGTGCTGATGAAAACGCATCAGATGATCGAACTGCCGGGTGCCGTTGCCAATCTGGAAGATTTTACCCCGATTTATATTTACAGTACCGTAAACGTGTTCTGCTCTGCGATGGATATCAACGAGCTGGTGCGAGAATACCAAAATGAAATGACAGAATAACAGGAAATACGAAGGAGCATGAAATTTGAGCCAGGCAAAGAAAATTTTCACCCGCATGTGTCTGAACAACTGGGGTGGAATTAATCATAAAGTATTAGAATTTAATGAATATGTGAATTTATTCAGTGGAAAAAGCGGATCTGGAAAATCGACCGTTATGGATGCAATCCAGGTTATTTTATATGGAAGCTTCAGTCCGAGTTTTTTGAACAAGGCGGCGGATGATGCCAAAAACCGCAGAAGTGTCTTAAGCTACCTCCGTGGTGAGCAGAAAGATGGTTCTGCAAACCGTGGAAACTGCGATTTCTGCTCGGTCATTGCGTTGGAGATCAAGGACACGGGAACGCACATCACTACGTGTGTGGGCATTGCGTTTGAAGTGAGAAGAAATGATTCTGAGATCAAAAAGTTTTCCTATTTCAGCCATTCCGGAAAGATGCCGGAACCGGGGTATATCACGGAGGAGGGCTTCTGTTATTCCAATCAGGATATCAAAAAGCTGGTAAATGAGAGAGCCGTATCGAAGGATAACCGTGGAAAAGGGGATGTCAACCGTATTTACGCTTCCAAGGAAGCTTATCTTGGAACGTTATATGATGTCATTTTAGGTTACATTGATCCAAACCGTTTTATCACGATGGAAAAGAGTGCGATCGCACTGAAAATGACAAACGGAACAGGACAGTTTATCCGTGATTATATGTTTCCAAAGAGCACGTCAGACACGATCGGAACGATCAGTGAGCAGTTAGATGCCTACCGCCAGATCAAGGAAAAAATTGAGGATATGCGGAAACGTATCGAACTTTTGACAGACGTAAAAGAGACCGGGCAGGAGCTGGTGACGCTCCAAACCGATATGATCCGCACAGAGAGTTTTATCCGCTGCATTGATATTGAGGATCTCCGGGCGAAAATAGAAGCCGCCGAGGAGGACAAAAAAAGAATCGAAGAAGAACAGGCACAGCTGCAGCAACAGGCAGACCGGCTCGCCGGAGAGCGCGGAGAGGGCGAGCAGGAGCTGATCCGTGTGAGTGCAGATTTAAAAGCCAGCGATCTTGGAAGCAAACAGCAGCAGTTAGAGGAATTAGAGCAGAGAAGCCGGATGCTGACCGATAACAGCAGACAGTGGCGCAAAATTGTTCAGGGATTGAAACAGTGGGAAGAGGATGAAGTTATCACCGATTATATCAGCAATCCGGTTCTAAATCTCATTGAAACGATTGAAAACGGAAATGTGACAGAGGAAAACTGTCAGGACCTGCATTTGAAAATAGAGTCTGCAAAGCAGGATATTGAAAACGAATTTGAAGATTACAGCGAGCAGAAGCGCGAGGCAGGAAAAGAACTGAAAGAAAAGCAGAAGCTTGTGGATGATATGAAAAACAACCGGAAATCCTACAGCGAGAATCTCCGTTCTGCGAGAAGTTCCCTGGAGCGGAAATTAAGCGACCGCTACGGAAGAACGATAAAAGTCCAGATTCTTGCGGATCTTTTTGATGTGGCAGACGAGGAGTGGAAAAATGCGGTCGAAGGCCGTATGGGAAGGCTGAAGTTTTCCCTGATTACAGAGCCAAAGTTTGCGCATGATGCAGCGGCGGTCTTTCGTGAGATGAAACAGTTTGAGGAAGTGGATCTCATTAATTCCAAAGCGATCGCAGACAGTGAGCCGCGTGTCATGGAAAACTCTCTTTATGAAGCGGTTGAGACGAAGGAAGCCTATGTGGATGTGTGCCTGAAACGTTATCTCGGTCATATTATCAAGTGCCATTCCGTGGAAGAGTTGGAGCAGGTGAAAGACGGCGTGACACCGGATTGCTATTCCTACAGTAATTTTATTTTCCGTCATCTGCGGAAAAAGGATTATACTACAAATGCCTGCATCGGAGAGAAAGTGTCAAAAGCACGTCTGGCAGAGTACGAGGCCGATGTGGAGCGGCTTGAGAAACAGTATCAGGAACTGCATTACATGACCGAGCGCTTAAAGGCGGCAAGGGATTTTGAAAGTCTGAAAGAAGAAAAAGAATATTATGTAAACCTTTCTGGCGCGGAAAAAGAGCTTGGAAAGGTCAATAAGAAAAAAGCAACACTAGAGGAGACAATCCGCACTTTGAAAGAGGGGCAGTATAAGGAATTACAGCAGAAAGAGCAGAGTTTAAAACAGCAGATGCGTGAGCTTCAGGCTTCAATCAGCGAAAATCAGGGACAGATGAGTGAGAAAATACGCCGACACGAAAATCTTTCCGGCGCAAATGACCAGCGTCGTCTGCAGTTAGAGGAGATGCTGCAGGGATACGTGCCAAATGAGGAGATTGAGCAGGAAGTGCAGGAGCAGTTGAAGAAGCGCTCCGGCCAGTCCTTGAAGAATCAGAAAAACGCAGAACTTGCAGCCCTTTCGGCAGGAGAGCAGGAGAAAGCCGAGACACTGCGCACCGCCAGAAACCGTTACATTTTTGCTTATCCGTCCAGCCAGTTTAACGGTTCAGAAAAGTCTAATGAAGCCTATGAGAAGCTTCTGGAAGAATATCAGACGGACTACGAGCCGGCGTATGAAGCGGAATTTGAGAAACAGTGTGATTTTATCTATAAGAGTCTGCGGGAGAATGTGATCGCAACGATTCATGGAGATATCAAGGCGGCAAAACGTCACGCATACGAGATCAACCGTTTGCTGCGTGAGACGAATTTCTCCGACAGTACCTATCAGATCAAGATCGAGCCGGCAAAGAATGAGAATGGACAGTTCTTTGAGATGTTAATGGCAGAGGAATTAGACAGTAAAAATCTGGATAATGCTGGTTTTGATGGTCAGTTGAGCTTTGGGGAGGACACGTTCTATCAGAAATATGAGCAGAAGATCAAACTCCTCACTGATAAATTCATGCCGCCGAGAGACGAGGACGAGCAGGTGCGCGCAAAGAAGCGTCAGGAGATGGAGCAATACGCGGACTACCGCAATTATCTCTCCTTCAGCATGTTTGAACAGGTGACAGACGAGCAGGGGAATGTCATTCGTGAAAATTTTGTCGATGATATGGCAGGAAGAGATTCCGGTGGAGAGGGACAGAACCCGAAATATGTGGCACTTTTGGCCGGTTTTGCAATGCTGTATATGCAGCAGAGCAACCGGGATTCCAAGATCAAGCTGGTGCTTTTGGACGAGGCATTTTCCAAGATGGATCAGGAGCGAAGTGCCGTCTGCCTGAAATATGCAAGAAAAATGGATCTTCAGCTCATTGTCTGTGTGCCGGATGAACGTCTGCAGTCGCTGATCCGCAATGTGGACTGTGTCTACGGATTCAGGCGTCATCAGAACCAGATCTCCATGATGCATATTGATAAAGGAGATTATTTAAAACTCATGGAAGGTGATCATGGACAGGGAGAGCCGGAAACTGTAAAATAGTGTAAGAAAACCATAGTTGGGGAGGAGACAGCATGCAGACAGGAAAAGGAATTTTAATACCATCTATATTAAAAGTTGGAAACGGCACTTTGAAGAAAATCGGACAGTATCTTAAGGCAGAGAATCTGGAACAGGTCGTGATCTTTTTCGGAAACGGACTGATTGACCTGTTCGGCATGGATGTCATGGATTCGCTGAAACAGGAAGGAATCACGGTATTGGAGTACAGCGAGTTGGATACAGTGGATATTGATGATATTATCACGCTGGCATTTGCAATGCCGAATAAGACGCAGACCGTGATCTCAATCGGAGGCGGAAAAGTGATCGACGCCGGAAAATACGCAGCTTTTCTGCGCAATATTCCATTTATCAGTGTTCCAACCTCAAGTTCCAGTGATGGATTTTCCAGCGCAAGTGCATCTCTTTTAGTGCATGGAAAAAGAACTTCCGTTCCGGCAAAGCTGGCATATGGAATTATTGTGGATACGCAGGTCATAAGGACTGCACCGGATAAGTTTATCTATTCCGGTATTGGTGATATGATCTCAAAGATCACAGCGCTCTATGACTGGATTTTTGAGGAGAAAAGCGGATATTCAGAAGTGAATGATTTTGCGGTGATGATCGCAAAAAAGGCAGTGAACAGTTTTGTGCGGACACCGTATGAGACGATAAAAGATGAACTGTTTTTGAAAGAACTTGTAGATTCTCTGGCAATGAGCGGAATCGCAAACGAAATTGCAGGAAGCAGTGCGCCGACAAGCGGCAGTGAGCATCTGATCTCGCATGCATTGGACAAAATATTAGAAGTTCCGCAGCTTCACGGTATCCAGGTCGGCATTGCAACTTATATCATGAGCAAAGTGCAGAATCACCGCTATGTGCGTGTTGAGACCGTACTCCGTGAGACAGGATTCTTTGACTATGCGGCGACACTTGGCATGAAGCGCGAAGATTTTATAAAAGCGATCGAGATGGCTCCGTCGATCAAACCATTCCGCCATAATTATCTCCATGAGGAAACATACCGGGAGCTTGCAAAGAAGATTGTTTTGGAGGATGAGGTGCTGCAGAAGGTTTTGGTGTAAATAGCATGCTAGAAAGGAAAAACAAATGAAAAAGAAAAAATTCTACATGGTTACATTGGTCATATGGATCATTTTATTAATCTGTATGCTTCTTATGGATTTTCACATCATACCGGATACGGAACCTAATTCCATAATGTATGCCGTGATCATCATTGGAATGATAAATTCTATTGTCCAAATATTGCGTAAAGAATAAAAAGGAAAAGAGGAAACTACAATGAATTTTAACTATCATGAGCAGGAATATGAAGAATTTCCAAACTTTAAAGGCGGAGAGAAATCGCTTTACGCCAAAATGTTCCACGATGAGAAGAACCGTATTATCTACGGAAAACTGATACCGGGAGCATCCATCGGCGTACACACGCATGAGACTAACAGTGAGATCATCTATATCACAAAGGGAACAGGCAGAGTTCTTATGGATGGAGAATATGAGAAACTGGAAGCGGGTATGTGTCATTATTGTCCGAAGGGACATACCCACAGCCTCATGAATGACAGTGATGCTGAACTTGAATTTTTTGCAGTTGTCCCGGAGCAGAACTAGCTTTCATGATTGATTGCAAAGGAAGAAAAGGAAGATAGCTTATGACACTTCAACAGTTAAAATATGCATTGACGATCGCCGACTGCGGTTCCATGAATGAGGCGGCAAAACAGCTTTTTATCTCACAGCCAAGTCTGTCAGAGACGATGAAGGAGCTTGAGACAGAGATAGGATTGGATATTTTTCTGCGTTCAAACCGTGGAATCGTCATCACGCCGGAGGGCGAAGAATTTTTGGGATATGCCAGACAGGTGACAGAGCAGTTCGGGTTGTTACAGTCCAAGTATATCGATAAAAAAGTAAAAGAGAAATTCAGCGTTTCCACACAGCATTATACGTTTGCGGTGAAAGTCAAACAGATCGGTATGGAACAGTACGAATTCGCAGTGCATGAGACAACGACCATCAGTGTGATCGAGAATGTAAAAAACTTCAAGAGTGAGATTGGTGTACTCTATGAGAATGATTTCAATGAGAAAGTCTTAAATAAAATGTTTAAGGAAAATGGGCTGGAATTTGTGGAGCTATTTTCCTGCGATACATTTGTATATCTGTGGTCCGGACATCCGCTGGCAAAACAGGATGTGATCACAATGGAAGAACTGGATGAGTATCCGTGTCTTTCCTTTGACCAGGGAAAAAATAATTCCCTGTATCTGGCGGAAGAGATGAAGAGCACCTATGAGTATAGGCGGCTGATCAAGGCAAATGACAGGGCAACGCTCTTAAATCTCATGATCGGACTGAATGCCTACACGCTCTGCTCCGGTATTATCTGTGAAGATTTAAACGGTAACGATTATAAAGCAGTTCCGTTAAAGGAAACTGAGAAAATGAGAATCGGATATATCAAACGAAAAGGCGCAAAAGTCAGTCATATCGGGGAATTATACATTGAAGAATTGAAAAAGTATAAGGAAAAAGTAATGTAGATATAGGTACAACCTATAACAGATTCAAGGTTTCGCGTATTAACACATTTTAAAAAGTCTTGCTATAATGGTCAATGTGAAAGGGAGATACAAAGCACATGGATCAGAGCAGCAGGAGTTTTGTATTTTCAAAAAGCAGAAGAAGCAGAAAGGAGAACCGGGAATGAGAACAGCTATTTTTCCTGAAAACGGCAGAAGAATGATGTCAGAAATGATGTGCATGTGCAGATGTATGTGTATGTCTTGTATGTGCTGCGGAAAAGAAAAATGTGCGCTAGATGTTTCGGTTTGAATTTTGCTTTTATAGATAGAGCATAATAGACAGGAATCATCTTCGCGATGGAGCCTGTTATTTTTTTGTGTAACAGTCGTAAATAAAAATCAATAGGTTTTTATTTTTGAAAAGAAAGGATTCGATATGTCTGAAATAGAAGTAAAACATTTGTCCAAGACATTTGAACAAAAAGGTGTTCATGTGGATGCCTTAAAGGATATTAACCTCACGATCGGGGCGGGCGATATTTACGGGATCATTGGAATGTCCGGTGCAGGAAAAAGTACTTTGGTACGATGCCTGAACTTTTTGGAAAGACCGACCGACGGTCAGGTGTTGATCGAAGGAAAAGATCTTGGAACTTTAAATGAGAAAGAATTGAGAAAACAGAGAAGCGACATTGCGATGATCTTCCAGCATTTCAATCTTTTGATGCAGAAGAATGTGATCGACAATATCTGTTTCCCATTACAGATTCAGGGTGTTAAGAAAAAAGAGGCGAGAGCCAAAGCCAGAGAACTGTTAAAGACAGTCGGACTTGAGGAAAAAGAGAAGGCTTATCCGGCACAGCTCTCCGGTGGACAGAAGCAGCGTGTTGCCATCGCAAGAGCACTTGCATCCAACCCGAAAATACTTCTCTGTGACGAGGCGACCAGTGCACTTGATCCACAGACGACTGCTTCTATTTTGGAACTTTTGAAAAGCATCAATGAGCAGTTTCAGATCACGATCGTGATCATCACACACCAGATGTCCGTGATCCGTGAAATCTGTAACCGGGTAGCGATCATTGAACATGGAGAACTGGTGGAAAACGGTCTGGTAGAAGATATTTTCAGCCATCCAAAGTCGAAGGCAGCCAGAGAACTGATTTTAAGAGATGTTCCTGAAAACAGTGGAAAAGCAGAGGGTGCAGTTGCAGCCCAGATGGAGAGGATCCAGGGAGATAAGAAGCTGCGTATTGTATTTACAGAAAATTCCGCATTTGAGCCGGTGATCGCTAACATGATCTTACAGTTTGGAAAACCGGTCAATATTTTAAGGGCAGATACAAAAAATGTCGGCGGTGTAGCCAAAGGCGAAATGATCTTAGGTCTGCCGGATGACAGACATCTTCAGATTGATATGGAACAGTATCTGACAGAACATGGACTTGAGATTGAGGAGGTGACAGGCGATGTGGAGTAGTGAAGTGACAAATATGATTATTACCGGTATCTGGGAAACTCTTTATATGACATTAGTATCCACATTGGTTGGTTATGTGATCGGACTTCCGATGGGAATTATCCTTACGGTATCAGACAAAGACGGGATTAAACCAAATGCAGTATTATATAAGATTTTAGATGTGATCGCAAATATTGTGCGGAGTGTACCTTTTATCATTTTGCTTGTATTGCTGATCCCATTTACAAGATTAGTCGTAGGAAAGAGTTATGGTTCCACGGCAACAATCGTTCCACTTGTGATCGCAGCAGCACCATATATTGCCAGAATGGTTGAATCTTCTTTAAAAGAAGTAGATGCCGGTGTGATCGAGGCAGCAAGATCTATGGGAGCATCCAATTTTACAATTATTACAAAAGTAATGTTAGTGGAGGCAAGAACATCCCTTTTAGTGGGAGCAACTATTACATTGGGAACAATCTTAGGTTATTCCGCAATGTCAGGAGCAGTTGGCGGCGGCGGTCTGGGCGCTATCGCGATCCGTTATGGATACACCAGATGGCAGACTGATATTATGATCGTCACAGTTATATTGTTGATTATCTTATTCCAGATATTCCAGACAGTTGGAATGAAACTGGCAGATAAGTTTGATCATAGAAAGTAAAGAGGAGATATTAAAAAAGGAGGATTCATTTTATGAAAAAAAGTGTATTATCAAGTATTTTAGCAGGAGTTTTAGCAGTCAGCGTATTTGCCGGATGCGGAAGCAAAACAGAAGACAACAGCCAGTCAGCAGCAGATAACAGCACAACATCTGCAACAGAAGCAGCCGCAGAAGAGTCTACAGAAGCAGCAGGCGGCACAGTAGAATCAAAAGGAACAATTAAAGTAGCAGCATCTGCAACTCCACACGCAGAGATCTTAGCAGCAGCAGAACCTATTTTAGCTGAGCAGGGATGGGACTTAGAGGTTACAGAGTTTGATGATTATGTATTACCAAACGAAGTTGTAGAGAGTGGCGAGATGGATGCAAACTACTTCCAGCACGTACCGTATCTTGACAGTTTCAACGAGGAGAAAGGAACTCACTTAGTTGAAGTTGGAAAAATCCATTACGAGCCATTCGGAATTTATCCGGGAACAAAGAGCAGCTTAGATGATATCGCAGATGGCGATGTGATCGCAGTTCCAAACGATACCACAAATGAAGCACGTGCACTTTTGTTATTACAGGATAACGGAATCATCACATTAAAAGACGGTGCAGGTTTAGAGGCAACTGTAAACGATATCGCTGAAAATCCTTACAACGTTGAGATTCAGGAGCTTGCAGCAGAATCTGTAGCAAGAGTTGCAGATGAAGTAGCATACGTTGTATTAAATGGTAACTATGCATTACAGGCTGGTTTCTCTGTAGCAAAAGACGCACTTGCATATGAGAAATCTGATTCTGAAGCAGCAAAAACATATGTAAACGTTATTGTTGTAAAAGAGGGAAATGAGAACAACGAAGGTGTGAAAGCATTAGTTGATGTATTAAAATCCGATGAGATCAAAGACTATATCAACAGCACATATGACGGGGCAGTTATTCCTTTCGAGGAGTAAGGATAATAAACCGGAGTTTAATTGACGTAGTGTCGCAGATTCCGTGGTGCTTTTATAGGTTGTGAAGGGCAGATAT